>Ga0209830_10001171_pt1 | contig 24016 bp, 30 predicted proteins | sample ArcticOcean_MG_C_12_FD_187439 | JGI IMG/M metagenome (GOLD analysis project Ga0209830, IMG submission 187439) | Marine microbial communities from western Arctic Ocean - ArcticOcean_MG_CB8_130 (SPAdes) (version 2) | ecosystem: Environmental > Aquatic > Marine > Oceanic | place: Arctic Ocean...
AAGGTGGAGACTTTGGAGCTATAGAAGAAATTAAATTTGAAACAGGTAATTTCACAGTAGGTATAAATGAAGTTGTTTTTATAAATCCGTTAGATGGTAGAATATTTGATGTGTTAGGTAGAGAATGGAAATGTGAGTTTATTGACTTACCGAAAGGAATGTATATTATTAATACTAATAAAATAATAAAAACAAAATAAAAATGAAAAGAATACTATTAGTATTATTAGTCTTGTTTGGACTACAAACACAAGCACAAATCAACTATTGTGATTCAATATCATATACAGTTGTACAAGGAACTCAAACATTAACTACAATAGGAGACGCATCACCATTTATTAATATGGTAGATTCTATAGTATGGAGTTGGCAAGCTTGTAACGCAACTATGTGTTACGGAGGTGCGGGTGATACAGCAACATTTACAAATATACTACCAACAGATACAGTTAAGGTATGTTATGATGCATACATATATTATGACTCATCAATTTATATTTGCTCACAATGTGATTCATTAGTATATGATGCAAATTCATATTCATGGGTATTACTCAATATGGGCAATCCAACTGGAATAAGTGAATTAATAATTAATAAAATTAATGATAATAAAATATATGACTTATTAGGTAGAGAATTAATTGAAGCACCAAGAGGTGTGATGTATATTAGAAACAATAGATTATATATAACAAAGTAAATTGAGTAAACAATAATAAATCAAAATAAATTAATTAACAAAAGTAAAAAGGTACACATGGAAGGAACAGTAAAATGGTTTAATGCAGACAAAGGTTATGGATTCATAGCAGGTGCAGACCAAACAGATTATTTCGCTCACTTTGGAGAAATTCAAGTAGAGGGATATAAAACATTAAAAGAAGGACAAGTAGTAACATTTGATACCGAAGATGGGCCAAAAGGTAAGGTAGCTAAAAGTATTGTAGAAGCTTAATATGAAAAAAGTATTATTAACATTAGTATTAGGGTTAGGATTACTAACAGCTGATGCACAGATAGACAGATTAGCAGGACCAAGAATTGGATTCACTTTATTAACACATGGTAGTTCAGCAGACTTTATTAATGATAGGTCATCTGAATATAATGGATTTGATGAGGTATGGACTGAAGGACAGAGTATGGGATTCATATCTCAATACGGATGGCAATGGGAAACAAGATTTGTAGACAATGGTGAAGTAGCTGGATTAGTTGAATGGGTAGTTGTTGTAGGTGGAATGGAGCAAGGAATGTTCTTACCAGCAATATCATCTTTAGTAGGAATAAGAACTGGAAATGGTATGGAAGCAGCAATAGGACCTAACTTATCACTATCAGGTATTGGTATGGTATTTACAATAGGAAAGAACTTCAAATCAGGAGACTTAAACTTTCCAGTAAATATTGCATTTGTACCAGGTAAATCATCCGCATGGGGAGATGGTGGAGAACCTACGGGAGCTAGAATATCATTGATAGTAGGTTTTAATATGAGTAAGTAAAAAATAAAATTATGATAAATTGGATAAATGGTTTTGATGCCGGAAACAAAAAAGAAAAGTATTATTTAGAATGTAGATTTGGTACCTTTACCATATTGGAAATAAAATGGTGTGGTACTAAATTTAGATTTATGATTTTAAATTTAGGTTTTGAGGTTTAACATGGATTACACAGAACTACCAAACAAACACGACAAAGACCCACATTGGGAAAGACAATCTATACTGGATAGAATAATCTACTTAGAACAACAAATAGCTGCAGGTAATAGGTTAGATGGGTGGTCATTAGAAGGAGCAAAAAAAGAATTAAATAAATTAAAAATAAATAAAAATGAAAAAAAATATTAAACAATATGGTGGTTACGTACTAGCGGTAGGAGCTGGATGTACATTTGGTGTAAGTTTATCTTGGGGTATTATATTATTATTAGGAGCAGCAGGTTGGGTTTATTCATCTACATGTCGTTGTAAGTTATGTGAAGAAGGTTGTAAATACAACAAATAAATTATTACAATATGGGTTTAGATATATCAGCTGTTTCAAAATTAGAACCAATCGAAGTACCGGAAGATATGGAAAAATGGTCTGACGAGTGGTATGATTGGGAATCAGAACAAGACGGTGACGTTTATACCCTATACAGTTCGGATGCTTTTCGTGAACAAGCTGAAGGTATAGAAGACGGAGCCTACATAACAACAGATGGTAGTCAGTCTACTGGTTTTAGAGCTGGTTCTTACACTGGATATGGTACTTGGAGAGATTGGTTGGCACAAGCAACTATGAATGGTGTTATGGGTAAATCTGGTGGTTCGAAATCAATGTGGAGTAGTGCTGATGGTGGTGATTATGGTTTACCTTTTATGGAACTAATTAATTTTTCTGATTCTGATGGGATGATAGGCCCAGTTGCCTCTAAAAAACTATACAACGACTTTAGACAATATGAAAACGATGTGATGGATTGGATGGATGAAAAGTATCTAACACAAACTCCGATATCCTCAGGTTGGAGAGACGAAGAAGATAAACCAATAGATAAAGGTGATTTTGAATGGTTCCAAAGACAATATCAAGAATGGAAAAACGCTTTTAGGGTAGCTTCTGATAATGGGGTTGTAATGTTTCATTAATTACCCATTTAAAACTTGTCAGTTCGATAAGTTTTATTATTATTATAATGTAATGACACAAGGAAAAAGAGAGGACCAAATAAAGTTTTCAAGCAGAATGGTTTTTATATCTATAATTGGTATAATAATATTAATGATAGTTATAGTCTCTAAATTTATATAATTAAAAAATAATTGAGGTAAGATGAATTGGCACCAAACAACAACGTGGGGTAGTATCCACATTAACTACATAATCAAATAAAAACTATGGGATTTCATAGAAGATATTTAAATTCCGAACAAGTAATTAATGTTTTTGAATCCTCAGGGATAAACGGCATTAAGAGTTTATATACTAGAGGTGTTGATTCTTTAATTTTAGAATGTAAAACCGAAGGGTTAACATTAGAAATTGACGACATACTAAGCTCAAATAAACTAACTACAGAAGAAAAGTGGAAACACGTGGAAAATGTAATTATGGAAAATATAGTTATAGGGAACAATTTAAACCGACTATGAAACTATATGAAAATTTTGAAAAAGTATTCAAACTAATAACAAGTTCCGAAGAATACAAAGACCTCAACATAAAAGAAAAATGTAAATCAGAAGAAATGGGTGAAGATGTGTTGGTTGATAGTATGATTGAGTTTTTTCAAAAAAACGAGGAATATGAAAAATGTTCCACACTTATCAAAATAAAATGTTGGAGACACAACCAAGATAAAAAATATAATTTATAAACCTACCACACACATAGTGTGATGATATTTATTCATATATGAACACTAAATTAATCGAACAAAAAAAAGACTACTACGAAGAATACTACCCAACTCCTAGGGTGGAAAAAGCGATATTCAATTACTTAGACCAAGATTACTACGTTAGTGAAGACAATGTTTTTTTTACTATTTACAAAAAAGAGAATGATTGGTTTGTCAATAAAACAGATATTGAAGATGAGATAAAAAATATGTTTGGTTTAACTTTACCTGACCGTATAAAAATAGGTCCAGGTGATGATGATTATATTGAACCAGCTAGAAATCCAGTACCGAAAAGAGTAATACAAAATTGGGTAAACAATCACCAAGGACTGAAGGCACATAAAGAAGCGATGGTGCATGACAAAAAGAAAAATAGTTTAAAAAGAAGAAACCAACATAATATTGGTGAGGACTTAGAAAATTGGGGTTTTGATGGGAAAGAAATAGGCCCAATGAAAGAACAAAAAAATTCTGACGATGAAAAGGAAAGAAGGGACAGATTAACAACACTTAAAGCACAAATAGATACAAATAACTCCACAATTAAGAATATAGAAAAAAAAATAAAAGATTTAGAAGATAAAGATGTTGAATCTTCTTATTTTGGGGGTGAAGATAAAAAGAAAAAACCAAAAGGACCAGTAATAGGTATTTTAGAAGTTGATGATGAGGAAACACAGTTAAGTAATGATGTTAAAAATGCTGAAATAAAAGCTTTACGTAGTAATATAGACGCGTATAAAGCGGAAAATGACTACCTAAGTAACCAAAAGAAAGATTTAGATAAACCAAAACCAATAAAGACTGATAGTACACAACCTATGGGTTCCGAAACCACAGACACTGGTAACACATCAACACAAGGAACTAAAAAACCAATAAAGATATCTAAGATTATAGATAAAGATGGTGTTTTAGATGGTGTGACCGAACAGGAAGAACCAGAGTTTGATGAGTTTAGTGATGAGGAGTTAGAAAAAAGAAGGACTTACGACGACTTTAGTGACGAGGAAAAGTCTGAGATTGACCAAGAATATGTAGACACAACCCCTTTCACAAAAAAAGAAGTTCTTATATTAAAAACACTACATAAAAATTTAACTAAACAAGAATTATCTGACATATCAGCAAATACACCAGAAGCTTATGGTGGAACAGATAAAAAGTTTTGGAATGTAATGAAATTGTTTGGTATAGAAGAAACAAATACAGAACAGAATACTAGAGAATCAAGATACGCAAAATGGGCATATGACAATTGGACTGAAGACGGTGACTACGGCAAGATAGAAACCCCAATTAAAGTACAACTTAAATGGTATGGAATAGATAGAGAGGAGAGTGGTTCACAGGTAGAATATAAAATTGGAGACGCGGAAGTTTTAGGGTTTGATGAAGATAATGCGGGTGACAGAGCAGACTATGATTTTTATGCTTGGGGTGGTGAAATGGAAACTAATGACTATGGTGACTACGAAACATACGATTCTGAAATAACTAACTCAGATTTTCTTAGGTTGGATGAGGTAAAACTTTTAGTTAAAACATTAAGAGAACAAGAAATACCAGGACTTGATAAATCTAGAGGTGTAGCGGAAAAAGAGGACTTCCAAGAATTAATGTACGAAGTTTTAAGACGAGTAAGGCAAATACCACTAGATAAAAGTGTATCACCAAGGAGAATCCAAGAAATACTAAAAGACGACAGTGTTGACTTTGATTTAAATATAGGTGCTGATTTAAATGGGGAAATCCATAGAGAGTATAATAGAGTAAGGTTTTATGAGTACAGCCAACAACTATTAAAGGCATCCAACTCAAAAGGGGTTAGAGGTCATTATTTTGAGGGACTATTAGCTGGTTTATTTAATGGTGAAGTTGTGAGTCCACTAGAAGGGGAAATGACAGACCCTAAAGAAGACGTTTTAATAAATGGGATTAACTATTCAGCAAAGTTAGTACGTGCTCAAGATAAGAAATGGGGTACGGCTAGTTTACTAGGTGGTTTTAAAAAGGCAATAACACAAAAATTACTAGATACTAACATTGTCGTGCCAGACAAAATATTAAAAAATAAATTAGAAATTAAAAACCTTAATGAATTAATCGATTTATTACCAGAAGAAGATAGAGAATCTTTTCAAATAAGACACATGGAATTATTTCTAAAAGACCCTAAGGTGGATAAAAAGTATAAAGAAATAACCCTTAATTACGCTTTTACAAGTAAATCGGAGGAAGAAATGGGGTTAGAATTACATTGGATTTTTGGTTTAATATGGGGTTCTGATGAAAATTTTGAAGGAGAGTCTTTACCACAAACAAATTTAAAATATTACCTAATAGACACATCTAACCTAATTGATGGTATATTAGATGGGAGTATTCATTTTACGAAAGGTAGGAATGTTAGGGAGATAAGGATTTCTGAAAGTAGTATGGTGGACTCTAATGGAGCGTCATCACATAACATAATTTTCCCAAAGATAACTAGACAAGACCTAAAAAACTTACTTTATAATGAAGATTCCGAAGCGATGGTCTATAAAGTCATGGGTATTTTTAAAGACTTTAAACCGGGAACAGAAAAATATATACACCATAAAGTTGCTGATGTAATAGCAGATAACCCACAAGAATTTATTAAAAAATTACAAGACCTATTCCCAAATAAAACTATAAATGAAGAAACTTTACATAGGGTTTTAGAAAATGTAGAAGGTAAGTTTTATTTAAACAATGAAGAGGAAAGCCCAATACTAGATGTGTCACCAGTAAAGATAGCACAGAAATTTAGTGATGTTAATGGTTATGGTAATATTAAATTTGATATGCGTGGTGGTAATGGTATAGCTTATTTTACTGATAAAGGTTTGGTGATAAAACTTACAGCTGACGATTCAGAGTACTTTACGGCAAATAAATTAGTAGGTGTCGATAACGAATATATCGTTAAAGTAATAGAAAGTGCAAAGATTAAAACTTCACATTCTAACAGACCTATTTTTGTTATTGTTGAAGAATCATTACCTATGACAGAAGAAATGAAACAAACGTGGTTAGAATGTTGTTGTGGTGAAGATTCACCTATATATATAGATTATTTAGAAGAACCAGTTTTAGTACTACCACCAGTCTCAGAACAAGATAAGTGTTTATCTATATACGATAACCTTGTGGGTATACAAAAAAACTTTGATGAGTATGGTATTGAGTGGAACGATATTGGTGTTGATAATATGGGTGTTAGAGATGGTAAATTTGTTGTGGTGGATTTAGGGAAAACTAGAGGTGGTGTGTCTAACGGTAAGGAAATTACACTAACACTAGAAAATGTAAAAACTAGACCACTATCTAGAAAACAAATCCAAAAACAAAAAGAATTAATATAATACTAATTTTTTTGAAAGTTATAAATAATTTTTGTATCTTTGTAGTGTGATAAAACAAAGAAACTTAGAATATGTGTACGATGATGGTGAAGTCATCTATATGTTTGACGGTGAAGGTTACTATGGGTTAAACTACCATAACATAGATAAATCAGAACTAAGAGAATACTCAAACATAGAACCAACGGAAGTTGAAAAAGATGAAGATGGTGATTTATCTTATTATTATGACGACGATAGTTGGGAAGTTGAGTTTGAAATGGTTGAAGAATATATAAAAGACTGTATAAAACATAATTGTGGTATTTCTAAATCTGGAGACTCTATAGGTGCTTTACAAGGTGGTATTTTTAAAATTACTAAAGGTGATAATGGTTGGTACGAAACTTTAATAAAAAACTTAAAAAATGAGAAATAGTACATGTAAATTTATAGAAAAAAGTATTGAGAATACATATCTTTTAATTACAAATAAAAAAACTATTGATGAGATATGTTTAGAAAACGAAATACCACTATTTTTTATTGAACCAGAAGAACTAACCAATCAGGACATAGAAGAAATGATTGAATATTTTGTTGAGGTCGAAGAATATGAGAAATGTAATGAATTATTAAAATTAAAAAAAGAAAATTATGAGTAAAAAAAGAAAATTAAATTCCAAGAATCCAAAGTACTTGGACGTCACAAATAGCAAAGAACAAGTTATTAAAGGTAGGAAGTTTATGTGTAATGCGAAAGTACGAGACATAAAAGGTGATGTGGTTAAAGGTGTAACAACAGCGGTTCATGCTATTTGGTGTGAGGATTAATAATAAATTAAAAAATTAAAAATGACAAAAGAATTCATTAGGGAAGAAAAGGACGGTTCAACAACTAAAACATTTGCGATAGAGATGGATGGTGTGTTTAAAACACATAACCATAAAGGAGCTGCTATAGTAAATAAAGAACAAAAAATAAAAGAATATTATTCATATGGTGTGAATATAAGTAAAGAAGTGTGGGAGAAAAAAAGTAAATTATCTTAAATGTCTTCAGTTAAAAAGAAAAAAAAATTAAAGATGTCGACACACAAACGTAAAAAACGTTCTAGAAGTAATAGACATAAAAACTAAACCATTAAAAGTTTACATAAAATTTAATGGTTGTATATTTAATAAAAAAGACATTATGAATACAGCAGACAAGGGAAGAAGGTATGACCAATTATTAGAACAACACAAACAGATAGAAAGGGAAATCACGAACGTACCAAAAATACCATTAGATACTGTATTGCAAGATGTTAATAGCGTTGAGTACTTACCAGAAAACCAAGTTAGAATAAATGAACTTAGAGGGGCACAACAACAAATTAATATAGAAGTATCCAAACTATTCAGTTAGATAGGGTTAGTAAAATTACTACGATTTTACAATTGGACAAATAATACCAAACCAACCCTAAAAAATCATATTGTAAAGAATCCAAACATTCTTTCATCAACTAGATATTTATCTATAAACTATTCTGATGAAAGCTACAATCAAACAAATATTAAAAGAGTTTAATATGGAAGTATTAAACAGTGAAACATTCAGAGATGGAGAATTAACCCTTGAGTATGTGGAGGGTTATGATTACCCACGCTATGTTATTTATTACGAGTTAGAAAGTGGTGGTAGTGATGTGGTAGCTGAGTTAGATTCTAGATTTTTTGATGGTCAGATGGCCAAAACAATAATGGAGTATTTAATGACTAGGCAATGAAAGAACTAATTAAAAAAATACTAAAAGAGGAGGTATTATTACTTAACGAAAAAAAGAAATCTAAAACAAAAAAAGATGCTTGTTATCACAAAGTAAAAGCAAGATATGATGTTTGGCCATCAGCTTATGCGTCTGGAGCTTTATCTAAATGTAGGAAAGTTGGAGCCTCTAATTGGGGTAAGTCAACAACTAAAGAAGAGTTTGAATTACAAGAAAAAAGAAAATTAACAAAAAAACCTAGTTCAGAAAATAATTTAAGAGATTGGTTTAAAAGGAAGGGTGAAAAAGGTAGTACTGGTGGTTGGGTAGATTGTAACTCACCTGATGGTAAAGGTGGTTATAAATCTTGTGGTAGAAAGTCTGGTGAAGAAAGAAAAAAATACCCAGCTTGTAGACCTACACCGTCCGCGTGTAAGAGTAAAGGTAAAGGGAAAAAGTGGGGGAAAAAAAGTAAAAAAGAATCTGTAAGAGAACAGTTAATTAATTTTGGTAGATGGGGTGAACTAATACAAGAAGCAGAATACCAAGGAAGGAAAGTAACTCTCAATAAACCAACAAGAGGGGATGTTAAGAAGTCAAAGGTCTATGTTAAGAATGATAAGGGTAATGTAGTTAAGGTTAATTTTGGTCATGGTGGTACCTCAGCTAAAAGTAAGGGGGAAAAAACCATGAGGATTAAGAAAAGTAATCCTGAAAGGAGAAAGTCATTCAGAGCAAGACATAATTGTGATAATCCGGGACCTAAATGGAAAGCTAGGTACTGGTCATGTAAAGCTTGGTGATGAAAAAGTTAATTAGAAAAATATTAAGAGAGAGTTTTATAGTTGAAGCTAATAAGAGTTTTTTTAGAAGAGTTAAATTACCTTATGATTATAAATCTATGAAAGATTTTGTAGGGTATGAGACGATGTGGGAACACTACAACAAACACTACAAGGGGTACACAACTAAATTAAACGATGCTCTATCTAAAAGAAAAAACCCACCTACAGATATAGAAAAAATTGTTAGGGGTATCAAAAACTATGACACCTTTACGAGAAATAATGCTGGTGGTTACTATAACCATAGCTTATTTTTTAAAGATTATATAACACCAGACAAAACAGAATTGTCTACAGAGCTAAAAAAGAAAATAAACAAAGACTTTGGTGGTTTAAGTAATTTTAAAAGACAGTTTGATGATGAGTCTGGTAAAGTTTTTGGTTCAGGGTGGTGTTGGTTGGTGTTAAAAAATGGTAGACTTAAAATAGTTACAACACCAAACCAAGATAACCCACTAATGGATAATCTAGGAGAACCTTTGTTGGGTCTAGATGTGTGGGAGCATGCTTATTACTTAAACTATATGTCAGATAGAAAAAAGTATATAAATAATTTCTGGAAGGTTGTTAATTGGGAAAAAGTATCAAACAAATATGAAGAGATTAATTAGAAAAGTATTAAGAGAACAAAGTGATGCTGTTGATGTACCCTCAGATGCTGTTTGGAAAGCTGGGGTTAAAACAACTAGGCCAATACCGTCTAAGACTATTTTCTTTAAAGTTGTTAAACAAATAGTATTAACAAATCCAGGTGGTGTTTTGGACGGTACTGACCATGACCAAGATGGTAGGTCGTGGGAGATGAATTCTGTATTAAAATTGTTTGGGGTGGACGTTTATTACCTTAGTCTCACCAATAAAATATTTTGGGCAGCTTATGACAATCTTAGTGGTTTAGAAGATGGTAGTATAAATTCTTTTGACGAACTTAAGTTAAGACCATTAACTAAATGGGCTGTGGAGGTGGAGGAAACATGGACAGAACACGTTAACTATTACTGGACCCCAATTGTAGAAGCTTATAGTGAGGACGACGCAGCTAGTATAGTTCAAATGGACGAAGACGGATTCTACCAATACTGGGAATGGGAGAGTAAAGCGGGATTCCAGAAGGAGTATGGGGAGACAGATAGTGATGGTAAAGAGGTTTTAAATGTAAAACCTGAATCTTTTATTAAAGAATCAAGGATGTTAAAAGAAAATGAAAGTCCAGATGAAAATGAATTGGTAGATGGTATAAGAAATATTTTAAGTAAACAAAGAGAAGCACATTCAGAGGATGTTTGGTATGGTGATATAACCAAATTATTAAAGAGATTAAATATTCCATTAAAAGGATAATTACATAGATTTAAATAGATGAATTTAAAGAAAGGAGATAGAGTTTTGTGTGTAGAAAATAATTCTACAGTTCGACCAGTGGTTATAGAATCAACTGATGGTGGTAAAGTACTATTCTCCAAACAATTAGATAAAGGTGTTAAAAGAACATTTAGTTTAAAAGAAGGAAGTTTCCAACTTATAAAACCAAGATATATTTCAGAACACGAAAAAGAGGAATATAAAAATCCTGATTTAGAAATGAATGATAGGGTGAAGGTTATTCATGTGGAAGGTACGGACAATACTAATTTACTAGGCAGAGATGGTATTGTTATTTCCATAAAAGAAAATGAAAGAGGTGATAGAGAAATTATGTTGTATATGGAAGACACACAACAGATGGCAAATTTAGAACTAGAGGTTGGTTATAGGGCTACACATGCAAGATTTACTGCTATTACTCCGCCAGTTGAACTCATACAAAAGTCTCTGGTTTTAAAATTAGACGAACCAAAAGCTAAACAAGAAGATTATATAGATGGTCTTTTACATATACCTGAACAAACAGAAGATAAAAAACAAAAAATAAGTCCAGACCTAGAAGTTGGTGATAGGATAATGGTATGGGGTATAACTGGGGATAGAGTGTTAGACTCCCACCTAAATGTCTATTTCAAAAGAATACCAACTACTTTTATGGCCACAGTAATAGAAATATTAGAATATGACCAAGCTCACCAAAATGGTATAAAGTACATAGTTAAAATAGAAGATACCGATGAGGTTGTTGGTTTATATGGTGGTGAATGGTTAGGTGGTAGTATACACCCTATACGTGATATGTATCAGAAAGGCACTAGAGATAAGTGGGTAAAACTACCTAAAATTAGTATCACAGAAGACATAGATATATTTGGACAGGGTTTGTCAGACCCAATAGAACCAGAAGAGTTTGAAGGAGAAGATAAAGAATGGGATGAATTGGTTGGTAATGTAGAAGAACCAGAAGTAGAACCAGAATATGACTACCAAGGAGGTCAAACAGATGCTAGTGTTGGGTTTGTTGCACCTTCTAGTGATGTAACTGATAATATTTGTAAAGTAAAAGGTTTCTGTGAAGCACAAGGTCCAATTACTTTTGGACAACTTAAATCCCTGGTTGAGGAAGCTACTAAGAAAAGAATAGCTGCCGATATGGGGCGTGGTGTCTTTAAGACTTTATGGAGACTCGTACCTTTCTTCATACCACAAATATTATTAGCCGCGGTTGGTGTTACGGCAACCAGAGCAATTAACAAAATAATCACACCAGCACTTAAAGATACTAAAGGATATAAATCATGGTGGGGTAAAGTAGTACTTAAAGCTATGGATATTGCAGAAGGGGATTACATACCAGATGTTGCTTTAGGTGATGACCCACTTAGTAAAATATTCTTTATTTCTGATGGTTTGTTAGAAATGATTAGAGATAAGTATAAATTAAAATTTGCTAGATATGTCGCTGACTACGCTTCCACTAGACCAGACAATGAACCAGTACCTGAATGGTTTGTGGAAAACTTATTAAGGGACTACTTAAATCAAAAATTCTTATTGGACCCACCTATGGAACCAAAAGAGGGAACAGACTTCCAGATAGTAAAAGAACATGAAGAGGGTGTGAACCCAGACACAGGATTAGAAGCATCAGGAAAATCACAAACAACAGACCCTTTCAACAGAGTTGAGATAAAAATTTTAAATTATTTAACCAAAGAATTTACACGGGAGGAATTAAATACCATATCATCAGTAGATGAAACACAAGTAATAAATGACCTAGAGGATAAATGGCTTAGTACGATGAAACTATTTGGTGAAGTTACAGAGGATGAAGAAAGTTGGATTAGGTCTACTAGATGGGCAAAGTGGGCTGTAGAAAATTATAGTGAAGCGTGTGATGGTCCGGATGATGTTCCTTGTGACTTTAAAGACGTTACAACCCCTATAAAATCTTGGCCTTCTTGGTTTGAAGTTGATGGTGACCAATCATATTGGCAAAAAGAATACAGAAAGGGAACTCTAGGAATTGGTGCGTATGACAGTGAGGAAGCTGAAGAAAGAGCTGAAGAATCTTGGTGGAATCATGACGTAGATATGGACCATTATGATTATGGTGATACTGATGATGAAGAACTAGAGATTGGTAACGTAAGATACCTTAGAACTTTAAACGAACAGAAATTAAACCAAGAAGAAAGTGTTAAGGGTAAAGTACAGCACATAGTTGATAGTGTGTACCCGCATATAGTAAACAACTTAGGACCTAGTGAATATGTGAATGAACCACCTACAGTGGAATTGCACAAAGACATCTATGAAAGGTTGAGTGGTGTTGAAGGTATGAGGGGTGAGGAAAGTGAATCCTCAGAAGCTCAGTATGAAAGACATACAAATACACTTTATATCTATTACCCTAACATGAGAAACGAAAAGCATGTTATACAATCTCTATTACACGAATACACACATTCATTACAAAACCCAAAAGATAGTGAAGGACATCGTAAAGATGGGTATGAGAATGACCAATACGAAAAAGAATCGTTACAGGCTGAGAGCAACTGGGAAGACTATTTAATATACCTACAAGAAAATATAAATGAACACGGGGCGGATGATAAATGGTCGGATGATGGTGACACAGTAACCCTTCAAGAGATTTTAGAACTTACAAAAGATATCCCAATTATACCTTACCCAACTAAAGACTTAGAGTTTAAGGTCTTAGGGTGGGAAGATAGCCCTGAAGAAATAGAAAGAATTAGTCAGGTAGAAGTTTCAAGACAATACCCAATTCTGATTATGGTAAATGAGTACAATGATGTACAATGGATACTTGATGGTAATCACCGAGCACAACAAGCATTAATGAATGATATTCCAACTATCCCAGCCAAACTAATAAAACCATCAGATTTGGATGAAAGGACTCTAAAAATGTTTTACCCAAAAGGAATACCAGATAAAGAAAATAAACAACTTAATGAACACAAAAAAACAGGACTAAATCCTGAATTAAAAGTTGATGATATTGTAAGGGTAATTGATGTTGATGGTGAACACGGTCGTATGCCTGAAAGATTTGGGGTTTATAGAGTAGTAAAAGTGGGTAATGCGTACCCACTTATGACAAAAAGAAATCGGGGTCATGACACTTATTATGATATAGAACCTTACCCAAATAGCTTAACACAATTTTCTGAATTAGATGGAAAAAGTTTATATCGAGGAGACACATGGATTTATGGTGACATACCAATGGCAAATAAGGTAGATAGAAAAACAATTACTGAACATAAAGAAACCAAAGTAAATACAGAATTAATGATAGGTGATGAAATTACCGTAATTGATAATAGTGCCGAACCATACCTTTATGACCAGCTACAACCTGAAAGATTTAAAGATTATGTAGTTACTGGTATTCGATACAGACAACCGGACAACTGGGAAAGTCCTGATGTTGATAAAAAGTATTATGTGATAGAACCATTAAGTGGTTATAGTGATAAGGAAACATTAGGGCGTATGTTAGCTGGTGGTGGAAGAAAAAGAGAAGAACGCCTATATCCACTCCATAACAAATGGATGTTAAGAAAAGGATTTAGAAGAGGAGAATTAAACGAACATAAAGAAACCAAAGTAAATCCTGAGTTAATGGTGGGAGATGAAATTATGGTAGTCTCTACTGAAGGGATTCATGATTTCGGGACACCAGAATTATATAAACCTTATGTTGTTGTGGGGATTAAACATGCACAAAGACAGAATTGGCAAGGACCCGAGACGGACACCACTTACTATCAAATAGAACCTATTGGTATGACAGATGAAGAGAGAACAGGTGCTATGTTAGCTGGAGGTGGACGTATGAGACCATTATATATTTTCCCTCCAGAAGGTCAATTTCCTGTAAGTGACCAATGGATACTAAGAAAAGGATTTTTAAGGGGAGAAAATTTAACTGAACAGACAACTAATAACAAGCTAACCAACAAGTTTCTTACAGATTTCTGGCCCCAATACCGTAACCAATTATATAGAGACCTATATAACACCTACCACCCATCAACATATGTAGAAAGTTTTAATAGACCAAGCAGTAACTTTGAAAATGCTTTGGAGACAGTGTACGAAGCTATACGTGAAGGTAGTAAATTAGGTTTACTAGATTCACCAACATTTCATAATATGGTAGGTAAAGAGACCGGGGAGATGGGACCAACCTTTAAAGATGATGTGGGTAACCTAGTTCTTAATAACCAATTAGAAATAATAGATAATATAAACTTAGATTGGATTCACGGAATCTTATTATTTGACGTGTTAGAAGATATAGTTGATGAGTTTAAACATTATTGTGGTGAGAATGGTATTGACGAATCTGGTATGGGTAAATGTATGGGTGAGTTCCCACCATCACCCAATCATGAACAAATAAACAGAACTGGTGGTACCTTAAAACAAGATTACTATACTCTTTTTAATTTTATGAGAGACCTAGAACGTTCAGGAATTCCTGTTTCCGACTATATGAAAAACCCAAACTTCCCAAATATAATTAAATTAGTAAATGATGGGACTACGGATTATAATGAAGAAGGTGGTGACAGAAATTCAGCAGATTGGGAGAATATGAGGACACAAACGGAATTCGAAATGGATGCACCTTCTTTATCTTGGAAACCAGACAGAATAGACGAACAGGGTAAGTATTCAGGTGGTGAGTCTAGAAATATGAAAGGGTTTACAACCAAACTTATAGGGTACCTTAAGTTTATGTTTGAAAGTGTAGACATCCAGAGCCTTCCCCAATTTGAAGACTCATCAAAAGAATATCTTGACACTAGTGGTGGTTACTCATCAGTACTTTACGCAATATTAAAATATAATCAAAAAGAAGCAAGAAAAGACTCCATTCTTCATATGTTAAACGTAATGCCTATAGGTGACTACGTCATTCCAAAAATTTGGGAATATGAAGTTACACATTATGGTTCAGAGGATTCTTGGGATGAACAAGAAGATTGTGATAGTGAGGGATTTGGTGAAATAACCGGCGAACCTTGTGATTGCCATACGTATGAGGAAATTGTGATAGAGCATAAAAATGGTGACGAAGAGTGGATACGTTGTGAGGAAGCTACAGATAAACAAAAGCAAGAAGCTAATGTTGATGACTGTGAGTGTGAAGAATGGGATACTAAACATTATGAACTTTTTTCTAATGAGATATGTACAAAAATTATATTGTCATATGTAAAATTAGAAAGAACTTTTGAAGGTTCAGATGAAGTTTACGGATATGAGGACCTTTATGATTTAGAAAGTGAGTTGGGTGACGATTATGTTGAAGAAAGTATTGAATGTGATGTTGACTATGATGAGACTAGTACTTGGCAGTATTTTGACGATAAAGCAGGTCGGATAATAGGTTTAGATACTGATTCTTGGAAACCAACAGATTTTGATAGAATGTTCACATCAATTAATAATAATATTTACGGAGTTAAACCTATCGAGGAACAATATGATATGGTGTCAACTAAAGATAGTAAGATGGTGGAACTGACAGAACAAATTTTCAATATATTGGACGAGAACTTTGATATGTTTGAACACCCAGATGGTGAAATAGAATATGAAGGTAAAAATATGGGACTATATTCTTATGAAAATGAAAGTTTTGTTCCTTTTGAACACATATATAACCCTATTGTACAAATGCTTGAAGGGGGAATACAACAGGAGGACATTGAAGTATTTGTTGAAGTAATAACTAATTGGGTTAGTAAAAATATATCTACACCAGTAGAAGAACTAAATGAGGAAGTTAATATTAAAAGTGATAATTCAAACTATAGTCAGGAAGACTATGAAAATTTTGTAGATTTCGCACATAAAGAATTGAAGATAGAAAAAGACTGCCCTATAGATGTGGAGACAGAAAAATCAACCGAGTATACTACCGGGAACTACCACATCCAAGATAAAAAAATTAAGGTACTGGATAATGGAAGAAAACTTGCTGACATATTAAGGACTATAGCTCATGAGTTAGTACACCATAAACAAAATGAATTAGGTGTGTTAGTTGGTGATATACCTGAAATAGGTGGGACAATAGAAGACCAAGCAAACGCATACGCGGGAAGGTTAGTTAAAAAATATGGTAAACAAACTGAGGATTTGTACACTAAATAGCGTATTTATATTATAATGGAAAAACTAATAAAAAAAATAATAAGAGAGTTTGGTATTGGGTTTAATGAACCACAATTACTAGATGAACAATCGTCAGGCCAAGGTGCACAGGTATGTGGGGTTATTTGTGACCCAGCTCCAGGTCAGTCACCTATTGGTGAACATTGTGATGGTTTTTATATAAAAATATGTAATACTTGGAATAGTGGGTGTCAAACCCCAGTAGTTGGGGATTTTATGTTATCTCATAGTAATATGGGTACCACATCTTGGAAAATAACCAAAATAAAAAAGTATGGTACATCTACAAATAAACGCCTAAGATATCCCACTTGTACTTACTCTAATGTTGGTTGTACTGATAAAAACGCTTGTAATTATAGTGCTGGATTCACTCAAAAATGTAATGGTGATAATAGTTGTTGTGTGTATGAGGCCTGTGGTGACCCAAACGCTTATAACTACTACGCTGGTTTAACTAATAGTTGTAAATGTACGGATACTAATGGTAGTGGTTATCCAGATTGTTGTGACTATCAAGGGTGTACAAACCCCCAAGCTCCAAATTATATGGCTCACGCTAATATGGATGATGGAACTTGTCAACTTCCTACAAAGTATAGTTGTTCTGATGGACAATGTTCTTTAGATTTTAATGGTCAATATAACACCGAACAAGAATGTTTAATTAAGTGTGGTGGGTGTGCAGGTCCTGAATGTTTTTATTGTCCAGGGCCTACAAAAAATTGGTCACCACCCACAAACCAAGGATGTACCACAATAGGTTCACAATGGTCACAAGCTTTAAGTAGTGGAATACAACTATACACAAGTATGGTAGACTGTGAAACAGCTCAAAGTAATTGTAGTACCCCTGACCCATCAGATTTTACCACCTGCCATTGTTGTGATGGTCAAGGTAATGTACAAGTTATGCCAGGTCAATATGCTGTTGGAAAATGTAGTTCTATACATAGTATTGGTGCATCGCTTAACCCAAATGGTTGGTTATCCCACCAATGGAATAACTGTAAATCGGTTTCAGAACCTATAAGTTGTGGTGATAACAAACAATTAGATTGTTATAAATGTGGTAAGGGTGGTCCAGTTATGAATAAGTTTAATATGACTAACACTGTTAGTGGTTGTCCTTCTGGTTGGACAACATCTAAAAACCCTTGTAAAGGTAAAGATAATAAAAAAGAAAACATAAGAGAAGATATAGACAGGATGAAAGGTTTATTTAACTATTAGTATGAATTTAAGGGAAAATATAAAAAAACAGTTAAGGTTAGTTGTAGAGGATAAAATGGTTAACTTTAATTCCCCAACTAACAATTTTGTAGTTATAGCTGGTGGTCCTGGTGCTGGTAAAAGTTTTATTACCAGAAATTTAATAAACCTAGACAATGTAAAAGAATTTAACGTAGACCAAGTAAGGGTTATGACAGCTAAAAAACTTTGGGGTGATGATTGGCAAGAAAATATATCTACACCAGAAGGTTATCAAAAAATATTAGACATGACCTACACAACTTCTGACCCACGTAATTTAACTGTTAAATATTTAAAAAACTTTCTAACACAAAATAGAGACCAACCAGTTAATGTTGTTTATGATGCAGGTGGGGGACAAGAACAAGTGATGAAAGATGTTCATAGTATAGCTAAGGATTCCGGTATGGACACCAATCTAATTTATGTTAGAACACCTTTAGAGTTAGCACAAATTAGGAATGATGAAAGACCAAGAAGTCTACCAGATGATATGGTAGCACAATACCACCAAAAAGTTAAGGATAATATGAGAAATATGATTCCTATTTTCGATAATGTGTGGACGGTAGACAATAAAGAACTTATAGACTTATCTGATAGACCATCTGATAACATTGAAAAGATAAAATAAGTTAAAAATTACACTGTTTTAATTATTTCTAAATCTATTTCAGGATAATCCTCCATAACTTCAGTTACTGAGTTGATATGTTTGTCTTTATCTTCCCAAAATTTTATAGACTTACAATTTTTATACTTATCTAAAATTTTTCTAACACGATTTCCTTTATTGCGGTCACCATTATCTATTAAATAATAATCTTCGAAATCATAACCTAACTTACTAAGTAGGTTGGTTAAAGACCCCCTAACTTTAGATAACCTATTGGATAAAATAAGGAATAATCCATCAGGGTCGTAATCTAAGGCTTTAAGATAGTCTTGTTTTGTTCGTTCAATTAATTTAAAATTTAGTTCGGGGTCTAAACTTTCGTTTTGGTCTAGGTACTTTATAGTTTCTTGGTATGGTAGTTTGACAATTGTGTTGTCAAAGTCAAATAGGTATATATTCATAGTACAAATATAAGAAATATTTTATTAAAAATGGGTTAAATTATATATAATTTTTGCAGGGTTCGTATAAAGTGTATGATAGAGTTAATTCTTCACCCTCTTTAATAGGTTTGCTAGTTTTCATCTTTAGGTAATTACCACATTCATATAACATACAGTTAGAATTTTCTGAATGATTAACAAAACCCCCTAAAGGAGTTCTGATAAAGTTAGAATGAAAGTCCCCACTATTATTTTTTATATGTGTGATTCCCAACTCACTATCTTTTGGTATGTCAGATGAGGTAAACAAACCGTTCCCTTCTATTTTAGACATACCAACATGTAATTGGTCAGGTAATGGTCTATATTGTATTGTTGTGTTTGTCATAGTATAATTAATGTTAGTATAGTTATTATAAGTGTCATGATTAAAAACCCGAACAGTAAATTTTTTCGAGCTAACAAAATCTCTTTCTTATGGTTAAATGTAACCATTTGAATATCTAATTTCAAATAATTACCATGAATACTTTTTAAAATTGATAATCTTTTACGACCATCTATTATATTATTATCAGAGTCTAAAGTTATATAATTAAATTTATTAGGGTCATACCCATAATCTATAATGGATTTATGTAATTGTTTACTGTTTTGTCTTTTAGGTATTTTAACAACCCTAGATACACTTACCTTCTTATATTCGATATCCTCATCCAAGGGGAAAGGTGTTAAATTATCCGTCATAAAATTAAATAAAACAGACAATAACCAACCAAAAAATGATTGGGTAAGACTCCTACATCTTTCAAAAATAACATAAAACTTTTTCATAAATTAACTAAATTTTGTTTGGGTTATTATCATAATACTTAAAATAATAATATTATCACACTACAAGTTTAAATGTAGTAATATTAATATAAAAACATAAACTAAATAATGTATAGTTTTTATTTAATTATATAGTATTTATTAATAAACTAAAAATATGAGAAAGCATAATTTAAAAAATATAGTAAGAAATGTTATCAACGAACAACAAGGAACACCTTGGTGTTCATACTGTGTGCAATATACTGGTTCTGTAAATGTTTGTGGTGCACAATGTAACAGCAACCTTAACAAAGACACTTTATCATGTCCAGCTTGTAAAAACTTATTCCCTGGTAATGGCAATTACCCACAAGGGTTAATAAACACACACTGTAACCAACCAGGACAACCTTGTGGTACTGAAACAACTAGAACCTTATCAAAAGGTGAAGCCATGTATGACCCAAACATACAAGCTAAAAAGGGTGGTGGTAGAAATACTATTAAAATGAGAGAGTCAGATTTACAAAATGTGATTAATAGAGTTATTGGAGAAGCGTTGAATCCAGCATGCCCAAATCCAGTAAGTTGTCAGACTGGATTCGCACAAGCACCAGCAACACATCCGACACACCCCTGTCAATGTGTTAGAGCTAGTTCCCTACTAAGAAAGAAACCAACCAAAGGAAAAGGAAAGAGAATGGAAATGAATGAAGGAAAAAAGATAGGTGATGATTGTAATGGAGCTAGGGGTAATGATGGTTGCCCTTCAGGTTCTTTTTGTTCTGGTATGCCTCTTAAAAAAGCTGGTAAATGTCAGGGTAAGGTGAGTGATACAGGCGGTAAAGATAAAGGTCGTAAACGTAAAACTAAATACGCAAAACAAGCTTCTAAACACGTTATGAAGTTAAAAGAATCAGACTTAATTAATATAATAAAAAGAACATTAAACGAATCTTCATTATTGGTTGAAGCTGAAGGGTGTGGTTCGGCCAGTAAAAACAAACATTGCTCCGAATCAACTAGTGGTAGAGGAACGTGTAAGGGAAATGGTGGGGAATGTTATATTCCTCATGTTTTAGGTAATGATGGTAAAACTGTAGGAGGTCGTGATTGTGGTCGAGGTGAAGTAATGGGAGCTAGAGGTTGTGTGTGTTTAGAGCCAAAAGTATGTGGTGAAACTGGTACCGCACCTACAAAATCTGACATTCGTGTTATAAAAAACAACCCAGACCCAATAGTGCAAGGAAGATGGAAATGGTGGTGTAAAAATATTGGAGGTTTTGGTTGTAATAGACAAAGAAATCCACGTGACCCATCGTTAGATGGATGGGGGTAACCGGATAATCAATTATAAAAAAATATAAAATTATGAGAAAAAGAATGTTAAATGAAGATTATAGTATAGAACGAGGTTCTCACGAACACCCACACGAAATGGATGAAGGTTGTGGCGATGGTGAAATGTATGAAGGTGGTTGTGGTGGTGAAATGTATGAAGATGATGCTACCTGGACATGTAAAAATGGTAAATGTACAAAGGTAGTAGGGAAAGGTGGTGTTGGTGACTTTGAAACATTACAAGATTGTGAAGATTCAAACTGTGAAGAAAGAGCACGACCTGGAGGATATGGGGGACGTGGTGATGTGAAAAAGAATACAATTACAATGAGTGAATCTGAATTAATTTCGTTAATAGAAAGATTGGTGTCGGAAGCTAGTACAAGAGTGTAGGGTCTATATATGACTAGAAAAATTACAATTACTGAGTCTGAATTAATTTCATTAGTTGAAAGACTAGTTTTAGAATCCGAAGGTAAGGGATGTTCAGAATCCCAAGGAGGTTCAGGATGTATTAAAAAAAGAGGTAAAGGGTGGGTTATTTTAAATAACAAAAAAGGTGGGGTATGGAGAAACTGTGATAGTAAATTACATTGTGAAAAAATACTAGACGCCTTTCACGCAAATAAATAATATGAGCATAATAAAATTAACAGAACAAAACTTAATACGATTAGTAAATAATGTGATAAATGAATCACAGTTATTGACTGAAGGAAAACCTTGTAAACCTGGACAGGCTAAAACTAATTGTGGTGGTACGGGTTGTGGGGCTGACGCTAAATGGCATAATTTTGGTGGTGGACCTCCTGGAACTGGAACTTGTGTGTGTCGAAACAAAGGTGGTGGTCACTGTGGTAGTATTGCTCCAGGATTAGAACCTATAGACGTTTGGTCTGATACGAAATATGAGGAAGATGTTATGTCAAGTGGGTATGAAGAAACTGGTGTGCGTAGAAGTGATAATGACCGTTTAAGAAGAAGACCCACTTCAGCAAAAGCTAGGTTTAGAGCTGGTCTAGGTAATTCACTTTAAAGGTTAATGTATTTATAATGTAATATGGCGTATAAAATAAAGAACAAAAAAACAATTATAGAACAGGAAAACAGTACTGGGTGGTTAACTAATGTATTAAGTTATTTTAATAAAATGACCGAAGAACAAAAAAAAGCTTTACAAAGTACAATCACCCTATGTAATAACTGTAAGTCGGATATTCAAAATAAAAAAAATAACACACAATCATGTGTAGCTTGTAAAGATTTTAATGCCTCTATGAAAAATACTAAAATTAACGAATCTAAGAAAGTAAAAATGACAGAATCACAATTTAATTCTGTTATAAAAAAATTATCAAACGAACAACAAACTAACAAAATAACCAAGGGTGATTTGTTAATGGAAAATAAAAAATGCTATAGAAAGAATTTAAATGCGGACGCTTCTCTTAGAGGGTGGAAAAGATGTGGGTGTAGTAGAGGAGGAGGTTGTAAAGCAGAAGGACCTGATTGGGGACCGGGAATGGTTGTTAGTGGTGGTGAAGGTTGTGGTGGAAAATGTAATGACAAATTAAAACACTCAAAAGAAGCTTCTAAACATATTTTAAAATTAAAAGAATCAGACTTAATTAATATAATAAAAAGAACATTAAACGAATCACAACTTATAACGGAAGAAAAATGTAACGTAAGATGTAAGTATTCACATGATGTGTGTCCCGATGGAGATAGTGGTGGTGCGAAGAGTTGGAATGCCCATGGTTCTGTGGGGATGTATGGTTCTGCTAATTGTAGTGAGTTTGGGTACTCAGCTTGTGCCACACATTGTGGTACGCCAGGAATGGTCACACCAGATGGAAATGGTAACCCTAAACCAAATAAACCACTACCAAACGCATTAAAAAGAAGAAGAAGATAAAATTAAAGATAAAAAACTAAGAAAATATGGGTATATATTGTAATGAAAAAAAAGGTGGTGGTTTTGGAAAAGTAACAATGGGAAAATGTATGGACTGTGCACAACGAAATAATTTCCAAGGTGGTTTAATGAATTGTCCGTGTCTTGGTGATGGTTATTTCGGACACTTACAATTTGAAATTGGTAATACTGCTCCAGAAGGTTTATGGTCATGTGGTTCGGCTCGACCACAAACTGATGATGAAAACGAACAAGATTCTTCCGACAGAAGAACGGTGAGTGAATCAGACTTAAACAGAATAGTTAAAAGAACTATTAATGAATCTCAGTTATTATTAGAAAGACCTTGTGGTGGTGGCCAACCGTGTAGTGGGGATTGTTGTCAACAAGAAGGTGGTAATGGAATACATGTTTCTAATGGGTGTATGGCAGCGAAGAGCAATGGACGAGTCTATTGTGATTTTTCATGTCCCTCCGGTACTTCTAAAAAGGCTTGTGGTGGTGGAAATTCGTGGGATACAGGTAAAACTAAAGGCGTAAAATCAACTAGTAACAATACTGGTGGTGATGATGGTGAAGTAAAAGCATCAAGAACAAGACTAAGTGAACAAAACAATACCCAGTTATATCAAGCTGCTGCATCTGGAGATGCACAGGCCCTA
>Ga0209830_10001182_pt1 | contig 23814 bp, 24 predicted proteins | sample ArcticOcean_MG_C_12_FD_187439 | JGI IMG/M metagenome (GOLD analysis project Ga0209830, IMG submission 187439) | Marine microbial communities from western Arctic Ocean - ArcticOcean_MG_CB8_130 (SPAdes) (version 2) | ecosystem: Environmental > Aquatic > Marine > Oceanic | place: Arctic Ocean...
TTGGTAAAGAAAATGTATTAAAATTAAGTTTCCAATTAAAAGAAGGAATGTAAACACCATTTAATTTATATTTTAAAGATCTTTTAATGTCGTTAGCTAAATATAAGTCTCTTTTCTTTGATTTACAGTAGTTCTTTAGAGCAATAATTACACTATCACTAATTTTTTTTTCATAATTTCTGAATATTATGGAAACATTTTTGTTAAGAAGATTGAGCTCTGAAGGTATAAAGTCATCTATAAATAAATAAATTTTAGGTAACACACTTTGCATAATAATATAAATAATCTAATTTTTGTAGAAAATACACTAAAGACAGAAAATATTGATCTTAAAAAGGTAAGTATTATTGCTGTTAGCAAAACTTTTCCTATAGATGAAATAAATCCCCTAATTAATCATGGACAGATTCATTTTGGCGAAAACAAAGTACAAGAAGCGCTAGAAAAGTGGACGGATATTAAACAAAGTTTTAATCATATACAGCTACATATGATTGGCAAATTACAAACCAACAAAGTAAAATTTGTCGTTCCACTTTTTGACTATATTCATTCTTTAGATAGTTTAAAATTAGCTGAAAAAATTTCGGCTGAGCAAAAAAAAATTAACAAAAGATTAAAAATTTTTATACAAATTAATATTGGAAATGAAGATCAGAAAAGTGGAATTAATGAAGATCAATTAGAAAATTTTTACAAAAATTGTGTTCATAAACTAAATTTAGATATTATTGGATTGATGTGTTTGCCGCCTAAAAATGAAGATACTAAAAATTATTTCTTAAAAATGAAAAATTTAGCTAAAAAAATAGAAGTTAATGAACTAAGTATGGGCATGTCTAATGACTATCTAGATGCTGCAAAAACTGGTTCTACTTTTTTAAGGATTGGATCTAAAATTTTTGGAAAAAGAACTTAACCAATCTTTATTTTAGTATCTTGATTAATTAATTTTAATATAACTTCAAAATCTTTTTTTTTGAGTGCTATGCATCCTGCAGTCGGTTTGTAATTATTTGTTAGGTGCAAGAAAATAGCGCTCCCAAGATGTGGAACTTTTTTTTCATTATGACTGATAGTAATTAAGTAGTCATATTTACTATCTATTCGATAAAACCTTTCCTTACTTTCTTTGTTAAATAGTTCAATTTCTTCATTATATTTTTTATTAGCAGGATTATCACACCAACCCATATTCTTAGTAATAATCTTTTTCTTAATTTTACACTTTGTTGGATTGACTCTATCTTTTCTAAAATATAATTTCCTTAACTTAAAAAGACCCTTAGGAGTGGAATAATCCCCTTCTTCTTTGTTATATTTAAAACCATTTTTGCCAATGCAACATTCAAAAATAAAGTTACCTATTATAAGGGTGCTTTTATTTTTTACATGAATTATCATAGATCTTATTTAACATGATTAAACAAAACGTTTTTTTTATTAACTTTAACTCACTATATGAAATCTTTGAAGAGATAAAAGAGAATTTATCTTTTGATATAATTAAACATGAAAATGAAGCCAGCTTCATCATGGATAAAGATTTTGATAAAAAAAATTCTTTAGTAATTACAAAGTTTAACAATAAACTAAATGTTGCTAAAAAATTAGATGATGGGAATATTATAAATATTCAAGATTATCCCATAGTAACCACTAAACTAATTGAATTAATTAATATTCAATTAATAAAATTAAGGTTTAATTATCAATCTAAAGTTAATATTAAAGATTATGAATTAAATTTAAATTCTAAGATTTTTTCTAAAGGTAATATAATCTTAAAGTTAACTGAAAAAGAAATAGAAATTATTTTATATCTAATTAAAAATACGAAAAAAAACAGTGTTTTAGACCTACAACAAAATATTTGGGGATACGCAGCTAACATGGAAACACATACTGTAGAAACGCATGTTTATAGGCTTAGAAAAAAAATATCTGATAAATTCAATGAAGATAGTTTTATTTTAAGTCATCCTGATGGATATTATATAGAATTAAATAGTGACTAATTTAGCCTAGCACCAATTTTTTGAATTATTTTTGATGACATTTCAGTACCTTTTATAAGACTTTCTTTAGTTGATAAATTATTTATATACCCGTGTAGAAAACCTGCTGCAAATAAATCACCTGCACCAGTTAAATCAATTATTTTCAATTTTTTTTCACTCTCACATTCAACCACCTCATTTTTAATAATTGCAACACTTCCTTTTTCTCCACGTGTAATAATTAATGATTTATTTAATTGTTTACCAAATGTAATGACATCTTCAAATTTTGATGTATCAATTAAGGATTTAATTTCTTGTTCATTAGCAAAGGTAATATCGAGTTTATTTTTAACTAAATCCAAAAAGCTAAGCTTGTGTCTCTCAACACAAAATTGATCTGATAATGTCATAGCAGTTTTATTTGAAAGCAGTAAAGCTTTATCAAATGCCGATCTTGGCTCACCTTCATCCCACAAATATCCCTCAAGAAAAATGATCTCACTTTCTTTAACAGCCTTTTCGTTAATATCTTTTTCATTAATTTTTCCAGCAACACCTAAAAATGTAACCATTGTTCTTTCAGAGTCAGGTGTGATTAGAATAAGACATGTGCCAGTTGGTATTACCTCTTTTTTTTTATCATAAATATATTTAACATTTTCTTTACTTAAACTTTGTTCATATTTTTCACCTAAATTGTCATTGTTAATCTTACCAATAAAACCAACGTTATTTCCTAGCTGCGATAACCCAACCATGGAATTTGCTACTGACCCCCCAGCTATTGTTTGTTCAATATTTAAATTTGATAACACTTTTTCAAGTTCAACCTGATTCACTAATTTCATTGTACTTTTTGTTAGATTGTTCTCCAATAAAAAGCTTTCCTTAACTTTACATATAATGTCAACAATTGCGTTTCCGATTCCCAAAATTTTCATATTAAGCTTTTTTAATTTTAAATGGTTTTTTGCGTTTAGGATAGCAAGTAGTACAAATTTTACAAGTCAAACCATAACATTCTCTTGCTTTACAAAACTCTCTTCCATAATAAATTATCTGTAAATGTAATTTGCTCCAAGTTTTTTCTGGGAAAATTCTTTTTAAATCTTTTTCAGTTTGAACAACATTTTTACCATTTGTTAATCCCCATCTTTGAGCAAGTCTATGAATGTGGGTATCAACAGCAAATGCTGGAATGCCAAAACCTTGAGACATCACTACACTTGCTGTCTTATGACCTACACCAGGAAGTTTTTCTAGCTCTTCGAAAGTTTTTGGTACCTTTCCACCATGTTCCTTAAGCAGTTGTTTTGACATTAAGTAAATATTATTAGCCTTAATCCTAAAAATTCCAATACGATTTATTAATTTTTCAATTTTCTTTCTTCCTAGTTTTACGAAGTGTTCAGGTTTATTATATTTTGGATATATACCCTTTGTGACGTTGTTAACATTAAGATCTGTACATTGCGCAGATAAAAGAACCGACATTAAAAGAGTAAACTTACTATTATGATTTAGAGGAATAGGGGTTGCCGGATAAATTTTATTTAAAATTTTTTGGATTTTTTTTGCTTTTTCTTTTTCAACCATTATGCAAAATTCAATAAATCTCTCATTGAATAGAGTCCTGGTTTCTTAGTTACAAGCCACTTAGCTGCTGTTAAAGCGCCATCTGAATACAGGGCCCTGTCAAATGCTTCATGATTTAATTTTATAATTTCTTTACCACTTGAGAAGGTTACTTCGTGTTCTCCAATAATTTCACCTTTTCTAATTGAGTTAAAATTAATTTTCTTTCCATAAGGAAAATATTTTTTATTCAAAAATTTTTTACCAATTAAATTGTAAAGGTTTTTATTTTTCCCGTCTGCAATACCCTTTCCAAGCATTAAAGCAGTTCCTGAAGGATAATCTTTCTTATGTTTATGATGTACTTCGAATACTTTGCTCAAATAATCATCATTTAATGACTTAGAAGCAACCTCCGTTAAATACATTAACAAATTAACTCCCAGGCTCATATTGCCAGCTTTTAATATAGGAATTTTTTTTGAATATTTTTTAATTAAAGCCTCTTCCTTCTGAGTAAAACCAGTCGTTCCAATAACTACCCTTTTTTTTAATTTTACTGCAATTTTAAGAATATCAAGAGTGCATTTTGGGACAGTGAAATCAATTATTATATCTGTTTTAATAAAAGCCTGCTCCGTATTTAAATCAAGCTTAATCCCAGTTATTTTCTTATTAATTAATTTATTTTCTGTAAGAGTTACTAGTTTAAAAAATCTATTGTTTTTAGAAGATGCAATTAGCTGCTGTCCCATTCTACCAAGACACCCACTAATAGCTAAATTAATTTTTTTCATTTAATCAAACATTAACCTTTTTTGTTCAACTAGTCTTTTAATTTTTCCAGAAACTTTTAGCTTTTTGAAAGAATTTTTTAATACTTGGGTTAGATTTATCATTTTCAATCTTTCTAAATTTTTCAAGCAATTCTTTTTGTTCTTTATTTAATGAAATAGGAACTTCTGTATTTACTTGAACATAAAGATCACCATTTCCACTGCCACGCATATACGGCATTCCTTTACCTCTTAACCTAAACTGCTTTCCATTTTGTGTTCCATCTGGTATTTTTATTTTTGCTCTACTACCATCGATCGTAGGTATTTCAATTGTGGTACCTAAGGCAGCGTCAGCGATTGATATTGGGAATTCAAAAAACAAATTTTCATCAGATCTTTTAAACAGATCATGAGAGTGAACATTAATAAATAGATATAAATCACCACTAGCACTGCCTTGGGTGCCGGCTTCACCTTTGCCTGCTAACCTTATCCTTGTTCCATCATCAACACCTTTTGGTATTGTTACAGATATTTTTTTTGAAGCTTGTTTGTTGCCTCGACCATTACAATCATTGCATGGGTTTGTGATTTCTTCTCCAGATCCTTGACATTGTGGGCAGGTTTGTTGAACAGTAAAAAACCCTTGATTAGATCTTACTTTTCCGTTTCCTCCACAAACTGTACATTTATCAGGAGATGAGCCTGGTTTAGATCCATTTCCTTTGCAAGTATCACACTTTTCTGTGGTTGAAAATTTTATATCTTGTTTTTTACCCTTATAAGCTTCTTCAAGAGTAATTGATAAATCATACCTTAAGTCAGACCCTCTGTTGTTAGTTTTTCTACCACCAGATCTTCCATTACCCCCAAAATCACCAAAAAAATCTTCAAAAATGTCAGAAAAATCAGCTCCACCAAAACCACCACTTTGTCTTCCACCACCTCCTTCAAAAGCAGCATGGCCAAAGTTATCATAGTTTTGTTTTTTTTCTTGATCAGAAAGAACACCATAGGCTTCTCCTGCTTCTTTAAACTTATCTTCAGAAGTTTTTTCCCCAGGGTTTTTATCTGGATGATGTTTTACTGCTAGTTTTCTATAAGCTGATTTTAATTCTTCAGGGCTTGCATTTTTGCTAACACCTAAGACGTCATAAAAATCTCTTTTAGCCATAAGTTACTCTAAGATGATAGTTGTTCTAAGTCTTAAGCGCTTTTTTCTTTCTCTTCTTTTTCTTCTTCTTTTGCTTCTGTTTTCTTTTCATCTTCTTCTTTTACTTCTTCAAAATCTGCATCAACTACATTATCGTCTTTTTTTCCTTCATCATTTTTATTGCCATCTTTAGATGAATCTGATTTCTTTTCTTGAGATTTATAAATCGCTTCACCTAATTTCATAGAAGCCTGAACTAAAGTTTCGGTTTTTTTTTTAATATCTTCTATGTCAGTACCTTTAATAGCCTCTTTTAGAGCAGATGAAGCATCTTCAATTGCTTTCTTGTCCGCATCTGAAACTTTAGCACCATGTTCTTTTAGATTTTTTTCTGTTGAATGAATTAAAGTATCAGCTTGATTTCTTGCATCCACTGACTCTCTTTTCTTTTTATCTTCATCCTTGTTAACTTCTGCATCTTTGACCATTTTTTCAATCTCTTCGTCACTTAAACCACCTGATGCTTGAATCTGAATTTTTTGTTCTTTTCCAGTTCCTTTATCTTTTGCAGAAACACTAACAATTCCATTTGCGTCAATATCAAAGGTCACCTCAATTTGAGGTATACCCCTTGCAGCTGGTGCTATACCAACTAACTCAAAATTTCCTAACATCTTGTTGTCAGAGGCCATTTCCCTCTCACCTTGAAGAACTCTTATCGAAACAGCAGGCTGATTATCATCTGCTGTAGAAAAAACTTGGCTTTTTTTCGTGGGGATTGTTGTATTTTTTTCAATTAATTTTGTTGAAACTCCACCCAACGTTTCAATTCCAAGAGACAAAGGGGTTACATCTAAAAGTAGCACATCTTTAACATCTCCTTGAAGCACACCAGCCTGAATAGCAGCACCCATAGCAACAACTTCATCAGGGTTTACACTTTTGTTGGGCTCTTTTCCAAAAAAGTTTTTAACTTCAGCTAAAACTCTTGGCATTCTCGTCATACCACCAACCATTACTACTTCATCAATTTCATTTGCTGTAAGACCTGCATCTTTAAGTGCAGTTTTACAAGGAGGTAACGTTTTAGTAATTAAATCTTCAACCAAAGCTTCTAATTTAGCTCTAGTCATTTTTAAATTAATGTGTTTTGGACCTGTTTTATCCGCAGTTATAAATGGTAAATTAACATCTGTTTGTTCAGCAGAAGAAAGTTCAATTTTTGCTTTTTCAGCAGCTTCCTTCAATCTTTGAAGAGCTAGTTTATCAGTTCTTAAATCTATACCATTGTCTTTTTTAAATTCTCCAATTAAATAATCAACAATTGTATTATCAAAATCTTCTCCACCTAAAAATGTATCACCATTAGTAGACTTGACCTCAAATACACCATCACCTAATTCAAGAATAGAAACGTCAAAAGTTCCACCACCTAAATCATATACAGCAATTTTTTTATTTTCTTTTTTTTTATCTAAACCATAAGCAAGAGAGGCAGCAGTTGGTTCATTAATAATTCTTAAAACTTCAAGACCTGCAATTTTACCAGCATCTTTTGTTGCCTGTCTTTGAGCGTCATTAAAATAAGCAGGAACAGTTATTACGGCTTTAGTAACTTCTTGACCTAAGTATTTTTCAGCTGTTTCCTTCATTTTCTGAAGTATGAAAGCTGAAATTTGTGAAGGAGAGTATTTTTTACCTTTAGCTTCAATCCAGGCATCACCTTTTTCAGAATTAACAATTTTAAAAGGAGCTGCAGCAATATCTTTTTTTACGGTTGGATCTTCAAAGTTTCTTCCAATTAATCTTTTTACAGCAAATATAGTATTTTCAGGATTAGTTACAGCCTGTCTTTTTGCAGGTTGTCCAACAAGTTTTTCTCCATCATCTGTAAAAGCAACCACAGAAGGAGTTGTTCTTGCACCTTCAGCATTTTCTAAAACTTTAGGCTGGCTACCCTCCATGATTGATACGCACGAATTGGTAGTTCCTAAATCTATTCCTATAATTTTGCTCATAATTTAAATTCTACCTTTCATATAAGTGTTAATTTTTAATCTACAAGTTCTTACAAATATTATTAATTGTCTAAATGTTCTTTATTTTGCTCACTTTTTTCTTCCTTATTTTCAGTTTTCTTTGAAACACCTACTAGAGAAGGCCTAAGAAGTCTGTCTTTCATCATAAATCCTTTTTGGATTTCTTGAATGATTGAACCAGGTTCTTTTTGATCATCATCAATTTCTAGCATGGCTTGATGAAGATTTGGATCAAGTTTCTTACCAATCGTATCTATGGGAGTAATTCCATTTTTTGATAAAATAGAAACCATATCTTTATTGATAATATCAAAATGTTCTAAAGTTTTTTTTAAAGCATCAGAATTTTTTAACACCTCATCAGCTTCTAATATTTGTTTTGATCTTTCTAAGTTATCAATTAAATTTAATGTTTCTTTTGCAAAAGCAAAACCACCATAATTAAAAGCGTCCTCTCTTTCTTTTTCAAACCTTCTTCTTTGGTTTTCCATTTCTGCAAAAGCTCTGGCTAATTTATCTTCAAGTTCTATAATTTTTTCATCAGGACTAATCTCTTTTATTGTATCCTTCTTCTCAGAGGCATCTTTTTTGACAACATTATCTTGATCTTCAGGACTAACTTCTATTTGTTCATTAGGTTGCTCTTCATTATTGATGCTTTGATCTTTTTCCATTGTAACTTATATGGTATGAAATTTAATAATTGCTAGATGTTAAAAAAAAAAATTACAAAACTATTAGTAGGCACAAATAATAAAGGTAAATTAAGGGAAATTAGAGGTTTATTACCCAAAAAACTAAAAGTTTTCTCTACCTCAGATTTTAAACTTAAAAGCCCTATTGAAAACGGAAAATCTTTTGAAGAAAACTCCTTAATTAAAGCTAGATATTTTTCTAAGAAATCAAAAATGATTTGTTTGTCAGACGACTCGGGTTTGGAAGTAGACATTTTAGAGGGAGATCCTGGTATTTATTCGGCAAGATGGGGTGGAAAAAATGGAGACTTTGTCAAAGCTATGAATAAAGTTTTTAAGGAACTAGATAAAAAAGACAAAAGCTGGAAAACTAAAAAGGTTAAAGCTAGATTTGTTTGTGCTTTAACTATTTATGGACCCAATCAAAAGACTATAAACTCTATTGGTAAAATTGAAGGACATATATCAATTTCTATGAAGGGAAAAAATGGATTTGGCTATGATCCTATTTTTATACCATCTGGAAAAAAACTTACTTTTGGAGAAATGGATCCTATTCAAAAATATAAAATAGATCATAGATTTAAGGCTTATCAAAAAATTAAAAAATTTTTTTAAATTCTTTGTTTTCTATCTTATAAAAATTTAGGACGTGATTAATTTTATTATCTTTAATTTCGAAAATTCCAACTTTACCTCTAAATAAAGTTTTCTTTGTAAAAATTTTTTTATTTAAGATAGAGTTATTTTGAAGAGTTAAATAATAAACAAGGCCAATCAAATCAAAACTTAAAAAGGATAATTGATTAGGGTATTGATTGTATATATCAAAATATTCTGATGAAAAATCTTCATAATTTTTTTTATTGATAGATGGAAAATATAAAGGCTGTGAACTTACTTCTTCAAGCAGGGATTCATCAAACCATTGATTGAGTGTTATAAAGTATTTTTTCTTAGGTGATATATCAGTATAAAGCAATGATGTCGTTACACTTTTTAAACCTTCATCAAAATCTGCAATTATTATAGAGTCAAAATTTACATCACCAAGAGTGTCATTTTTCTCCAATTTTTCTATCAATTTTTCTTTATTAATTTCATCTGATTTTTCAAGTCTTATAATTTCATCTTCTAAGTTTTGTTTTCTTTTTTCATATCTTGTAATTAATTCAATTTGCTTTGTAAGCTGTGTAGGATCAGTATTGTAGATATGATTTTTTATTATTTTTATTTTAGAAAGAGATATAGCTTGTTCAATTTCATCTTTATAATTCACATTGGGTGTTAAAAATATTGTTTTTTTAATTTCCCTTAATTCTATAAATTTTTTAATTGCATCTAATTGAGAGGCAGCGTTTATACCTGCATTAATAATATTTTTTGATCTGTTATTATTTTTGTTGGTTAACGATAAAAAAATCAACTCATTTAATTCATCAAGGTAAATTAAATTTTTATTAAATACAGGACCTATAACTATTTTTACACCCAATAGAGCCAATTCTTTTGCTGATTTTAAAGTTATTTCAGGACTGGAGGCAGTATCTTTTGGAATAATTTCTATCGATAAGTTGTTTATTTGATTGATTGCTAATCGGACAGCCTTGATTATTGATTGGCCTATTTCAGAATTTTTACCTGTTAATGGAACAAGTAATCCAATTTTAATTTTTTCTTCAGCAAATACACTTCCCAAAGAAGGTAAAAAAGTTAATGTTATAAGTAATATAAATTTAATAATTTTTTTCATTTTAATGTTATCATAACAACTATAGCTTGATGATTCTACATACAGAAAAAAAAAATAACAAAATTAAAAGTGGTCTATACATTGTTGCAACACCAATTGGAAATTTGAATGATATTACAATAAGAGCCCTAGAGGTTCTAAAAAAGTCTGATTACATACTCTGTGAAGACACACGTACATCTAAACATCTATTAGATAGACATGAAATTAGGTCAAAACTTATTTCAAACCATAAATTTAATGAGAAAAAAAATTTATTAAAGATAACAGAGATTTTAAAATCTGATTGTATTGTCTCTCTAATATCTGATGCAGGAACACCATCAGTTTCTGACCCAGGGGCGATACTAATTAATGAGTGTTTGGTAAATAAAATAGATATTTTTCCGATACCTGGAGCTTCTGCTGTTTCAACAGCAGTCTCCATTAGTGGATTTAGTGAAAAATACTTCTTTTATGGTTTTTTTCCAGAGAAAAATATCATGATAAAAGAAGATTTTGAAAAACTTTCTAATCTAGATAGTTGTATTGTTTTTTTTATTTCTCCTCGAAAATTCAATAAAGCTCTAAAAGATATTAAGTACCATTTTTTTGGAAGAAAAATATTAATATGCAGGGAGATGACAAAATTTTATGAAGAATTTATTAGAACTGATATTGATATTCTTGAACCTTTTGAATCTAATCCAAGGGGAGAATTAACAATTGTTATTTCTGAAAAAAGTAAAGAAAAAAACTTATCGATTGTGTTAAACGAATCTGATAAAAAAAATATTCAAATGTTAATAAAAAAATTAAGCATTAAAGATATAACAGACTTAATTAGTCAAAATTCAAAAGTTCCAAAAAAAGAAATTTATAATTATTGTTTAAAGCTAAAAAATGAAAAATAGAATTTTTTTAATTAGTCTGGTTTTTTTAATGTTAACGGGATGTATAGGCATTAGCTCAAAGGGTTTTTTTGGTTCTGGTGTTAGTATTGCTTTTGACCCAAGATCTTTGGGAACTCAAATAGACGACTCTGTGATGCAAAAAAATCTATCTGCAAGAATGATTTTAAGAGATAAAAGATACTTAGTATCAGTAAGTACTAATGTTTTAGACGGTAGAATTTTTTTAACAGGAAAAGTGGAAAATCCAGAAGAAAAACTTCAACTTACTAAATTAGCCTGGGAAACCAAAGGTGCTAGATCTGTTAAAAATGATATTAAAATTAAAGAAGAATTTAATTTTAGACAATCGGCTAAGGATTTATTAATAACCTCACAATTAAGAACGGCTATGATATTTAATAAAAAAATTAAGGCAACTAATTATCAAATAGACACTTATAAAAAGAAGATATTTATTTATGGAATATCGTTAACTTCTGATGAGAGAAAAGAAGTAATAAGCGAAGCAAAAGAAATACTTGATGTTGAGAATGTTATAGCAAGTATCGTTTTAGTTGAAGACTTAAGAATTCAAAAAAATTAGTTTTTTTTATAATCAATCACATCAGCGGAGTAAGCAGCAACAGAAGCTAAATTTATTATCTCAGACGTAGATGACCTTAAAGGTGCAATTTCAATTGGTTGACCTAAACCAATTAGAAGTGGACCAATAACCTTTGTATTGCCTAAGCTCTTCATCATTTTGTATGAAATAGCAGCACTGTGTTGCCCAGGCATTATTAATATATTTGCATTACCAACAATACTCGAAAAAGGATAAAGCTCTTTGTACTCTACATTAAGTGCAACATCTGGCTGCATGTCACCATCAAAATCGAAATCTACATCTTTATTTTTTAAAATTTCAACAGCTCTTTTGATGTGCTTAGTTCTATTAGTAAGAGGTTGACCAAAAGTTGAATGAGAAACAAAAGCAACTTTAGGCACAAAACCAAATAATTTTACTACTCTGGCGGACGATATTGCGATTTCTGCAAGTTCTTCTGAGCTTGGATATTCATTAACACTAGTGTCACCAACAAAAATGGTTTTCCCTTTAGCTACAACCATATTTAAACCAAACATAATTTCTCCAGGACGCGCATCAATTACTTGAGTGATTTTATCTAAAGATGCACCAAATCTTCTTGTATTACCGGTAACAGCACCATCTGCATCTCCACAGGCAACCATACAAGAAGCCCATATAACACGATCATTTCTTACAAGTCTGTCACAATCCCTTTCTAAGAGTCCATGCTCTCTCTGCATTTTTTTAAATAAATAATTTACATATTTCTCTCTTTTTTCAGTGTCTTGAGAGTTTATTATTTCAATATCAAAATCTTCACTGTACCCAATTTCTTTTATTCTTTCTTTAATATTTTCTTTTTTACCAACCAGAATTGGAATTCCTAATTTTGAATTTTTAAATGCAATTGCAGCTTTAAGTGTGTTTTCATCTTCACCATCTGCAAAAACAATCCTTTTTTGATTTTTTTTAATATGTGAATTGATACCCTGCATAATCGTAATAGAAGGGTTAAGTCTTTGCTTAAGTTGATCTTTATAAATTTCAAAATCTTTTATATCTTTTTTTGAAACGCCACTATCCATAGCAGCTTTTGCAACAGCTGCAGGAATTACACTTATTAATCTTGGATCAAAAGTAGACGGAATTATGTAGTCTTTTCCATATCTGGGTCGATCGCCGCCCATAGCAGCAACTACTTCATCAGGAACATCCTCTCTTGCTAATTTTGCAATTGCATCAGCTGCAGCAACTTTCATCTCTTCATTAATTGTAGTAGCCCTAACATCTAGCGCTCCTCTAAATATGTAGGGAAAACCAATTAAATTATTTACTTGGTTAGGATAATCGGATCTTCCAGTTGCAATAATAGCGTCATCTCTAACTTCCATTATTTCTTCAGGAGTTATTTCTGGATCCGGATTAGCACAAGCAAAAATTATTGGATTTTTAGCCATCGTTTTTACTAACTCTTTATTTAAAGCTCCTTTAGCAGATAATCCTAAGAACACATCTGCACCATTAATAGCGTCTTCTAAGGTCCTGTTTTTGGTATCAATAGCATGGGCTGATTTCCACTGGTCCATGCCTTCTGCTCTGCCTCTATAAATTACTCCTTTGCGATCTACCATGGTTACATTTTCATTAGGTACACCACTATTCTTAAATAAGTTTGTACAAGCTATTGCAGAAGCACCAGCTCCATTAACTACAACTTTAACATCTTTTATAGATTTACCACTTATGTCCAACGCATTGATTAACGCAGCTGTTGTTATAATTGCAGTGCCGTGTTGATCATCATGAAATACTGGAATGTCTAAAAGATCCTTTAGTTTTTCTTCAATAATAAAACAGTCAGGAGAAGCTATATCTTCTAGGTTTATTCCTCCAAAACTACACGCAAAATTTTTAATACTATTGATTATTTCATTGGCATCACTCGAATCAATTTCTAAGTCAATCGAATCTATATCAGCAAATCTTTTGAACAAAACTGCTTTCCCTTCCATCACTGGTTTAGAGGCTAAGGCTCCCAAATTTCCCATACCTAAGATTGCAGATCCATTGCTTATAACGGCTACTAAATTTCCCTTTGAAGTATAATCATATGCTGCGTCAGGATTTTCAAAAATTGCCTTAACAGGAGCTGCTACACCGGGTGAATAAGCTAAAGCCAAATCTCTCTTTGTGGTCATTGGCTTGGAAGAACTAATCTCTATCTTTCCAGGTTTGTTATGGCTATGGAATTCCAAAGCCTCTTTATCAGTATAATGATCTAATTTAGTTTTTTTCATTTATGGAAATTATATATACAAATGCAGTTAATTTATGGCTAATATGATTTATGAACCTTATTAAGTCAACAGGCACATTTAGTTTTTTTACAATAATAAGTAGATTGCTTGGTTATGTCAGAGACATATTAATTGCAGTATTTCTTGGTACGGGCCCTATAGCAGATGCTTTCTTTGTTGCATTTAGAATCCCTAATACATTTAGAAGATTATTTTCAGAGGGAACATTCAATGCTGCATTTGTACCTAGCTATTCATCTTTATTGAATAAAAAAAAAATATCCACACAATTCGCTAACAATATTTTTAATTTACTTATTTTAGGATTATTGTTTTTAGTAATCATTATTGAAATATTAATGCCATTATTTGTATTTATGATTGCACCAGGATTTGAAGGAGATTCACAAAAAATGGAATTAGCTATAACATTAACAAGAATTACGCTCCCCTTTTTATTATTTATAAGTTTAGCATCTTTTTTTTCAGCAATTTTAAACTCTCATAACAAATTTGCTATTGCATCAGCAGCACCTATTATCTTAAACATTCTCTTAATTGGGGTGTTAATATTTGGAAAAATTTTAAATGATCAATTAGTATATTATCTGTCTTATGCTGTTACAATTGCAGGAATATTGCAATTTATATTTCTGTACTTTTTTATAAAAAAGTATTTTTTACCTAGGTTAATATTAAAAATCAAAATTGATCAAAAGATAAAAAAATTTTTTAAAAAACTATTACCAAGTATTTTTTCTTCTGGTGTTACTCAAATAAACATTTTAGTAGGAACAATCATTGCTTCTTTTCAGGCTAGTGCCGTATCTTATCTTTATTATGCAGATAGAGTTTATCAAATAAATCTTGCAATCGCAGGCATTGCTATTGGAACAGTAATACTTCCTCAACTTTCAAAATATATCCAAAATAATAAAAAAGATAAAATAAACTTAATACAAAATAAGGCGCTGGAGCTCAGTTTATTTTTAAGTATACCAGCAGCAATAGCTTTATTAATTGCTTCTGAAGAAATTATATCTTCATTATTTGGGTATGGATCATTTGAAGATGAAAGTGTTAGAAATTCAGCAAAAGCATTATTTTACTTTGGACTGGGGTTGCCTGCATTTTCTTTAATTAAAGTTTTTTCAACATTTTTTTTTGCAAGACATAATACGAAAATCCCATTTTATATTTCTTTAGCTTCAGTTTTATTAAATATTCTTATTAGTGTTATTTTTTTTAAAGTAATAGGTTTCATAATTATACCTATAGCAACCACTATATCTTCATGGCTCAATGCCATTCTTTTATTTGTTTTACTAAAAAAAGAAAATTTATTTAGTTTTAATTTAATTTTTATAACAAGATTTGTAAAAATTTTTGTTGCATCGATAGTGATGGGTATATTTTTTAATTTCTTAATTAATTTTTTAAATGACAAGCTAATATATGAAGAAACTTTTAAATCTGCTTATCTTATAGGTGCAGTGATACTTGGATTAACATTCTATATTTTGGTGGCAATATTTATCAAGGCTTTTAAAATTAGTGATATTCATCTAAAGTATTAGTTATGAATAAAAAAATTTTCTCAGGTGTTCAGCCAACAGGAAATCTTCATTTAGGAAACTATCTAGGAGCAATTAAAAATTTTGTAGAGTTACAAAATAATAAAGAAAATGAATGCATTTTTTGTGTCGTAGACCTTCATGCAATAACTGTTAAGCAAGATCCAAAGAAATTAAAAAAAAATATAAGAGAGACAGCTGCCACATTTATAGCATGTGGAATAGACCCTAATAGTAGCATAATTTTTAATCAGTCCATGGTTTCGGCACATTCAGAGGCTGCTTGGATTTTAAGCTGTGTTTCAAGAATTGGATGGCTCAATAGGATGACGCAATTCAAAGAAAAAGCAGGTAAAGATAAAGAAAAAGCTAGTATAGGTCTTTATTCTTATCCAGTTTTAATGGCTGCAGATATTTTACTGTATGACGCAACACATGTTCCCGTGGGCGATGACCAAAAACAACACTTAGAACTCTGTAGAGATATTGCACAAAAGTTTAATAATGATTTTATTGCAGAAGATTTTCTAAAAGTTCCAGAGCCCTTAATACAAAAACAGTTTTCTAGAATAATGAGCCTTAAAGATGGAATGAAAAAGATGAGCAAATCAGATCCTTCAGACTTAAGTAGAATTAATCTTACGGATGAAAAAGATGAAATATTCAATAAAATAAAAAAAGCGAAGACAGACACCAAGCCTATGCCAACAGAAATTAAAGATTTAATCGAAAGACCCGAAGCAGAAAATTTGTTGGGAATATATTCTAGTTTAAGAAATCAAAAATTAGAAATTTCGATAAATGATTTTAATGGAAAGCAATTTTCAAAATTTAAAGAAAAATTATCAGAAGCTCTAATTGAAAAACTTGAGCCAATATCAAAAGAAATTAAAAAGTTATTAAATGATGAAAAATATTTAGACTCAATTCTATTAAAAGGATCAGAAAAAGCAGATAAAATTGCATCAAAGAAAATTAAAGAAATTAAAGAATTAGTAGGTTTTTAACTAAATATATTAATTAGTATTAATTTTACCATTAATCCTTATATATAAAAGTATGTTCATTCAAACTGAAGTAACACCCAATCCGAATTCCCTTAAGTTTTTACCTGCAAAGCCGGTATCTAATAATGGATCTTTTGAAGTAACAAAAAAAGAGGAAACAGACAGCGAATTAGTTAGAAACCTTTTATCAATAGATGGTGTGGTAAGCGTTTTTCTAGGATCAGATTTTTTATCAATCAATAAAAAAGAAGGTATAAATTGGGAAGACATTAAGCATATAGTTATATCATTAATTAACGATTTTTATTCGACAGGAAAAGAGTTTGTTATTGCAAATGGTTTAACTGGAGAAAAAAAGAATGAACATAGCGAAATTGAGAAAAAAATTATAAGTATTTTAGAAACAAAAATTAGACCTGCTGTTGCTAAAGATGGGGGCGATATAAAATTTAGAGAGTTTAAAGATGGAATTGTTAAAGTAGAATTACAAGGAAGCTGTTCTGGTTGTCCAAGCTCAACCATGACCCTGAAACAAGGTGTTCAAAACCTTTTATGTCACTATCTGCCTGAAGTTAAAGAAGTTGTTGCAGTATAATTATGATGAAAAAAAAATTTTCAATGCTAGAAGATTTCCTAAAAAAAAAAAAATTTAAGATAAACAAAAAACAAATCGAAATTTCAATTTTAGAAATTAAAAATTTTTTACACAAAAAAGGACTTGTAATAAGTAAAAAAAAAAGCACAAAAGAAGAAAATAACTTTGGAAGTTTAACGCGAACTTTTTTATCAAGCCTAATAATTATATTAATCTTCTCTATTATCCCGTTAGTCACTGACTACACAAAAAAAAGTAAGGTTTTATCCAAAGACATTGAAAATGAACTCAAAAAATTATTAAAAGATCAGGATTCAAAACTAGATGAAGAATTAAACCAAATTTTTTTATTTGATGATGTTCCACGATTAGAAGAGGAGTCAACTGAAACAGTAAGATTGAGTGCATCAACTATTCAAGAGTTATTCAAATCAACCAATTATAACTTGAATGATGTAAGGAAAAATAAATTAGTTAAACCAATTTCACTTACATTGCTACCTGAAGAAATAAAACAAATAGAAAATGTAAAAAAAAGAAAAGACCTATTTATTCAAATTATTTTACCATTAGTGATTAAAGAAAATAACATTATCAAGTTAGACAGGAGAAAACTGTTCAGTGTTTTGAATAAAAACCAAAATACAAAAGCTGAAAACAATTGGTTAAATTCAAAATTTAAACAATATGGGGTGGTAAATAAAAACCTATCCACATTAAAAATTAGAATGGATGAAGTTCCAGCATCTATGGCTATAGCACAAGCAGCAAAAGAAACAGGATGGGGTACTTCGAGATTCGCACAAGAAGGAAATGCATTATTTGGTCAATGGACATGGTCAGGAGATGGAATTAAGCCTGCGGGAGCAGATGATGATAGCACACATAAAGTTATGAAATTTAAAGTATTACAAGCCTCTGTAAAAGCATATCAAAGAAATTTGAATACACATTCTACCTATAAAGGTTTTAGAAGTGCTAGAGCCCAATTTAGAGATCATAATAAAAAACTTGACAGTATAGTCCTGACTGAACACTTGGATAAATATGCAGAGACAGGAAAACAGTATGTCAGAATTTTACAGCAGATAATAAGACAAAATAATTTAGAAGATTTTGATGATGCTAAATTACTACCAGAGAGCATTGATTTAGAAAGTTTAATTTAATTTTGTCTAACAGAAAATTGAACTCCAAACCATCTCCAAATTCCATCATCATTTAAAGAACAGTTAACTCTACCTCTACGAAACAAAAACTTGTCCCTAAAATTTACATTTAATGTATTTTTATTAAAATCGATATTAGACTTTTCCCATTGATTACCCTCGTCAGAAAAACAATTAATATTCTTTAAATTTTTTTGTTCATCAAAAAATTCTACAGAAAATTTAGGAGGATTATTTTTGGTTAGATATTTTTCTTTTGGTTGTAAAACTTTGTATTGTAAAGGTTGAAGGTTTATTAAAAATTGAAACCTTTTTAAATCACCATACTTCTCATTAATTGGGAACCTGGGTAATTCATATTTATCTTTATTAACATCGATCACACCTGAATGCTGACCAAAAGAAAATTTGAAATTTTTGGTTATATGCTTTTTAATATAATTACTATACTCACCAAATGGGTAGGAGAAAAAAATAGGATTATATCCAAGGTTATTAATAAAAATTTTATTAGCAACGTTAATATCTTTTATAAAATCATTTTTTTTAAGATCCACCAAATAGTCATGTGTATGAGAATGATTACCTATATAGGCAAAGCTTTCTTTCTCTACTTTTTTTATTTGATCCCAGGTCATATATCCACTCTTACCTATAGCCTCCGTGGAAACAAAAAGAATGAAAGGAATTTTTTCCTGTTTTAAATAGGGCCAGGCAACCCTGTAAAAAGAAGAAAATGCATCATCTATAGTGATTAGTATTTTTTTCTCTACTTTTCTAGTGTGAAAATTTTTTGTTAAATATTTAGGGTCATAAAATTGGTATTTAGAATCTCGTATAATTTTGATTTGTTGTTTAAAAACATCCATTTGAATATTGGTTGAGGGATATTTACTCTCATCAAATCTGTGATACATCAAAGCAAGAATACCTTTGTCATCAGAATAAGTTTTGATCTTTTGCCCTTCTGCTTTAGAGTTAGAATTAAATAATAATATTATAATGAATAATTTAATAGTAGACGCTGCAAGAGATAAAATTTTTTTAGGATTCATTGTTAATAAAAATATTTATACTTGTAGTCACGAAAATAGTAAAATTAATTTTGAGAAATTGATGATTTTAATTAATGAATTTTTAAAAAACAATAGGATCTCCTTGGATAGCATAAGCGCTATTTACGTGAATAGGGGACCAGGTAGCTTTGCGGGTATAAGAAATTCATTATCAACAGTTAAAGCTTTGTTTTTGACAAAAAAAATTGATTATTATTGTTTTAGTTTTGACGATTTTAAAGAATCTGAAACTACTAAGTACGAAGAAGTGCCGTATTTATGTGAAAAATATAAAATTAAAAAGAATTTGATTAATCCTATTTATTTAAGTTAAAATTAACTATGTCAGAAAGTATTGAACAAAAGTGTTTAGCTAAAGGGGTCAAACTTACTGATCAAAGAAAAATTATTGCTAAGATTATGTCGGAGTCGAATGATCACCCTGATGTAGACGAACTTTATAATAGGGTTTCAAAGGTTGACTCAAAAATTAGTATTGCAACAATCTACAGAACTGTAAAACTATTTGAAGAATCTGGAATTTTAGCAAAGCATGAGTTTAAAGGAGGTAAAGCTAGATATGAGGAGTTAAATGAAGGTCACCATGATCATTTAATAGATATTAAGTCAGGAGAAATTATAGAGTTTGTTGATGAGGAGATTGAAAAATTACAGGAAAAAATTGCAGATAAATATGGTTATCGATTAGTAGACCATAAATTAGAATTATATGGGGTTAAAAAGAAACCCTAATCCATGCTAAAAAAGATATTTATTAAAACTTTTGGTTGTCAAATGAACGAATACGATTCAAGTCGGATATTTGATATAGTTAAAAAAATAGGCTTTGAAAAAACAGAGAAATATGAGGATGCAAATTGTTATCTTTTAAATACGTGTCACATACGCGACAAAGCAAAAGAAAAAGTTTATCACGAAATTGGAAGAGTAAAAAAAATTTTTAGAGCTAAAAAAAAACCAATAGTGATCGTAGCTGGATGTGTTGCACAGGCAGAGAACCTAGAAATGTTAAAGCGAGAACCTTATATTGATATAGTTATTGGACCACAGTCATATCATAAAATTAATGATGCTATTCAAAAATACACTAAAAATAAGAAAAAAGAAGAAGAGACAGAATTTGATACCATTTCAAAATTTAATTATTTAAGTAAAATCAAAAATAAAGACAGTAAAGTATCCTCTTTTTTAACAATTCAAGAAGGGTGTGATAAGTTTTGTCATTTTTGTGTTGTTCCATATACTCGTGGACCTGAATACTCGCGTCCCTTTGATCAAATAATTAGTGAAGCAAAAGAGATAGTTCAAAATGGAGCTAAGGAAATTATTCTTTTAGGACAAAATGTTAATGCTTATAGCTACAAACACGGAAAGAAAGAATTTAAATTATCTGATTTATTATTAGAATTGGAAAGCTTTAATGGGTTGGAGAGAGTTAGGTATACAACGTCTCATCCTAAAGATATGACTGATGATTTGATAAATGTTTATAAAACATCAACTAAATTGATGCCATTAGTACATCTTCCGGTTCAGAGTGGATCTAATAAAATATTAAAACTAATGAATAGAAAACACACTATTGAAGAATATTTAATAATTTATGAAAAGTTAAAAAAAATTAATCATAATATAGAGTTTTCAAGCGATTTTATCATTGGATATCCTGAAGAAAATGATGATGATTTTCAAAACACAATGGAATTGATTGAAAAGGTAAAGTTTACCAATTCATATTCATTTGTATTTAGTCCAAGACCAGGCACTGTAGCTGCAGATCTTGACCAAGTTGATAAAAATAAATCTAAAGAAAGACTGGAGATCATTCAAAAAAAATTATTTAATAATCAAATAAAAAAAAATGAATCTTTAGAAGGCAAAACAGTTAATGTTTTAGTTGAAAATAGAATGAAAGATGGCATTAAATTATTTGGTAGAACAGAGTATATGACTTCAGTAATTTTTGATGGTGATCTGGCAAACATTGGAAAAATTGTAAAGGTTGAAATAATTAGTAGTAATCAAAACAGTTTGTTTGGTATACTGAAAGAAAGTTATAAACAGAAGGTAGCCTAAAAGTTGAATAACGTAACTTTAAAAAAAATTAATTCTATTTTAAAATTTGTCTATTCTGACAAAAATTCTTTGAGTGTTATATTCCAAGATAATGATTTATTAATGGGTGTCGTTGGAGAATTCAATGAAAATCTAAAGGAGCTAGAAAAAATTACTAACACTAATTTATATTCTAGAGGTAATTCTATTTTAATTAAATCAACATCAGAAAAAAATGAAATCACAAAAAACGCTATTCAATTTTTAGCCAACCAGTTTATAAATAATGGTAGTATAGAAAAAAAAGATATAATATCTTCTGTAGATAAATTTATGATTGAAGAAAAAGTGAAAAATAATAATGTTTCAGACATAATTAAAACTCCAAAAAAATCAGTTATTCCAAGATCAGAAAAGCAAAAAGAATACGTCAGAGCCTTAAGAAAAAGTGATATTGTCATATCAGCAGGCCCCGCAGGAACGGGCAAAACATTTTTGGCTGTAGCGGTTGGCTTGACATTGTTACTTGATAAAAAGATTGAAAGAATTATTTTATCAAGGCCAGCAGTGGAGGCTGGTGAAAGATTGGGTTTTTTACCAGGAGATATGAAAGAAAAAGTAGACCCTTATCTAAGGCCTTTATACGATTCTCTGTATGATCTTTTTGATTTCGAAAAAATTCAAAGAATGATTGAGGTTGGTGATATTGAAATAGCACCCCTAGCATTTATGAGAGGTAGGACATTAAAAAACTCTTTTGCAATTTTAGATGAAGCACAAAATGCAACAGATACGCAGATTAAAATGTTCTTAACACGTATTGGAGAAAATTCAAAAATTGTTATAAATGGAGATCCATCTCAAATCGATTTACCCCACAAAAATATGTCTGGATTAAATAGATCTAAAAAGCTACTAGGACATTTAAACGAAATATCTGTAGTTGATTTTGATCATTCTGACGTGGTTAGACACCCACTGGTCTCTAAGATTGTAAAAGCGTACTCAGATCAAGAAAATGATTAACATTGATGTAGTTTCTGAGTGTTCTCTTTGGAGCAAAAAAATTAAGGAACCTCAATTTTTTTTTAACTCATTGGTGAAAGTGTTCCCTAAAAAATACAAATTTATTAAAAAAAAAATAAGTTTAACAATTTTACTCTCAAATAATAAAAATATTAAAAAATTAAATAAGAAATTTAGAAGTAAAAATAAATCAACAGATGTTTTATCCTTTCCTTCTGAAAAAAAAATTAATATAAAAAAGTCATCTTATATTGGAGATATCATTTTTAGTTATGAGTTTCTAAATAAACCAAAAACTTTAAGCACCCTAGGTTTTAAGATTAAAGTAACGAAAACTTTTATTCATAGCTTTCTTCATTTATTAGGTTACGACCATATTAAATTAAAAGATTTTAAAGAAATGCTAATTGAAGAAGAAAAAATTTATCAAACTATTGAAAAAAAAATTGTTAAACTTATTTAAAATAAAATTTTTAAATTCTATTTATATAATTTTTTTAGGAGCAATAAGCTCTTATAGCTTACCACCATATAATTATTATATAATAAATTTTATTACTTTTTCGTTATTTTTTATTTTTATTTTTAAAAAAAAAAATGAAACAGCTAGTAATAAATCATTTTTTAAATATGGGTGGTATTTTGGATTTGGATATTTTTTATTTAGTCTATATTGGATAGTGATCTCATTAACTTTTGATCAGAGTTTTAGGTTTTTAATTCCAGTTGCTATAATTTTATTGCCAGCCTTTTTAGCTATATTTTATGGTTTAATGACATATTTTTTTTCTATTCTTTATTCAAAAAATGTAGCTGTTTCTTTTTTTATTTTTTCAATTCTATTTGGTGTGGTTGAATTTATAAGAGGATCTATACTCACAGGTTTTCCTTGGAATTTAATTTCATTTAGTTTTACAAACAGTATTCATTTTATTCAAATTCTTTCAGTTATTGGAACTTATTCCTTCAATTTAATTTGTATCTCTTTATTTACTATTCCAGCTGTATTTATTTTAAGAAACTCTAGAAAAGAAATTATAGTTTGTTTTTTTTTTATTCTAATGTCTTTAGGTTTTTTAATATTTGGTCATATAAAAAATAATAATTTTAATTCTTTAGAAAGTGTAAAAAACTCTTATACAATAAAGGCAATATCACCAAATATTAGTCTAGATAGATTTTATTCTAAGCATGATGAATTAAAGATAATCAATGAGCTGATAAGATTAAGTGATTCAACAAAAATTAATCCCACAATTTTTTTATGGCCAGAGGGAATTATATCAGACAGTTATTTGAGAGATATGAGCACTTATAAAAACTTATTCCAAGATAATTTTGGAGAGCATGATTTAATTATTATGGGCTTAAATAGTATAGAGACAAAAAAAGGTAAAGATTTACTTTTTAATTCTATGGCTGTATTTAATAATAATTTAGATCTGATCGCAAACTACAATAAGATTAATCTAGTACCATTTGGTGAGTTTATACCTTTTGAGAGTATCCTCAGCTTAATAGGACTTAAAACAGTAACTAATAACTATCAAT
>Ga0209830_10001186_pt1 | contig 23739 bp, 19 predicted proteins | sample ArcticOcean_MG_C_12_FD_187439 | JGI IMG/M metagenome (GOLD analysis project Ga0209830, IMG submission 187439) | Marine microbial communities from western Arctic Ocean - ArcticOcean_MG_CB8_130 (SPAdes) (version 2) | ecosystem: Environmental > Aquatic > Marine > Oceanic | place: Arctic Ocean...
AATTGGATTTACTTTTTGTCCCATAATTATCTCTTTAACTTCCTACAATCACAGTAATGTGACTAGTTGGTTTAATAATTTTTCCTGCACGACCTTTAGATTGAGCACGAATCCGTTTTAAAACTGTTCCTTTATTGATATAAATAGTTTTTATTTTAAGTTCATCTATATCAGCACCATTGTTATTTTCTGCATTAGCAATTGCAGATTCGACTACTCTTTTAATAATCTCAGCACCTTTTTTGGGGCTAAAATTAAGAATATCTAAAGCATTGTCAACTTTTTTTCCTCTGATTAAGTCGGCTACTAATCTAGCTTTTTGTGGAGAAATTCTTACTCCATTTAAAATTGCTGAAACTTCATTTGCCATAATTATTCCTTTGTCTTCCTGTCGCCAGTGTGACCTTTAAAAGTCCTGGTTAATGCAAATTCACCTAATTTGTGCCCCACCATATTTTCTACGATTAATACAGGAATATGCTGACGTCCATTATGAATAGCTATAGTTAATCCAATAAAATTTGGAAGTATTGTTGATCGTCTTGACCATGTTTTGATTGGCTTGCGATCTCTACTCTCAGATGCAATCTGTACTTTCTTTGCAAGATGTGAGTCAACAAATGGTCCTTTTTTAATTGAGCGTGACATATTTTCTACCTTTTATTTGATGGTCTACGACTGAGTCTCATGTTATCAGTTCGCTTATTATTTCGTGTACGGTATCCCTTAGTTGGAACACCCCAAGGACTTACTGGATGACGGCCTCCAGAACTTTTTCCTTCACCACCACCATGTGGGTGATCAACTGGATTCATTACTACGCCTCTAACAGTTGGGCGAACTCCTCTCCATCTCATTGCTCCAGCTTTACCAATAGATCTTAATGAATGCTCTTCATTACCGACTTCACCGATTGTTGCTCTGCAATCTACATGTACTTTTCTTACTTCGCCTGATCTTAATCTTAATTGAGCATATGCCCCTTCACGAGCAAGAAGCTGTATTGATGTTCCGGCAGATCTAGCCATTTGAGCACCCTTTCCCGGCTTTAATTCTATGCAATGCAATGTGCTACCAACTGGAATATTTTTAAGTGGGAGCGAATTGCCAACCTTAAAAGGTGCATCAATACCATTCATTAATTCCTCACCAGCTTTTACTCCTTTTGGAGCAATAATATATTTTCTTTCTCCATCGGCATAGCATAGTAATGCTAAACGAGCTGAACGGCCTGGATCATATTCTATTCTTTCAACTTTTGCTGGTATGCCGTCTTTAGTTCTCTTAAAATCAACTATTCGAATATGTTGCTTATGTCCACCACCTTGGTGTCTAACAGTTATTCTGCCATGATGATTACGCCCTGCTTTGCTGTGCTTTTTCTCTAAAAGCGGTGCAAAAGGTTTACCTTTATGCAAATCTGGTGTTACTACTTTTTGAAGCCCACGTCTACCAGGTGAGGTTGGTTTTACTTTTATAATTGCCATCTATATCTCCCTATTCACCCGTAAAGTTAATTTCTTGCCCAGCTTTAATGCTTACATAGGCTTTTTTCCAGTCGGCTCTTTTACCCATAGTGTTCCGGCTAGCTTTTTTTGTTTTACCTTTAACATTTGATAGATTTACAGCTTTAACATCTACCTTAAACATCGTCTCAATTGCTTCTTTTACCTGCATTTTTGTTGCACTCTTTCTAACCTTAAAAATAACTTGATTAAATTTATCTGCAACCATAGTAGCTTTCTCAGTAACATGAGGAGATATGACTGATTGAAGTGACTTATCAGAGACTTTTTTCTCAGCTACTTTTTTCTCAGCTACTTTTTTCTCAGCTACTTTTTTCTCAGCTACTTTTTTCTCAGCTACTTTTTTCTCAGCTACTTTTTTCTCAGCTACTTTTTTATCTTCACTCACGCAAACATCTCCTCTAGTTGTTTAACGGAACCAGCTGTTGCAATAACTTTTGGGAAATGTACTAAACTTACTGGGTCTGCAAAACGAGCTTCAATAACTAAGATATGTGGAAGGTTTCTTGATGCTAAATAAAGATTTTCGTCAAATGAATCAACTAAAATTAAAACTCTATCAGTCACGCCTAATGATTTAATTTTAGCAATAAAATCTTTTGTTTTTGGAGCTCCGACCTTAAATTCCTCAACAATAGATAAGCGATCCTGCCTAACTAATTCTGAAAGAATAGACTTCATACCTGCACGATAAGCTTTTTTATTGACTTTCTTTACAAAATTTTCATCTGTTCTATTTGGAAATGCTCTACCTCCACCCCTCCAAACTGGACTTGATGTCATACCAGCTCTTGCATTACCAGTTCCTTTTTGTCTAAAAGGCTTTCTAGTGCTGTGCTTTACCTCGCCTCTTGTTTTTTGAGATCTTGTGCCTGAACGAGCGTTTGACATATATGAGACTACTAGCTTATGAATTAGCGCCTCATTAAAATCAATACCGAATGTTGCATCTGATGCTGTTAATGTTTTTTTGGACAACTTACCTTGATTATCTAATATTTTAAATTCCATTAAACACCCGCCTTAACTGCAGGTCTTATCATTACATCTGAACCCTTTGAGCCAGGAACAGCGCCTTTAATTAGAATTAAATTTCTTTTTGAATCAATTCGGACAACTTCTAGATTTTGTGTTGTTCTTTTTTTGTCTCCCATATGGCCTGGCATTTTTTTCCCTGGAAAAACTCGGCCTGGGTCTTGACATTGACCTGTACCGCCTAAGGCTCTGTGTGACAATGAAACACCATGCGTTGCGTGTTGCGCTGCAAAATGATGTCTTTTTATCGCACCCTGAAATCCCTTACCTATACTTGTTCCAGTAACGTCAACTTTTTGACCTGCCTGAAAGATTTCAACAGTAATTTTTGATTCAGTAGTGAAATTTGCTAAATCAGCTGATGGGACTTTAAACTCATGAAGACCTTTACCAGCCTCTGCACCGACTTTTGCATAGATGCCTGCAAGCGATTTAGAAAGCTTATTTGACTTTTTTTGTCCATAAGCAATCTGAAGGCTTTCATAACCATCATTTTTGATATTTTTGATCTGTGTCACTCGATTTGGAATAACTTCTAGCACAGTTACTGGAATAGAGTTACCTTCAACAGTAAATACACGGGTCATCCCGACCTTGCGACCAATAAGCCCTAAGCTCATGATCTTTTCCTTATATTATTATTATTAAGATAACTGATTACAATTGATCAATTTCTTCTAAAAGAGCGCCATTATATACCAACGCTTGCGTTTTTTACAACTTTATTTCTACATCAACTCCAGCAGGTAGATCTAACTTCATTAAAGCATCAACTGTTTTATCAGTTGGATCTAATATATCCATTAATCTCTGATGTGTTCTGATTTCAAATTGATCACGAGCTTTCTTGTATACATGAGGAGAGCTCAGCAAATCAAATCTTTCTATTCTGGTAGGTAGAGGGACAGGTCCCTTGACTACCGCACCAGTTCTTTTTGCTGTATCAACAATTTCCTGTGCAGATTGATCAATTAACTTATAATCAAACGCTTTTAATCTAATTCTAATTTTCTGACTTTCCATTTTTTATATCCTTCTAAAGAGCGAATACCCATTTCAGAGTATTTTTTTGTTTAATATCTATCTATTCAATAACTTTTACTACAACACCAGAACCAACCGTTCTTCCACCTTCACGAATTGCAAATCGTAAACCTTCTTCCATAGCAATTGGAGCGATTAGTGTTCCAGTAATTGATACATTATCACCTGGCATTACCATTTCTGTTCCTGCTGGTAATTCAACTGCACCGGTTACGTCTGTTGTTCTAAAGTAAAATTGTGGACGGTACCCATTAAAGAATGGTGTATGTCTTCCACCCTCATCTTTACTTAAACAATAAATTTCTGCAGTAAATTTAGTATGTGGCTTTATTGAGCCAGGTTTACATAAAACCTGTCCACGTTCTACATCTTCACGAGCTGTGCCACGAAGCAACACACCTACGTTGTCGCCTGCTTGACCTTGATCAAGTAATTTACGGAACATTTCAACACCTGTACAAATTGTTTTTACTGTATCTTTTAAACCAACAATTTCAATTTCTTCATTAATTTTTACAACACCACGTTCAACACGGCCAGTCACTACAGTACCTCGACCTGAGATTGAGAATACGTCTTCTACTGGCATTAAGAAAGGGCCATCAATTGCTCTTACTGGTTCCGGAATATAACTATCTAATGCTTCAGCTAATTTAAGAATTGCTGGTTCACCTATCTCTGATTGGTCGCCTTCCAGTGCTTTAGTAGCAGAACCCATGATGATAGGAATATCGTCACCTGGGAAATCGTATTTACTAAGGAGTTCACGTACTTCCATTTCAACTAATTCTAATAATTCTTTATCATCCACCATATCGGCTTTATTCAAGAACACAACAATATGAGGAACACCCACTTGTCTTGATAAAAGAATATGCTCGCGAGTTTGAGGCATTGGTCCATCAGCAGCAGAACACACAAGTATTGCGCCGTCCATTTGAGCGGCACCAGTAATCATATTTTTTACATAATCAGCATGGCCTGGACAGTCAACATGAGCGTAATGTCGTTTTTCTGTTTCATATTCAACGTGTGAAGTATTGATTGTTATACCACGTGCTTTTTCTTCTGGCGCTGAATCAATTTCAGCAAAGCTTTTTGTATCACCACCAAATTTTTTAGTAAGCACAGTCGAAATTGCAGCTGTTAGAGTTGTTTTTCCATGATCCACGTGACCAATAGTGCCAACGTTAACATGTGGTTTGGTACGCTCAAATTTACCTTTAGCCATAATATTTTTCCTTAAAAATTACTGTTTATTAATAATTGCATCCGCAATATTTCTTGGTGCTTCAGCGTAATGTTTAAACTCCATAGAGTAAGTAGCACGTCCTTGCGACAAAGATCTTACAGTAGTTGAATAACCAAACATCTCTGCAAGAGGCACCTCTAAACGAAGTACTTTTCCTGTGGCATTATCATCCATACCTTGAATAATTCCTCTTCTAGAAGATAAATCGCCCATCACATCTCCCATATATTCTTCAGGTGTTTCAACTTCAACCGCCATCATTGGTTCTAAAATAATTGGATCTGCTCTTTTACATCCATCTTTGAATGCAAATGATGCTGCCATTTTAAATGCATTTTCGTTTGAGTCAACATCATGAAACGATCCATCATAAAGAGTTACTTTAACATCCTCAACTGGATATCCAGCAAGCACACCTGATGTAATTGTTTCTTTTAAGCCTTTATCGACTGCAGGTATAAACTCTCTTGGTACTGCTCCACCCTTTATTGCATCAATGAATTCGTAGCCTTTCCCTGTTTCATTTGGCTCAATCTTAAGCCAAACATGACCGTATTGGCCCTTACCACCAGATTGTTTTACAAACTTACCTTCTGCCTCTACCGTTTTTTTAATTGCTTCCCGATAGGCTACTTGAGGTGCACCTATATTTGCATCAACCGTAAATTCCCGCTTCATTCTATCAACCAAAATCTCTAAATGAAGCTCTCCCATCCCAGAAATTATTGTTTGATTAGTTTCTTCGTCTGTTTTAACTCTAAATGATGGATCTTCTTGGGCAAGCCTTCCTAAAGCAATTCCCATTTTTTCTTGATCTGCTTTTGTTTTTGGTTCTACCGCTACATGGATTACCGGCTCTGGAAAAATCATTCGTTCAAGAATAATTGTTTGTTTTAAATCACAAAGCGTTTCGCCAGTCGTGACGTCTTTCAACCCAACTGCTGCAGCTATGTCTCCTGCACGCACTTCCTTAATTTCTTCACGATTATTAGCATGCATCTGAAGAATACGTCCGATCCGTTCTTTTTTTCCATTAATTGAATTTAATACCGTATCGCCAGCTTTAACAATTCCCGAATAAACTCTAAAGAAAATTAACTGGCCGACAAATGGATCTGTTGCAATTTTAAATCCTAAGGCAGCAAATGGGGCATCATCTGATGGTTTACATGTCATTGGATTACCTGATTCATCCTCACCTGGAGTTTCATCTATATCAATTGGTGAAGGCATATATTCAATAACCCCATCAAGCATTGCTTGCACCCCTTTATTCTTGAATGCTGATCCACATACCATAGGTACTATTTCATTCGCTAAGGTTCTGATACGTATTCCTTCTTTTATTTCTTCTTCAGACAAATCTCCTGTCTCAAGGTACTTATTCATTAAATCTTCATTTGCTTCAGCAGCTGTTTCTATCATATTATCTCGCCACTTTTGACAAGTATCAACTAAATCAACTGGTATATCTTCATATTTAAAAGTAACTCCGTTATCTGCTTCATTCCAGATAATTGCTTTCATTTTTACAAGATCAACAACGCCAGTAAATGTCTCGGCAGCTCCAATAGGAACTTGAATGGGAATTGGATTTGCTTTTAATCTCGACTTCATTTGATCATAAACTTTGAAAAAATCTGCTCCAGCACGATCCATTTTATTTACAAATGCAAGACGAGGCACCTTATACTTATTTGCTTGACGCCATACAGTTTCTGATTGTGGCTGAACTCCACCAACTGCGCAATAAACCATACATGCCCCATCTAAAACACGCATAGAGCGCTCAACTTCAATTGTAAAGTCAACGTGACCAGGCGTATCAATAATATTGATACGATGTTGCTCAAACTGATTACTCATACCCTTCCAGAAACATGTTGTAGCAGCAGAGGTTATTGTTATTCCTCTTTCTTGCTCTTGCTCCATCCAATCCATGGTCGCAGCGCCATCATGCACCTCACCAATTTTATGATTAACACCTGTATATAGTAAAACCCTCTCTGTTGTTGTTGTTTTACCAGCATCAATATGAGCACTAATACCTATATTTCTGTAACGTTCAATGGGGGTTATTCGAGCCACTTAATATACCTTTAACAAAAATTAAAAACGGAAATGTGAGAAGGCTTTGTTTGCTTCAGCCATACGATGAACTTCTTCTCTTTTTTTCATCGCTGACCCTTTGCTCTCAGATGCTTCCATCAGTTCGGCAGCTAGGCGTAAATCCATTGATTTTTCACCTCTTTTTCTAGCTGCTTCTTTTAACCATCTCATTGCAAGAGCAGATCTTCTTGAAGGTCTCACCTCAACTGGTACTTGATAATTAGCCCCGCCTACACGTCTACTTTTTACTTCGACCAATGGTCTTAAATTCTCAATAGCTAATGAAAATACTTCAATTGGATCTTTTCCACTTTTAGTTTGTATTTGATCAAAAGCACCATAAATCAATCTTTCAGCAACTGATTTTTTACCACTAGTCATCAATACATTTACAAACTTAGAAACTTCTTGGCTTCCAAATTTTGGATCTTGAAGAATGTGTCTTTTTGGAACATCTCTACGTCTTGGCATATCTCGTAACCTCTATATTAAATTAAGCTGCTTTTGGGCGTTTAGTCCCATATTTAGAACGACCTTGTTTCCTATCTTTTACTCCTGAAGTATCTAAATTACCTCGAACCATATGGTATCTAACGCCAGGCAAATCTTTCACTCGGCCCCCACGAAGTAAAACAACTGAATGTTCCTGAAGATTATGCCCTTCTCCCCCAATATAACTAATCACTTCGTATCCAGTAGTCAGACGAACCTTAGCTACTTTTCTTAAAGCAGAATTTGGTTTTTTTGGCGTTGTAGTATACACACGAGTACAAACACCCCTTTTTTGAGGAGAGGCCTCAAGTGCTGGGACCTTACTCTTCTCAACCACTCTTTTTCTGGCTTTACGTATTAACTGATTAGTTGTAGGCATTACCTATCCTTTTATTTAAAAAAACTATTCTAAACTTTTTCAGAACTTATTTCTGAAAGGCGAGAATTGTATTTTGCTTCGCTCATAATGTCAACTGAAATTACTTAGTTGACTCCTTAATTTCTATATTATCATCAACAGGCTCTTGAGTACTTAGCTCCTCAGCCGCTTTTTCTGTCTTTTTAGCATCAGCAGCAGATGGGGCAAACGCTTCTTCTGCTTTCTCTAAATTACTCATTTCACCTTCTTTTCCTTCTACTTTTGTATTCTTTGCATTAATTTTTGCTTCAGCAACTTCTTTTCTATTGAGATGATACGCTAATCCAGTCCCTGCAGGAATTAATCGTCCAACAATTACATTCTCTTTTAAACCTCTTAACTCATCTCGCTTACCAAGAATTGCTGCTTCTGTCAGAACACGCGTCGTTTCTTGGAAAGATGCAGCCGAAATAAATGAATCTGTTGATAGTGATGCTTTTGTAATACCTTTTAAAACAGGTTCATATTCAGCTTCTTTTTTCTTCTCAGCTTTCATAAGGTCATTAACCTTAAATACTTCTGCACGCTCAAGTTCTTCCCCATTAATAAATGATGTATCGCCAGCTTTTGTAATTCTTACTCGTCTAAGCATCTGTCTTACTATCACTTCGATATGCTTATCATTTATTTTTACGCCTTGGAGTCTATAAACATCTTGAACTTCATCAATTATATATCTTGCAAGAGCTTCTCTACCTTGAAGTCTTAAAATATCAGCTGGATCGGCAGGACCGTCAACGATAACTTCGCCTTTAGTCACTACTTGCCCATCATGCGCGGTTACATGTTTATCTTTAGGAATTAAAAATTCACTTGCCTCTCCATCTGAATCAGTAATAACTAAACGTTGCTTACCCTTTGTATCCTTACCAAAAGATACGGTGCCGGTATTTTCAGCTAATACACCTGCGTCTTTTGGGGATCGAGCTTCAAACAGCTCTGCTACTCTAGGTAAACCTCCGGTTATATCTCTCGTTTTCGAGGATTCTTGAGGAATCCTTGCGATGATATCACCCTTCTTAACTGCTTGATTATCTGTAACGGTGATAATGTAACCAAGTTGGAATGTTATGTTAACTGGGTTATCTGTTTCATTTAATTTTACTTCTTTGCCTTTACTATCTAACAACTTAATTTGTGGCCTTAGTCCTTTTGATTGACCAGATTTTTGTTTAGATTCAACAACAACAAGTGTTGATAATCCAGTAACGTCATCAATTTGTTTAGCTACTGTTACACCTTCTTCAACATTTTCGAATTTTGCAATTCCTTCATGTTCAGAAATAATTGGTCTATTATGCGGATCCCAAGTGGCTATAACCATTCCAGCTTTTACAGTTTGGGCATCATCTGCTAACAAAGTTGCTCCGTAGGGGACCTTGTGCGTTTCTCGCTCTCTTCCGGACTCATCTTCAATGATAAATTCTCCATTCCTTGAAACAACTACTTTTTCACCATTGGCATTTGTAACTAATCTCATTACTTTATATCTAACTTTCCCTGCAGATTTATTCTCTATCTGACTTACAGATGCTGCTCTTGAAACTGCTCCCCCAATATGAAATGTTCTCATAGTTAGCTGTGTTCCAGGCTCACCAATTGATTGAGCTGCAATAACTCCAACTGCCTCACCTTGATTAATTAAATTGCCACGACCAAGATCTCGGCCATAACATTTAGCACAAATACCATAACGAGTCTTACAAGTAAGTGCAGTCCTAACTGTTATTTCATCTATACCAAGGGCCTCAATTTTTTCAACTTCATCTTCCCCTAAAAGAATGCCTGCATTATAAAGAATCTCTTGTGTCTCAGGATTTATTATGTCTAACGCAGAAACCCTGCCTAAAATTCTGTCGCTTAAAGGCGTCACAGTCTCGCCGCCTTTAATCAATGCCTTAGTTAAAAGACCTTCATCCGTTTCACAATCAAGCTGTGTAACTACAAGGTCCTGAGTTACATCAACCAACCTTCTCGTTAAATATCCAGAATTTGCAGTTTTAAGTGCTGTATCTGCTAAGCCTTTCCGTGCGCCGTGAGTAGATATAAAGTATTGCAATACGTTTAATCCATCACGAAAGTTTGCTGTAATTGGAGTCTCAATAATTGAGCCATCTGGTCTAGCCATTAAGCCTCGCATTCCAGCTAGCTGTCTAACCTGAGCTGCAGATCCCCTAGCGCCTGAATCAGCCATCATATATATAGCGTTAAATGATTCCTGACGCATTGGATTTCCCTTCTCGTCATTCACTGGTTTGTTATTTACATCCATCACCGGCTCATCTTGCAATTGTTTCATCATTGCATCAGCAACTTTATCTCCTGTTCGGCCCCATATATCTACCACTTTGTTATATCTCTCGCCTTGGGTTACAAGCCCAGAAGAATATTGATCTTCAATTTCTTGCACCTCAGACCTTGCAGTTTCAAGCAATTGTTCTTTTTCGGCTGGTATCCTCATGTCATGAACAGTAATAGACATTCCAGATTTTGTAGCATATTTATAGCCCATATTTTTCAGGTTGTCTGCAAGAATTACTGTATCGCGAATTCCAATTTTTCTGAATCCAACATTAATAAGTTTTGATATTTCTTTCTTCTTCAAGCTCCTGTTAATTAAGTCGAAGGGTAACCCAGCTGGTAAAATTTCCGATAATAATGCTCTACCTACAGTTGTTTCATATCTGTTAACTTTTAGCGTAGTACTATTATCAAAATTTAGTTCATATTCATTAATTCTAACTGTAGTTCTAGCGTGTAAATCTACAATACCACTATCATATGCACGTCTTACTTCATCAACATCAGCAAATTTCATTCCTTCACCTTTTGATGCAATTTTTTCTCTTGTTAAATAATATAGCCCTAAAACAATATCCTGTGATGGAACAATAATTGGCTCGCCATTTGCAGGTGATAAAATATTATTAGAAGCTAACATTAGTGTTCTTGCTTCCATTTGTGCCTCGAGAGACAATGGGACGTGAACGGCCATTTGATCGCCATCAAAATCTGCATTAAAGGCTGCACAAACTAAAGGGTGAAGTTGAATCGCTTTACCTTCAATTAATACTGGCTCGAACGCTTGGATACCTAGCCTGTGAAGAGTCGGTGCTCTATTTAAAAGCACTGGATGCTCTCTAATTACATCTTCTAAAATATCCCATACTTCTGGGCCCTCTTCTTCTACCTTTTTCTTTGCTGCTTTTATAGTGGTAGCTAACCCTAGAATCTCTAATTTATTAAAAATAAATGGCTTAAATAGCTCAAGCGCCATTTTTTTTGGTAAACCACATTGGTGTAATTTTAATTGAGGCCCAACAACAATAACTGAACGCCCAGAATAATCCACCCTCTTTCCTAGTAAGTTCTGTCTAAACCGACCGCCTTTCCCTTTAATCATATCTGCTAATGATTTTAGTGGTCTCTTATTTGCTCCCGTCATTACCTTTCCACGGCGACCATTATCAAGTAATGAGTCCACGGATTCTTGCAACATTCTCTTTTCATTTTTTACAATAATCTCAGGCGCTCTTAAATCAAGTAGGCGACGAAGACGATTATTTCTATTAATAACTCTTCGATATAAATCATTCAAGTCAGACGTCGCGAATCTACCCCCATCAAGAGGAACCAAAGGTCTTAACTCAGGCGGTAACACTGGCAAAATATCCAATATCATCCATTCTGGTTTAATTCCAGAACTCTTAAAGGCTTCTAAAACTTTCAATCTTTTTGCAAGTTTTTTTTGTTTAGCTTCGGAGCTAGTTGCTTTTAATTCTATATGTAATTCTTCGACTACTTCATTAATCTTAATTGATTTTAATAGCTCCTTAACACCTGCAGCACCCATCACAGCATTAAATTCGTCACCAAATTCTTCAACTTTAGCTAAATAATCATCTTCAGATAGTAATTGACCTTTTTTTAGTTCTGGGACCATTCCAGGCTCAGTCACCATGTATGCTTCAAAATATAAAACTCTTTCTATATCTCTTAAAGGTATATCAAGAACCATTCCTAGGCGACTTGGTAAACTCTTCAGAAACCAAATGTGTGCAACAGGGCTTGCTAGATCTATATGGCCCATTCTCTCACGCCTTACTTTTGATAAGGTAACTTCCACACCACATTTTTCACATATTACGCCACGATGTTTTAACCTCTTATACTTCCCACATAGACATTCATAATCTTTCGTTGGCCCAAAAATCTTGGCACAAAAAAGACCGTCTCTCTCTGGCTTAAAGGTTCTATAATTAATAGTCTCTGGTTTCTTTACTTCACCAAAAGACCAAGACCTAATTTTTTCTGGAGATGCTAACGCAATTTTAATTGCATCAAATTCTTGTTGCTGTGTAGTTTGTTTAAATAGATCTAGTAATGCTTTCATGTGTGATCTCCTTAGTTTCTATCTAGGTCAATATCAATTGCTAATGAACGAATTTCTTTGGTTAAAACATTAAATGACTCAGGCATGCCTGCATCTATTTTATGTTCACCTTTGACAATATTTTCATATACTTTCGTTCTCCCTGTAACGTCATCTGATTTAACAGTGAGCATTTCCTGAAGTGTATAAGATGCTCCATAAGCTTCCAAAGCCCATACCTCCATCTCTCCAAATCGCTGCCCGCCAAATTGAGCTTTACCTCCTAATGGTTGTTGTGTAACTAGCGAATAAGGTCCGGTTGATCTGGCATGCATTTTGTCATCAACTAAATGATGAAGTTTTAATACGTGCATATAACCTACTGTTACATGTCTTTCAAAGGGTTCGCCAGTTCTCCCGTCATATAACTTAACTTGAGTTTTTTGCGCAGAAAAATCTAGCAACTTAGTATGCTCACTATCATCTGGGTAAGCCAAATCTAACATCTGTTGGATATCCGATTCTGCGCCGCCGTCAAAAACAGGTGTTGCGAAAGGAACTCCTCCTGTTAAATTTGAAGCTAGCTCTTTTATCTCGTCATCTTTTAATGATTTAATATCTTCTACTTTACCCGATGACTCATTATAAATTTTCTCAAGGTAATTTCTAACCTCAGAAATCTTTTCTTCTTTTTGCAACATTTCATTTATTCTATCCCCAAGCCCTTTGGCAGCCCAGCCCAAATGAACCTCAAGAAGTTGGCCGATATTCATTCTTGATGGTAAGCCAAGCGGATTTAGAACAATATCTAATGTTGTACCATCAGCCATGTAGGGCATGTCTTCTTGCGGCGCAATTTTAGAAATAACTCCTTTATTCCCATGTCGGCCTGCCATCTTGTCCCCTGGCTGGATTCTTCTTTTCACAGCTAAGTAAACTTTAACCATTTTTTGAACGCCTGGAGGCAATTCATCACCTTGAGTTAACTTACGTTTCTTCTCTTGATAGCGACTGTCGAATTCATTTTTTGCTCTGGTTAAATTTTCCTTTAATATTTCTAATTGTTTAGAGTCTTTATCTTCTTTTAGGCGAATATCAAACCATTCGTATCGCTCAATTGTAAATAAGATTTCTTTAGAAACCGTATCTCCTTTTTTCAGAGGCTTCGGTCCGCCAACTACAGATTTATTAAGAATTGTTTTTTGGACTCTTGTAAAAATATCCTCTTCAACGATTCTTTTTTGATCATCCAAATCTCTTTGGTAAGCTTCAAGTTGGGCACTTATAATAGTTTCTGCGCGATCATCTCTATCAATACCTTCACGAGTGAAAACCTGAACGTCTATAATTGTTCCCGACATACCCGATGGAACTCGTAAACTAGTATCCTTCACGTCAGATGCTTTTTCACCAAAAATTGCTCTTAATAATTTTTCTTCAGGGGTTAATTGAGTTTCTCCTTTTGGAGTTACTTTGCCAACCAAGACATCACCGGACTCTACCTCTGCACCAATATAAATAATGCCTGATGTATCTAGCCGACCCAACATTCTTTCAGATAAGTTTGAGATATCTTGGGTAATTTCTTCTGCGCCAAGCTTTGTATCTCTTGCTAGAACTTGTAATTCTTCAATGTGTATAGATGTATATCTATCTTCTGCAACAACTTTTTCTGATATTAAAATTGAATCTTCAAAGTTATAACCATTCCATGGCATAAAACCAATCAACATATTTTGACCAAGAGCTAGCTCGCCTATATCAGTTGATGCGCCATCAGCAACAACATCTCCGCGCTGAATTTTTTCTCCTATTTTAACCAAAGGTTTCTGGTTAATCGTTGTGTTCTGATTTGATCTTGTATATTTTGTTAAATTATAAATATCAACACCAATTTCATCCTGCGCCGTTTCTTTTTCATTAACCTTTACAACGATTCTTCTTGAGTCTACATAATCTACTACGCCACCGCGTTTTGCTTGAACAGTCGTTCCAGAATCCATGGCTACAGTTCGTTCAATTCCGGTTCCCACCAGGGCTTTGTCTGCTCGCAAACATGGTACTGCTTGTCTTTGCATGTTAGCGCCCATTAGAGCTCTGTTGGCATCATCGTGCTCCAAAAAGGGAATTAATGATGCAGCTACTGATACAATTTGACCAGGCGCAACATCCATGTAGTTAATTTTATCGTTATCTGCCATGGTGAATTCATTTTGATATCTTGAAGAAACCCGGCTTTCTTTAAATTTACCCTTAGGATCTAATTCTGAGTTTGCTTGAGCAATAGTATATTCACTTTCTTCAATTGCTGATAAATAATCGATCTCAGCTGTTACTTTTCCACTCTCTACTCTTCTATACGGAGTTTCAAGAAAACCGTATTCATTTGTTCTTGCATACAGAGCAAGTGAATTAATTAAGCCAATATTTGGCCCTTCTGGAGTTTCAATTGGGCAAACTCGTCCATAATGTGTTGAATGTACATCTCGTACTTCAAACCCAGCTCTCTCACGCGTCAATCCTCCGGGCCCTAGTGCCGAAATCCTTCTTTTATGAGTAATTTCTGAAAGTGGATTTGTTTGATCCATAAATTGTGAGAGCTGTGAAGAGCCAAAAAATTCTTTAATTGCACTTGCAATTGGTTTGGAATTTATTAAGTCAGTCGGCATTAAGTTATCTGCTTCTGCTTGGCCTAAGCGCTCCTTTACTGCTCGCTCAACTCTAACTAACCCAGTTCTAAATTGGTTTTCTACTAATTCACCAACTGAACGAATGCGTCGATTACCAAGATGATCAATATCGTCGATAATACCTCGTGTATTTTTTAATTCCACAAGTATTCCCACAACTGCTAATATATCTTCATTAGATAATACAGGGGCACCTGTTACCTCCTTTACTCCTGCAGCATCATAAAAACGCTTTAACCAGTCAGCATATTGATCATACGATTTAGGGAATGCTCTTCGATTAAACTTCATTCGCCCAACATTTGATAAATCATATCGATCTGGATTAAAAAATAATCCTTCGAATAACGACTGAACTGAGTCCTCAGTTGGAGGTTCACCCGGTCTCATCATTCTATAAATTGCAACTTGCGCACTATATTGATCTGGCACCTCGTCTGTAGAAAGAGTTGATGATATAAAGTCGCCATGATCAAGCTCATTCGAATAAAGAATATTAAATGTTTCAGTACCAGATTCAAGAATTTTTTCGAATAACTCTTCAGTGATTTCTGCATTTGTTTCAGCAACAACTTCACCAGTTTCAGTATCTATAATCGCTTTAGCAATTTTTTTACCGATATAATCTAGAGGTACGGCTGGCACAATTAATGAAGCTTTATTTTGAATTTCTGCAACATGTCTAGCAGTAATTCTTTTCTCTTTAGCAACAATAAGATTACCTTTTTTATCTTTATAATCTCTTTTAGAAATCTCTCCCCTCAGTCTTTCAGGAATTACTTCAATTGAAGCATTTTTACCTTTTATATGAAATTTCTCAAAATCATAAAAAGTAGCTAAAATTTCTTCTGGTGACAACCCTAAAGCTTTTAAAAGAGTTGTGACTGGCATTTTTCTTCTACGATCAATCCTAAAAAACAAATGATCTTTGGGATCAAATTCAAAATCTAACCAAGATCCTCTATAAGGAATAATTCTTGCTGAAAATAATAATTTTCCAGAACTATGAGTTTTTCCCTTGTCGTGCTCAAAAAATACACCTGGGCTACGATGCAATTGAGAAACAATCGCTCTTTCAGTTCCATTGATTACAAATGAACCATTTTGGGTCATCAAAGGAATTTTTCCCATATAAACTTCTTCTTCTTTTGTATCTTTGATTACTTTTTTATCTCCAGAATCACGATCATAAATAGTTAAACGCACTTTAACTTTTAAAACAACTTCGTATGTTAAGCCCCTTTGTTGACATTCTTTTACTTCAAATTCTTCTTTTCCCAAGGTATAGCTTACAAAATCTAGCCTAGCAAAACCTGCGTGACTTGAAATTGGAAAAAGTGTATTAAAAGTTGATTGCAAACCTGCATGATCTCGCTCATCTGGCTTAATTTCTTGTTGAAGAAATGCCTTATATGATTCGAGTTGTAATGCTAAAAGATATGGTATTTCTAATACAGTCTCTCTTTTTGCAAAACTTTTTCTAATACGTTTTTTTTCAGTAAAGGAATAACTCATTGCATCTCCAAAGGTAAGAATTTATATAACAAAAAACTAAACTATCTATTCAAATTTCTTGTTATATAAAAAATTTGTTTTTAAAATGTAAATGAAGGTTGCCTTTATTAAATAAAAGACAACCTTCAGATAAATTAAAATTATTTCAACTCGCCTGTTGCGCCAGCATCAGTTAATTTTTTCAAAGCTTCTTCAGCAGAAGCCTTATCTAAAGTTTCTTTAACGACCTTAGGTGCCGCATCAACTATATCTTTAGCTTCTTTTAAACCAAGACCTGTAATTTCACGAACTGCTTTAATAGTATTTACTTTGTTATCACCAATAGCAGTTAAATGAAGATCAAATTCAGTTTTTTCTTCAGCTGCTACTGCATCGCCGCCGCCTGCTGCTGCTGGAGCTGCTGCTACTGCTGCTGCAGAAACACCAAATTTCTCTTCCATTTCTTTAATCAATTCTGATAAATCTAGAACTGACATACCACCAATACCTTCTAATATGTCTTCTTTTGAAATAGCCATTCTTTAATACTCCTAATAGTTTTAATTAAGTCTTATAAATAAATTATGCGGGTTTCTGATCTCGAACTGCAGCAATACCTCTTACAAATTTTGTTGGCACTTCATTCAATGTGCGAACAAATTTTGAAATTGGTGCTTGCATAGTTCCCATCAATATCGCTAATAATTCATCCCGACTTGGTAAAGAAGCAAGAGCTTTAATTGCTCCAGCATCTAATTTTTTATCTGGCATTGCACCTGTTTTGATAGTAAATAAATCATTTGTCTTAGCAAAGTCATTTAAGATCTTCGCGGCTGACACAGGATCTTCAGATATTCCAAATAGCAAAGGCCCTACCATCTCTTCCGCTAGTGATGAAAATGGAGTATTCTCAACTGCTCTTTTAACTAAATTATTCTTAAGCACTTTAAGATACACACCTGATTTTCTAGCTTCTGCCCTTAAATTAGTCATATCTTGAACACCAACACCACGATACTCAGCAAGTATCATAGATTGAGCATTCTCGATCTGCTTACTAACTTCAGCTACAACTGCCTTCTTTTTATCAAGATTCAGACTCAAGGTCTTCTCCTTTCGTTAAATAAAAGTATTAGTTTCCCAATACCGACTAAAACGACGACCTCTATCAGGATATTATCCTTAAGGGGATACGCCATCTGCGTAGGTTTAACTATCTAAATTAAACTTTCGTACCTACGGTCTTTGACAACTTCATTGACATAAAACTTATCAATGAACCCAAAGCTCTTTATTGTGAAAAAATTTCACAAAATTCATAAAACTTAATTCAATAAGTTTGTTTGATCTATTCGAACTCCAACTCCCATTGAGCTCGATACCGATAATTTTTTTATAAAAATACCTTTAACATCTTTTGGTTTTGCTTTGCTAATTTCATCTACCAACGCAGCTAAATTCCCTTGTAATTGATCAGGACTAAATGAGGCTCTCCCAATTGTGCAATGAATAATTCCAGATTTATCTGTTCTGTATTGAACTTGGCCTGCTTTAGCATTTTTTACAGCTTTTTCAGTATCCGGAGTTACCGTCCCTACTTTAGGGTTTGGCATTAATCCTCTTGGGCCTAATACTTGGCCTAAGGTGCCTACAATACGCATAGCATCAGGAGTGGCTATTACTACATCAAAATCCATTACCCCTTTTTTTACTTGTTCTGCTAGGTCTTCAAATCCAACAATATCCGCACCAGCTTTTTTTGCTGCCTCTGCTGCTTCACCTTGTGCAAAAACTGCCACACGAGTAACTTTACCTGTTCCGTTTGGGAGCACTAGAGCCCCTCTAACTGCTTGATCAGATTTTTTTGCATCTATACCGAGATTGATTGCTGCATCTACAGATTCATCAAATTTAGCCTTAGCTGTTTCCTTAACTAAATTAAGACCATCTAAAACTGGGTACACCTTATCTCTATCAACTTTTTCCATTAAAGCTTTAAGCCTTTTACTTGTGCTCATTTTACCCCCTCCACATCAATGCCCATACTTCTTGCACTGCCTGCAATAGTTCTTACAGCAGCATCCATATCTGCTGCTGTAAGGTCCGGCATTTTCGTTGTAGCAATTTCTTCTGCTTGGGCTCGAGTAATTTTACCTACCTTGTTTGTATGGGGAACTGGGGATCCTTTAGTTAGCTTTGCCGCTTTTTTAAGTAAAATTGAAGCAGGCGGCGTTTTCATAACAAAAGTAAAACTTTTGTCTGAAAATGCAGTAATTACTACAGGGATTGGCAAGCCTGGCTCAACACTTTGTGTGGCAGCATTAAATGCTTTACAAAAATCCATAATATTTAAACCACGTTGGCCCAAAGCTGGTCCAACAGGTGGGCTAGGATTTGCTTTCCCAGCTGGTATTTGAAGCTTTATATATCCCTCAATTTTTTTTGCCATTTCTCTACTCTCCTAAGTTTTGGTTCAAACGCTTTTAAAAATTAAAAGCTCCCAAATAATTTTTAAACTTCTTTCTCAATCTGGCCAAATTCAAGTTCTACTGGTGTAGCTCGGCCAAATATGACTACAGATACCCGAAGTTTACTTTTTTCATAATCAATTGTATCTACGGAACCAGAAAAATCTTTAAAAGGCCCATCAATAACTCTTATTGATTCACCAACCTCAAAAGTTAATTTTTGTGTTGGATTTTCTTTGCTATCATCCATTTTCTGCAAAATAATATCGACTTCATCATTCGTTATTGGCGATGGCTTTGTCCCGCTCCCTCCAATAAAACCTGTAACTTTAGGGTTACTTTTTACTAAATGCCAACTATCATCATTCATTTCCATTTGTACTAATACATATCCAGGATAAAGCCTTCTCTCACTAACTTTCTTTTGGCCTGATTTCATCTCAACTACTTCTTCAACAGGAACTAATATCTCACCGAATTGATCACCTATTTCAGACTGAACAATGCGCTCCAATAATCCTTTTTGTACAATCTTTTCATACCCAGCAAAAGCCTGAACTATATACCAACGCTTTGACATCAATCACCCCGCCCTAATAACAAATTTATAATGTATGAAAAACTAATATCAATAAAAGCAAGAAAGATAGCCATAATCACAACTAAAATAAAAACTATCATTGTCATTTGGATAGTTTCTTTTCTTGTAGGCCAAACTACTTTCTTAGCTTCTGTTATAGCTTCACTCAAAAAACCAAAAGCTTGTTGGCCTTGTGGTGTTGTTCTAAAAACAGCAATAAATGCCCCGACGCCTGCTAATATAGATAAAATTCTTATCACCGTAGGCTGTTCAGAAAGCATATAAAATCCTAGCAATCCAGCACCTAAAAGCGAAAATGATAAACCTAGTCTAATATTATTAATATTCATTCCCGCTTTATTTCCTTTTATTGGCAGGCCAGGAGGGCTTCGAACCCCCAACCCTCGGTTTTGGAGACCGATACTCTACCAATTGAGCTACTGGCCTAGGTTTAACTTATATTCTATTCAATAACTTTTACTACAACACCAGAACCAACCGTTCTTCCACCTTCACGAATTGCAAATCGTAAACCTTCTTCCATAGCAATTGGAGCGATTAGTGTTCCAGTAATTGATACATTATCACCTGGCATTACCATTTCTGTTCCTGCTGGTAATTCAACTGCACCGGTTACGTCTGTTGTTCTAAAGTAAAATTGTGGACGGTACCCATTAAAGAATGGTGTATGTCTTCCACCCTCATCTTTACTTAAACAATAAATTTCTGCAGTAAATTTAGTATGTGGCTTTATTGAGCCAGGTTTACATAAAACCTGTCCACGTTCTACATCTTCACGAGCTGTGCCACGAAGCAACACACCTACGTTGTCGCCTGCTTGACCTTGATCAAGTAATTTACGGAACATTTCAACACCTGTACAAATTGTTTTTACTGTATCTTTTAAACCAACAATTTCAATTTCTTCATTAATTTTTACAACACCACGTTCAACACGGCCAGTCACTACAGTACCTCGACCTGAGATTGAGAATACGTCTTCTACTGGCATTAAGAAAGGGCCATCAATTGCTCTTACTGGTTCCGGAATATAACTATCTAATGCTTCAGCTAATTTAAGAATTGCTGGTTCACCTATCTCTGATTGGTCGCCTTCCAGTGCTTTAGTAGCAGAACCCATGATGATAGGAATATCGTCACCTGGGAAATCGTATTTACTAAGGAGTTCACGTACTTCCATTTCAACTAATTCTAATAATTCTTTATCATCCACCATATCGGCTTTATTCAAGAACACAACAATATGAGGAACACCCACTTGTCTTGATAAAAGAATATGCTCGCGAGTTTGAGGCATTGGTCCATCAGCAGCAGAACACACAAGTATTGCGCCGTCCATTTGAGCGGCACCAGTAATCATATTTTTTACATAATCAGCATGGCCTGGACAGTCAACATGAGCGTAATGTCGTTTTTCTGTTTCATATTCAACGTGTGAAGTATTGATTGTTATACCACGTGCTTTTTCTTCTGGCGCTGAATCAATTTCAGCAAAGCTTTTTGTATCACCACCAAATTTTTTAGTAAGCACAGTCGAAATTGCAGCTGTTAGAGTTGTTTTTCCATGATCCACGTGACCAATAGTGCCAACGTTAACATGTGGTTTGGTACGCTCAAATTTACCTTTAGCCATAATATTTTTCCTTAAAAATTACTGTTTATTAATAATTGCATCCGCAATATTTCTTGGTGCTTCAGCGTAATGTTTAAACTCCATAGAGTAAGTAGCACGTCCTTGCGACAAAGATCTTACAGTAGTTGAATAACCAAACATCTCTGCAAGAGGCACCTCTAAACGAAGTACTTTTCCTGTGGCATTATCATCCATACCTTGAATAATTCCTCTTCTAGAAGATAAATCGCCCATCACATCTCCCATATATTCTTCAGGTGTTTCAACTTCAACCGCCATCATTGGTTCTAAAATAATTGGATCTGCTCTTTTACATCCATCTTTGAATGCAAATGATGCTGCCATTTTAAATGCATTTTCGTTTGAGTCAACATCATGAAACGATCCATCATAAAGAGTTACTTTAACATCCTCAACTGGATATCCAGCAAGCACACCTGATGTAATTGTTTCTTTTAAGCCTTTATCGACTGCAGGTATAAACTCTCTTGGTACTGCTCCACCCTTTATTGCATCAATGAATTCGTAGCCTTTCCCTGTTTCATTTGGCTCAATCTTAAGCCAAACATGACCGTATTGGCCCTTACCACCAGATTGTTTTACAAACTTACCTTCTGCCTCTACCGTTTTTTTAATTGCTTCCCGATAGGCTACTTGAGGTGCACCTATATTTGCATCAACCGTAAATTCCCGCTTCATTCTATCAACCAAAATCTCTAAATGAAGCTCTCCCATCCCAGAAATTATTGTTTGATTAGTTTCTTCGTCTGTTTTAACTCTAAATGATGGATCTTCTTGGGCAAGCCTTCCTAAAGCAATTCCCATTTTTTCTTGATCTGCTTTTGTTTTTGGTTCTACCGCTACATGGATTACCGGCTCTGGAAAAATCATTCGTTCAAGAATAATTGTTTGTTTTAAATCACAAAGCGTTTCGCCAGTCGTGACGTCTTTCAACCCAACTGCTGCAGCTATGTCTCCTGCACGCACTTCCTTAATTTCTTCACGATTATTAGCATGCATCTGAAGAATACGTCCGATCCGTTCTTTTTTTCCATTAATTGAATTTAATACCGTATCGCCAGCTTTAACAATTCCCGAATAAACTCTAAAGAAAATTAACTGGCCGACAAATGGATCTGTTGCAATTTTAAATCCTAAGGCAGCAAATGGGGCATCATCTGATGGTTTACATGTCATTGGATTACCTGATTCATCCTCACCTGGAGTTTCATCTATATCAATTGGTGAAGGCATATATTCAATAACCCCATCAAGCATTGCTTGCACCCCTTTATTCTTGAATGCTGATCCACATACCATAGGTACTATTTCATTCGCTAAGGTTCTGATACGTATTCCTTCTTTTATTTCTTCTTCAGACAAATCTCCTGTCTCAAGGTACTTATTCATTAAATCTTCATTTGCTTCAGCAGCTGTTTCTATCATATTATCTCGCCACTTTTGACAAGTATCAACTAAATCAACTGGTATATCTTCATATTTAAAAGTAACTCCGTTATCTGCTTCATTCCAGATAATTGCTTTCATTTTTACAAGATCAACAACGCCAGTAAATGTCTCGGCAGCTCCAATAGGAACTTGAATGGGAATTGGATTTGCTTTTAATCTCGACTTCATTTGATCATAAACTTTGAAAAAATCTGCTCCAGCACGATCCATTTTATTTACAAATGCAAGACGAGGCACCTTATACTTATTTGCTTGACGCCATACAGTTTCTGATTGTGGCTGAACTCCACCAACTGCGCAATAAACCATACATGCCCCATCTAAAACACGCATAGAGCGCTCAACTTCAATTGTAAAGTCAACGTGACCAGGCGTATCAATAATATTGATACGATGTTGCTCAAACTGATTACTCATACCCTTCCAGAAACATGTTGTAGCAGCAGAGGTTATTGTTATTCCTCTTTCTTGCTCTTGCTCCATCCAATCCATGGTCGCAGCGCCATCATGCACCTCACCAATTTTATGATTAACACCTGTATATAGTAAAACCCTCTCTGTTGTTGTTGTTTTACCAGCATCAATATGAGCACTAATACCTATATTTCTGTAACGTTCAATGGGGGTTATTCGAGCCACTTAATATACCTTTAACAAAAATTAAAAACGGAAATGTGAGAAGGCTTTGTTTGCTTCAGCCATACGATGAACTTCTTCTCTTTTTTTCATCGCTGACCCTTTGCTCTCAGATGCTTCCATCAGTTCGGCAGCTAGGCGTAAATCCATTGATTTTTCACCTCTTTTTCTAGCTGCTTCTTTTAACCATCTCATTGCAAGAGCAGATCTTCTTGAAGGTCTCACCTCAACTGGTACTTGATAATTAGCCCCGCCTACACGTCTACTTTTTACTTCGACCAATGGTCTTAAATTCTCAATAGCTAATGAAAATACTTCAATTGGATCTTTTCCACTTTTAGTTTGTATTTGATCAAAAGCACCATAAATCAATCTTTCAGCAACTGATTTTTTACCACTAGTCATCAATACATTTACAAACTTAGAAACTTCTTGGCTTCCAAATTTTGGATCTTGAAGAATGTGTCTTTTTGGAACATCTCTACGTCTTGGCATATCT
>Ga0209830_10001189_pt1 | contig 23651 bp, 27 predicted proteins | sample ArcticOcean_MG_C_12_FD_187439 | JGI IMG/M metagenome (GOLD analysis project Ga0209830, IMG submission 187439) | Marine microbial communities from western Arctic Ocean - ArcticOcean_MG_CB8_130 (SPAdes) (version 2) | ecosystem: Environmental > Aquatic > Marine > Oceanic | place: Arctic Ocean...
CTACAATTATAGTTTTATTTTGCATTTCACGTTTAATAGCAACGCCGATTTTTGATCTGATCCCATTATTGTAATTTAAAGTTGCATATGCAATTTCGTCCACACCATTTTTATGAAAAGAACCAGAAACATCTTCTATCTCTGGTACTATTTCATTTTTTATATTTTTTATATTAGCAATTAAATTTGACATAGTTACAGGATAGCAGCCAACGTCTGATATAGCACCACCCCCTAACTTTGGATCAAATAATCTTTTTTTTTTGCTCTCTTTCTCTATACAGAAGCCATATGTTGAGTAAATTTCTCTAACTGGACCAATAATATTATCTCTTAATTTTTGTATAATGAAGTCTATCTGAGGATGAGATCTGTAAGCCACAGCTTCCATAAAGAAGACTTTAGATGTTTTTAATTTTTTACTGATTTCTAGTGTTTCTTCATAAGTCAAAGTCATAGGTTTTTCACATAGTATATTTTTTCCTGAATCTATAGCTTTTAAAATTAACTCATGATGAGTGTTGTTAAGAGTTGATATATATATATTTTTAATTAGATCACATTTAAAAAAATCTTCATTGCTCTTAAACTGATATTCGCTCTTGATATTAAACCGATAACCAAATTTTTTTCTTTTAAAAAAGGAGCTGCTACAGACACCTAAAAGCTTAGTATCGTTGAGTGTTTTTATAGACAAGGCAAATTTTTTTGCCATATACCCCAAACCAATTATTCCCCAATTCATTGCATTTCTTATGTTAAAAATAATATTTTTTGCTTATAAAGATTATAATTAAAATTTATTTCATATTTAAGAATATTCATAATATCATCATTTAAAGAAATGAAAATAAAATCATCACAAACATTGGTCGAAGAAGCTGAAAAGTGTATCGAAAGCCTAACGGTTAAACAAGTTGAAGAAATATTGAAAAATAAAAACGGAAAATTAATCGATGTACGAGATATAAGAGAGCTATGGAAAGAAGGGACTATAAAAGACTCAAAACATATCCCTAGAGGAATGTTGGAATTTTGGCTCGATCCTCAAAGTTCTTACTACAAGGAAAACCAATTAAATCTCAAAAAAAAATTTATTTTATTTTGTGCTTTAGGACAACGATCTGCATTAGCAGCTAAAACACTTATTGATATGGGCTTTGAAAATATTGCACACGTAAAAGGTGGTTTTGACGTACTTAAGCAGAGCGAACTAGAACTGATCGTAAAAAAAAAAAAATAATTATTTTAAAGACTCGGCTAAAGCATATTCCAGTCTATCTTGTCCCCAAAATATTTTATTATTTACTACAAAAGTTGGAGCACCAAAAACACCTTTATCATAAGCTTCCTGTGTTCTTTTCTTAAGATCATCTTTTAGATTCTGATTTGAAAGTCTTAGAGAAAAAGTTTTGGGATTTATTTCTAAATTTTTTAAGGTTTTGTTAATGACCTCCTGGTCATTTAAATTAATACCACTAACCCACATAGCTTCAAAAATTTTATCTATATAATTATTTGCTATTCCATCTTCTTCAGCAATTAACACACCACGCATAAGATCAATTGTTTTAATAGGAAAGTATGAGTTAAATTTAAAGTTAATTTTGTATTTTTCACATACCATTTTACAATCTCTAATCATAAACTTTGCTTTAGCAGGTATAAAAGCAGGAGCTGTAATTTTGTGTAAATTATGAAGACCACCAAGCAATATTGGTTTTAATCTAAATTTAAAATCTTGTTTAAATTTAATTTTTTTAATTTGTTGAAAAGAAATAAAGGTATAAGGGCTTACAAAATCAAAATAAAAATCTATAGTTTTACTCATAGAAATTAATTCTTTTCGCGTAGAATATTCTGATAAGCCAATAAGTTACTATTCCTACAGGTCCGGCAAAATAAGTGATTATAATACATGGAATAGATAAAAATTTAGGCACCATATATCTTTGGCAATCTCTCGCGATCCATGACCCGATAAATAAACTTATTGCAAGAAAGTGCAACCAAAACACAAGTCTTAAAGATTCATTGGAATATATTTCATTCAAACCATCTAAACCTAAGTAAAGATTAAATCCTTTAAGAATGCTTCCCTCTAAAATAATTTGGTGAGTTACAAAAACATAAGCAATCGTTAACAATAAAGGCACGATAATAGAGTGACAAAAAATTTTTGTAATAGCATGGTTGGGTATAAACACTAGTAGCAACCAAAAAGGAACAACCCCCCAATTAGCAAACAAGTAAATGTTTTCAAACGTTAATAGGCTCTCAAGAGTATTTATCATTAAAAATAATATAGTATATTAGCTAAATGAATCCCACAGCAAATAAAAAAGATTTTGAAGATCTTACAACGAATTTAAAGGACTTGGCTTATGCTTATCTAGAAAAATACAGCCCTTCAAAACAGCAACTAAAAATATATCTTTTAAAAAAATACTTAACAAAAATTAAAGGAACAAAGTCTAAAAGAGAAGTCTCAGAAATTATAGATGAAATACTAGAAAATCTTGAAAAAAATAGAATCATAAATGATGAATTGTACTCTGACTCTAAAGCTAGGATGTTTTTAAGACGCGGATACTCTTTAAACAAGATTAATCAGTCATTAAGAAATAAAGGAATTGAAAATGAGTATATTAAAAATAGTATAGACAAAATAAAAGAAGACACTATAGAACCGGATTTTGTATCTGCTCTTAAACTCTGCAAAAGAAGAAGAATAGGAGCGCTTAGACCTGGCGCCAACAGGCAGTTATTTTATAAAAAGGATATGGGCATTTTAGCAAGAAATGGTTTTAGTTTTGAGTTGTCCAAAAGAGTTTTAGACCTACCGTTAGAAGAATTTAACAAACTACTACGAATTATTTAACTTATCTTTTTTTTCTTGTTCAACAAGAATATCTAGCTTTTTTTTCAATGTATTTCTAACAATAATAAAAAACAACCAACCAAATATAGTTACAGAAATTACAATAATTAAAATTGTTTTAATCATTTAAATTTTGAGCACGACGCATTAAGATGCTTGGATTTGCATAATCTTCTTTACCATAATCAAAGGGTTTACCATCTAAAGTTTTTATAATTGCACCAGCGTGTTCAGCTACCGCATGACCGGCGGCATAATCCCATTCATTGGCTCTCTCTTTAGCAGCATATATATCGTATTCTCCGTTAGCTATTACGCAGAATTTATATGAGCTAGCCATCTTAACAACGGAGGTTACATTATATTTTTTTAATTCTTTCATAATTTCTTCTGATGGGTTCGAAGAGCTAGCTAGTGCCACAACCTCTCCCCTGGAAGTTTTTTTAGAACATTCATTTTTTATTTTTTTATTATTTTCAATTAAATAACTGTCTCCAACTCCATAAGAGTAAAAAAGTTGCTTTTTTTTAGGTGCCCCCACCAAACCTATGATTGGAATTTTATCAATGATTAATGATGCGTTTAATGTGTATTCATCTTTACCAGCTATATATTCTTTTGTGCCGTCAATTGGATCAATAAGCCAAAATATTTTTTCTTTATTTTTGATTTTTAGATCTACAGTTTCCTCAGACACAATAGGTATATTGGGAGTAAGTTCTAAAATTTTATTTGTTATAAGTTCGTTGCATTTAAGATCACCATTACTAACTGGTGATCCATCTTCTTTGATTTCAATTTTAAGACCCTTGGCATAAAGATCTATAGACTCTTGGCCCGCAACATTAAAAGTTTTAATTAGACCCTCAGCTATAATCTTTAATTCATTTTTTTTCATTTTTAATTTTTTCTAATATTATTATTTCACCGTTTATAACTTGTTTTCCTTGATTTTGAAAATTTACAGTAATCTTATTTTTAATTATTGACTGAACTTGGCCGATCCCCCAATCTTTTTGCAATGGGTTAATGACATAATCTCCTGGTGTAAAATCAAAATGGTTCATGGAAAATGCTCTTTATATATAATATATATATCAGCTCATGATTAATTCGCTAGGTATCAAAAAACCACCCAAAAAAACAAAAATCGTAGTTGCTATGTCTGGTGGTGTAGATTCATCTGTTGTTGCGGGCTTAATGAAAGAAGAAGGTTATGACGTAACTGGTATTACATTAAAATTATATGATGATAGCAAAGTTTCTAAAGAAGGGAGACAATGTTGCGCAGGACAAGATATATTAGATGCAAAAAGAGTTTCAGAACATTTAAATATTAATCATAAAATATTATTTTATCAAAAAAAATTTAAAGAAGAGGTTATAGACTCTTTTATTGATAGCTACGTAGCTGGAGAAACACCTATACCATGTGTTCAATGCAATCAAACTGTAAAATTCAGAGATTTATTCAAATATGCAAAAGAATTAAATGCAGACGCTTTAATAACTGGCCATTACGTAACAAGACTTTACAGTAATGGTAAAGCAAACATGTACAGAGCAAAAGATGGCAATAGAGATCAAAGTTATTTTTTGTTCAGCACCACTCAAGAGCAGTTAGATTATTTAAGGTTTCCACTAGGTGAAATTAAAAAAGAAGAAACAAGAAATATAGCAAACAAACTAAATCTAAACGTGGCCGACAAACCAGACAGTCAAGACATCTGTTTTGTCCCTAACGGTGACTATAGTTCTGTTATCAAAAAATTTAGACCTGCGTCTTTTAAAGTTGGAGATATTTTAGATTTAACCGGAAAAAAACTTGGAGAACATGAGGGCATAATTAATTATACAACTGGACAGCGGAAAGGTATTAAAATTTCAAGTACAGATCCTTTGTACGTTGTAAGTATAAACGCAGACACAAATACAATAATTGTTGGACCTAAAGAATCTTTAATTATCCAAAATTTACAATTAAGAGACTTAAATATTTTAGGTGTCGAAAGAGAATTTGATCAACCTATTTCAATAAAAGTAAGATCAACTGGAGAATTATTAAATGCAAAAATTAATTTTAAAAATAAGTCTGCAGATGTTAATATATTTGAAGGAGAGGCTGGCATCGCACCAGGTCAAGCATGTGTTTTTTATTCTAAAGATAATCATGGGGATAAACTTTTAGGTGGTGGCTGGATTTATAAGACAGCTACCAAAAATTTATCCACGTAATTAACAGGTAAAAATAAACGCAACTAATAAGTGATATCTTATTAAGATCTCACATGTTTTAATGTAAATGAATTAAGAGGCAACTCTTAACTGGCCAGCTTAGGAAAGACCGCAAGGTTCAAGCTAGGAGGGCAGAAAACATGAGCAAGTAGAACTAAACAGCTCATGTGACCGAAACGATAGCAGTTCTATAATAGCGTTTCAAAATTTCAAGATTAAGTGGCGAAAGCCACTTAATCTTTGATTTTTTATAAACACTTCTTTTTTACACTTTCTGTACTATTAAAATTAATTATAATAAGTATCAATATAAATCATGAGAATTGAAGAAGAACTAAAACTAGATTACTCTGACGTTTTGTTCAGACCTAAAAGAAGCACACTATCTAGCCGTAAAGAAGTAGATCTTCATAGAACCTACAAATTTAAATACAGTAAAAATGAATGGACAGGAATTCCTATTATGGCCGCCAATATGGATGGCGTAGGTGAACTTGGTGTAGCCGAAAATCTTTCAGAATTTAATATGATTACATCTTTAACTAAACAACATGATGTAAAAAAACTTAAACAATATAAAAATTTAAAATCAATTTATAAAAATATAGCTTTAAGCACGGGTATAAAAAAAGAGGACTTTGAACAGTTGGGCAAAGCATTAAAAGAATTCAGTTTTATAGGATTTATTTGTGTTGATGTAGCTAATGGATATTCAGAGCGTTTTAGTAGTTTCATAAAAGCAGTAAGAGAAAAATACCCAACCAAAACAATAATAGCAGGAAATGTTGTTACAGCAGACATGACACAAGAACTTGTGCTAAGTGGTGCCGATATTGTTAAAGTTGGTATTGGACCTGGAAGCGTTTGTACAACAAGAATACAAACCGGAGTTGGTTATCCTCAATTAAGCGCCGTAATGGAATGTGCAGATGCCGCACATGGGCTTGGAGCCCACATTATTGCTGACGGCGGATGTACTTGTCCCGGTGACGTTGCGAAAGCTTTTGGTGCTGGTGCTGATTTTACAATGCTAGGAGGAATGTTTGCAGGGCATGACGAAGGAAGAGGAAAATTAATCAAAGATAAAGGCAAAAAATATATTGAATTTTATGGATCAAGTTCACTTGTAGCTAACAAAAAACACTATGGCGGTTTATCTGATTACAGAAGTAGCGAGGGAAGAACTGTTAGGGTTAAATATAGAGGCAAAATAAAAGATACTATCTTAGATATCTTAGGCGGAATCAGAAGTAGCTGTACTTACGTTGGGGCTCCATCACTAAAGCAATTGAGTAAATGTACAACTTTTGTTAGGGTAACTAATCAATTTAATAAAACTTTTGTAGAATAAAATATAAATTTTATAGGCATGTATTTGATGATGGCCTAACATCAACACAGAAAAGATTTTGTAGCAATGGATTGTGTTTAACTCTTAAACCTAAAAATTAATATACTAAGATGTTTTTTTCCAGAGTAGACTGGTGAGCAAATAAAAAAATACCACTCCTACAAAATAGTTCCACTCTAGTCCATGTTTGAAATGAACATTTCCACCTAATATTAGAAAAGGAATGCTTATTACAGCCACAAGTATTAAGATAGAAACTAATAAAATTTTTAATTTTAAAATATTCGGATGAAAGAATTCTTTTAATTCTTTTTTTAGTTTATAAAAATTTATAACAAGCACGCTTTGAGCAATTATCTCGAATACAATAAAACTCACTAAAACAACTCTTCTTAAAAATTTAAATATTTTTATATCTGTCTCCAGACCTAGAAGAATTGAATGAAGCGTTAGAAATACAGCAGATAAAATTCCAAAAATCATAAAATTATTTTTTTTAGTATCAGTATTTTTAAAATGGTTTATCAAAATATTATTTTTGTACCAGTAAAAACAAAGAAGAATTGCAGTTATAATCATGCCAGGTTTAAAGATTAAGTATTGGGGAAAAGTTCTTGAAGCTCTACTTATAGACAAGCTACCATCCAAGTAAGGAATAGTGAAACCAGATCTTCCTATTTGATCGACAGTAAAAAAAGTATTTTCAAAAAAATCATAATTTACAGAGACTAATAGACATACATTTACCGCAACAAGAGGGACTAAAAAGACCCAGAGACTCAAGGATCTTATTTGAGCTATTTCTTTCATCGCTATATTAAAAAATTATTTCTTTTTATTTCTTTTTCTAGCTCTTCTCTTTTTTGAGCCAATTTTTCGTCTGCCTCTATGTTTCTTTGGATATCCCATAATTTAATTTTTTTTATATTCTTAGTTATTAAAATCTATATAATATTAAAACTATCGTTTGATTATACTTAAATTATGAAAAAGTCCATAAGCACAATTATAAAACACAGTTCTTTCAGTAAAATAAATCGTTCAGCAAATCCGGCTGTAGTACGCGCGTCAACTATCTTGTTTGATTCTATGCAAGAGCTAGCGTCCCATGAAAAAAAAATCTTACTAGACAAGCCAATTACACATTATGCATATGGCAGATATGGCAGCCAAACAACTATCGAGCTGCAAAAGATTGTTAAAGAGCTTGAGCAAGCTCATCATGTTTTCTTACACTCTACTGGTTTCGGATCTGTATCGTTAGCTTTTATGGCCCTGTGCCAATCAGGTGATGAAGTTTTAGTAGGTGACAATGTTTATTATCCAACGAGAGAAATAACAGAAAAGTTGTTACCTAAATACAATATTAAAACTAAATATTACGATCCAAACAATATTAAGGATTTAGAAAGTAAGATTACAAAAAAAACAAAACTAATTTTTGTAGAAAATCCAGGCAGTATAACTTTTGAATTCCAGGACCTTATAGAGATCATCAAGTTAGCAAAAAAAAATAATATTATTACAGCAATGGACAATACTTGGGGTACGCCACTATACTTTAAACCTTTGTTACTTGGTTTTGATGTTTCTATTTCTTCAGCAACTAAATATTTTTCCGGGCATTCTGATGCTATGGGTGGAACGTTAGCTGTTAATAAAAAAACTTATAGCAAGGTAAAATTTTGTGACAAACTTTTAGGGAGCAGATTGTCCGCCGATGAAGCTTATTTAATTATAAGAGGTATCAGAACTTTAGATGTAAGGCTTAAAGCTCATTATGAAAATACAACAAAAATAGTTAATTTTCTAAAAAAACAAAAAAAAATTAAAGAAGTTTTGTATCCGCATAAACCTGGTTCTAAAAATTACAAAATGTGGAAAAAATACTATACTGGTGCTACAGGACTTCTTTCAGTTCTTATAAAAGCTAAAAGTAAAGCATCTGTTTTAAAATTTGTAAATAAACTAGAACTGTTCGGTATTGGTTATAGCTGGGGAGGGTTTGAAAGCTTAGCTATTTATCACGATGTATCAAAAAGTAGAAATTTTTATAAATTTGAAAAAAATGAGCACTTAGTCCGAATACATGTTGGATTAGAAGACTCAAAAGATCTAATAGCTGATTTAAAAAATTCTTTAAAATATATTAAATAAATATTTTAAGCAGTCCGTAATATAGGTCTCTCGTCAATTGGCAAGTGAACAAAACCTGCAAATACTGAAAGTAATACAGACAGATACCAAGCGTAATTATAACTTCCGTAGGTATCAAAAAAATAACCTCCTAAATAAGCACCTAAAAATGAGCCAACCTGATGACTGAAAAAAACAATGCCAAAAAGAGTTGCTAAAAATTTAGTGCCAAATATTTGTGCTACTATTCCATTTGTAGGTGGGATAGTCGCTAGCCATAAAATACCAAATAAAACTCCGAAAGATAAAGCTGAAAAAGTTGAAGGAGGAAGTACTAGAAAAATAATAAGCACAACACCTCTTGCAAAATAGAGAATACTTAATAAAATTTTGTTGCTATATTTTGAAGCCAAAAATCCCATTCCTATTGTACCGAAAATATTAAAAAACCCAATTAACGCCAAGATTGCCGCCGCTGTCCAATCGGGCAACCCTTTTTCTTGAATGTATCCAGGTATGTGTGTTGCAACTAGGGTAATTTGAAAACCACAAACAAAAAAACCAGCAACTAAAAGCATATAACCTTTATGTTTAAACGCTTCCTTCAAAGCGCTTAAGGTAGTTTGGTTTCTTGCGAAAGAATTATTCGTTGTATCCACGTATTCTTTTTTAAATAAAAACAGAGAACAAATAGCTCCAAAAATTAAAAAGTATATGTAGTACTGAACAGTATTTTGCCATCCATAAGCACCATTAGAAAATTTTGCAAATAATGGCATAAGAAAAAAACCAATTGATGCAGACCCGGTTACTATTCCCACAGAAATTGTTCTATTTTTATCTGAGAAATACTTCCCAACAGCTGATACGGGAACAGACACGGCAGTACCCCCAAGTGCAGCTCCAATCATAAGGCCTATACTTACAGTAAAGATTGAATTAGACGCTGGCTGAATTAAAACAATATAAGTACCTAGAATATAAATAAGGAAAGCACTAAACGCAGCTCTATTTGCACCGTACTTATCTGCAATGACTCCAAAAAAAGGAGCTGTTATTCCCCACAAAAGCATCTGCACGCCAATTGCCAGTCCAAATTGAGTCCTGTTAATTCCTAAATCATCTTCAAAAAACTGAAAGAATAAACCCCAAGTTTGCCTAATACCCATGGCTACTAGAACAACAAAGCACCCTGCAATTAATACTATTAGAGATTTTTTATTTTCAAAAAATTTTTTTTTCATAGTTATTTTAAAATTTCAACTTATCAGAATATAAACCAGTTATATATATTAACAAATACATCTAATAGTTGTAAATATTTTTATTGTATTTTTTATTTTAATTTGAAAAAAGTACTTTAACAAAGGATATAAAATGTTTTCAAAAGAACTAAATAAAAAACTAGACCATTACCATTTATTAAATCACCCATTCTACAAATCGTGGACAGAGGGAAAGTTAACAAGAGAAATTATTAAGGATTATGCCGAACAATATTATCAACATGTAAAAGCATTTCCTAGATATATCAGCGCTACACATTCTTTATGTGAAGATATTGAAAAGAGAAAAATCCTTTTAGAAAACTTAAACGATGAAGAAAACAGAGACTCAGATCATCCTAAGCTTTGGAAAAATTTTGCAATGGCAATGGGAGCTGACGCTAAAGAAATAGAAGAAATTAAACCTGATCAATTTACAAAAGACTTAATTGATAATTTCTTCAAAAATGGAAGATCAACTTATGCTGAAGGACTTGCATCTTTGTACACATACGAGAGACAAATACCTGAAATAGCAGATACGAAAATTCAAGGTTTGAAAGCACATTATGGTGTTAACTCAAAAGAAGGTCTTGAGTTCTTTGAAACGCACAAAAAAGCTGATGTTTTTCACAGGGTAGAATGCGAAAAATTATTAGACGGACTTTCTAAAGAAGAGCAAGGTAAAGCTGAAATTGCAGCCCTATTAACAGCTAAATATCTTTGGAATTTTTTAAGTGGCATGGCAGAAAAACATAATTTACCACAAGCAGCTTAAAAATAAGTTGAATTTAATATCATAAACTATATTAAATATAATGTGAAAAAAACTTCCGAAAAAAGTTTTGGTATATTATTTTTTATTGTTTTCTTTTTAGTAGCCATTTGGCCTTTGTTAAATAGCGACTCAATAAGGCTTTGGTCTTTAGCTGTATCATTTGCTTTTTTAATAATTGCTTTTTTAAAACAAGAGTTACTAAAACCCTTAAATAACAGCTGGATAAAATTTGGAGAGATGCTTGGTAAAATTATTTCGCCAATAGTTATGGCCTTAATTTTTTTTTTAATTTTAACACCATTGAGTTTAATAATTCGTATATTTGGAAAAGACCTTTTAAAAATTAAATTTTCAAAGGATAATTCTTATTGGATTAAAAGAGAAAAAAATATTACTTCAATGGACAAACAATTTTGATGATTGATTTTATAAAAGAATTTTTAGAATTTTTAAAAGTTAGAAAAAAATACTGGCTTTTACCAATAATAATAGTTTTAGCTTTATTTGGTATTTTAATAGTACTAGCCCAAGGCTCTGCCGTAGCTCCATTTATTTATACCATTTTTTAGTGATTAATATTTTAGGCATTTCGGCATTTTATCATGACAGTGCAGCAACACTTATTCAGAATGGAGAAATAATAGCAGCAGCACAAGAGGAAAGATTTTCTAGAGTCAAACACGATAAAAAGTTTCCTAAAAATGCAATTAAATATGTTCTCGAGGAAGGTAAAATAGAACTTCATAATGTAGATTATGTTGTTTTTTTTGAAAAACCTTTTCTTAAATTTGAAAGACTGCTTGAAACTTATTTGGCATTTGCACCGAAAGGATTTAAATCTTTTTCTCTAGCTATGCCAGCCTGGTTGAGAGAAAAACTTTTCCAAAAAAAATATTTATTTGATTTTTTGCAAAATTTAGATGAAGATTTTAAAGATATAAAAAAAATTAAATTTTCGGAACATCATTATAGCCATGCCGCTAGTGCTTTCTACCCATCACCTTTTGAAGAAGCTATAATATTAACTTTAGATGGAGTGGGTGAGTGGGCTACAACCACAGTTGCTCATGGAAAAGGAAATAAAATTACAATGCTCAAAGAAATGCATTTTCCACACTCTCTAGGTCTTCTTTATTCTGCTTTTACTTATTACGTTGGATTTAAAGTTAATAGTGGTGAGTATAAAGTTATGGGATTAGCTCCTTACGGTAAGTCTATTTATAAAAATTTAATTTTAGAAAACTTAATCGACCTTAAAAACGATGGATCATTTAGGCTAGATATGAGTTATTTCAATTTTGCAACAGGCTTAACAATGACAAATAAGAAGTTTGATGATTTGTTTGGTCAACCAGTTAGAAAATCTGAAGAAGAACTCTTAACACAGTTTCATATGGATATTGCTGCCTCTGTTCAAGCTGTCACAGAAGAAATAGTTCTGAGGCTAACAAAAAATATTGCCTCAGAGTATAAAATTAAAAACTTATGTTTGGCTGGCGGTGTTGCTTTGAATTGTGTGGCTAACGGAAAAATATTAAAAAATAAAATATTTAATAAAATTTGGATTCAACCAGCTGCTGGTGATGCAGGAGGCTCATTGGGTGCTGCCTTAGCCTACTGGCATCAAGAACTCAAGAAAAAAAGAATTGTAAATTCAACTGATACTATGAAGGGATCCTACCTAGGTCCTAAATTTGAAAACAATATTATTGAAGAAGAGCTTAAGGTATTAAATGCAAATTTTAAAAAACATAAAGAAGATGAATTAATTGATATTTTAGCTAAAGAACTAAGTACAAAAAAAACTATTGGTTGGTTTCAAGGTAGAATGGAATTTGGCCCTAGAGCCTTAGGAGGAAGATCAATATTAGCAGACCCAAGATCAGCAGAAATGCAAAAAGTACTTAACCTTAAAGTTAAATTCCGAGAAAGTTTCAGACCTTTTGCTCCATCAATTTTAAATGAAGAAGCATGTAATTGGTTCGAGCTAGATGAGGAGAGTCCATATATGCTTCTAGTAGCTAATATCAAGAAAGAAATTCAAATCCCCATGACAACTGAACAGAAAAATTTATTTGGAATAGAAAAATTAAATATTAAAAGGTCTGAGATTCCAGCTGTAACTCATGTTGATTATTCTGCAAGGGTGCAAACCGTGCACAAAGAAACAAATCCTAGATACTATAAGTTAATTAAAAAATTTAATGAATTAACAAAATGTCCAATTTTAGTAAATACTTCATTTAATATAAGAGGTGAGCCGATAGTATGTTCCGTAGAGGATGCTTTTAGATGCTTTATGGGAACTAATTTAGACATCTTGGTTGTTGAAGATTTTATTTTATATAAATCGGATCAAGACAATTCCTTAAAAGAAGATTACAAAAACAAATTTAAATTAGATTAGTTTAATTTTAAAACACTCGCTGGATCTAATTTTACACCAAACCAGTTAAGCCTGATATCAAGGTGAGCACCAGTAGATCTACCAGTTTTACCGACTGTTCCTATTATATCACCTTGTTTTACTCTTTCGCCATTTTTTACACTAATATCTTTTAAGTGCATGTAAAGAGTGCTTATACCATGACCATGATCAAAAATAATTGTACCACCGGTGTAATACAAATTTTTTTCTGCGAGAGTTACAGTACCGTCTAACATTGCTTCAATTTCTGTTCCTTCTTTAGCAGCAAAATCTAGTCCATAATGTGGGGACTTGGGAATACCATTTAATACTCTTTGACTACCGTAAACACCAGTGATGATTGAATCTTTAATTGGAAGTTTAAATTTTTTGTCAAAAAAATGTAAATCACTGTTAGTTGCTCTTGCTTCTGCGATTAACTTATTGTCACTTTTAATTCTTTCATAGACTTCCTTAGGAGGAGTAACTTGTTTTGGAGGCAGTCCATTTATTTTTTGTATTATATATTTTTTTTTATAAACTTTTTTTATGATTTCTTGACTTAAACCATTCTCAACTACTTTGATAGTAACATCATTTTTTCTGTTCTTGCTTAAACCAAAAACAAAAAAACCTTTTTTAGATACTTTAATCTGTTTTTTATCTACAAATACTTTTGAGTCAGGTATAGTTTTTCCAATAATCAAATTACCTTGCTCAAATTTACCCCTAAGTTCAGCCGAGCTTAAACAGCCAATAGAAAAAAAAATAAAAAATAATGATTTAAAAATTAATTTCATTTTATTAGCTTATAATTTTAACAGTTTTCTTTTATTCAAAAGGAAGTATTTTGTTAATTTGCTCTGCTATATATTTAGCATCACGAACTGTCATTTTTGTATGAATAGGTAAAACTAAATACTTATCTTCTACAGCGTCCATATTTTTAAACTTTTGATTTTTTATAAATCTTTTAAATATTGAATAGCGGTCATTTCTAAAATGAACTTGATTTGTTTCAATTAGTTTTTCTCTTAGTTTTTTTTGTAGGAGATCTTTTTTATCAATTAAAATTGTAAACAACCAATGAGCATGACCTTTGACATCGCTTGAATCAACAATCGTCACATTTGTATTTTTTTTTAAAATTTTTGTATAAGTATCAAAAATTAATTTTCTACAATTATCAATTTTTTTAAACTCTTTTATAGATTCAAGTAATAGTGCTGCACCTAAATCTGTCATTTGATATTTATAACCAACCTCTCTTATATCATTTTCCCATGTTCCACCCTGTTTTGCCAATCTATCAATTCCAAACCATCTTATTCTTCTTGCTTTTTTTAATAGTTTTTTATTTTTTAAAACTAGCATACCTCCATCTCCAGAACTAATTTGCTTAATAGCCTGAAAGCTAAATATTGTAAAATCTGCAAATGAAGTTATAGGTTTATTCTGATAGGTGGCACCAAGACTCTGCGCAGCATCTTGAATTAGAATCAATTTATTTTTTTTAGCAATTTTTTTTAGTTCTGAAAGATTGCAGGGTAAACCACCGTAATTAACAAAAACAATAGCTTTTGTTTTTTTGGTTATTAATTTTTTTACGCTATCAATATCTATATTAAATGTTTTTGGATCTATATCTGCAAATTTTATTTTTGCTCCAATATATAGAAGTGGGATGTTAGTAGCCGTACAAGTGAACACGGGACAAATAATTTCATCATCTTTTTTTATTTCAGCTAATATATACGAAAGGTGCAAGGCATCAGTGCCTGATCCCACGGCAACAGACGGCATATTATCTCCAAATTTTTTGGAAAAAATAATCTCTAATTTGTCAACTAGTGGTCCTTGTCCTATCCACCTGCCTGATAAAACTTTTTTAATTGCATTTACCGCATTCTTAGGAATGTGAGGATAAAATTGAGTGACACTCTTTCTACTTTCTTTTATAAGTGGATAGTCTTTAAACATAAGCAATATAAATATATAAAGTTAAATTTAATGAATTCAAGCTTTGATTGGAGAAAATATAACGCAGACAGAAACAAAGAAGCTGTTAAAATAAATAAATTTAATTTAAGTTCTAATTTCAACTATTCAGAAAAGGGTATTTACAACCATATAAGAGATATTTACGCACTATCACTCACTATATCTAAGAGTAAAAAGAAGACCAAGGTTTTAGACTATGGCGGAGGATTAATCTCACAATCAAACTTGATTAACAAAATAACTCTGAAAAACTACAATTTCACAATTTACAATCCTTATATTAAAAAAAAAAAAGAAAATTTTTTGTTTAATTATAGTGTCGTAGATAGCATCAGTCATTTAAATAAAAAAAAATTTGATCTAATTTATTTCGGTTCTTGCTTGCAATACATTAGAGATGAGGAGCTACTGACTAAATTAAATTTTATAGCAAAAAGTAAGTTTGTTTTAATAACCCATACTCCTTTATCTTTTGACGCTAAAAGTTTTTTACTTGAAAAACAAAAAAAACAAAAAAACCTTTCACAAAAAATTTACACGTATGATTTCATTATAAAAAAACTATTAAAAAATAAATTTACTTTAATATTTAAATCAACTAATGACTTCAAGTATTCAGGGCTGCAGAAGAAAAAAAAACATATTAAATCTATGAATCTATTGTTTAAAAAAAATTAACTTCATTTTAAATATACTCCCTATGGTCAATCTAAACATTTACTGCACAACAATTAAATACTACAAAGTTATGGAAAAATTACCCCCGTATATAAAACCATTGGGGTTGGGAAATTTAGAATATCCTAATAATTGGTTAGATGAAAAAATGGGAAATAATATATCCTCTTTAAACAAATACTATGCTGAATTTACAGGTTTCTACTGGATATGGAAAAACCAAATTAAATTATTTAATAAAAATGATTTGATTGGAAATTGCCACAATAGAGTTTTATGGCTAGATGAATTGTATAGTAAAAAAAAAAAACTCAACTCTAGCTCCCTTTATTCAAATTTTTTATCAATAAAAAATCCAAAGTTATTAGAATCAGATGTTATACAGGTTCAGCCTATAACTTTTAAAAATAAAAATCTTTTTTCTGATTTTGAAGAAACTCACAAAACAAGTGCGTTGAAAGATTGTATGTCTTTTTTAAGAACTGACTTAAAAAAAGAATTTTTGAATCATATGAGTGGTCAAATACTATTTCCGCACAATATGTTTATTACTAAAGTAAAATTTTTTGAAGAATATTGCGAGGTTGTATTTCCCTGGTTAGAAAAATGCATGAATTATTGCCATGAAAAAAAAATATGTAATGGTTACAATATGAGAATGCCAGCCTTTTTAGCAGAAAGATTCACATCTTTTTGGTTTGATCGTTTTAAAAAGAGATCTCTCCTTTCTTACGCTAGACTTGGAAAATTTCACCTGTCTAATAACTTGAATAATTTTTTAAATACAACAAAATTGCCTTTTACGCTCTCTCAGTATCCTACTATTCATAATTTTTAATAATTTTTTTCAAATACATGATTGTGCTAAATTTTAAAAACTATTATAAATCAGTCAAGATTAAATGGCGGGGTAGCTCAGTTGGTTAGAGCGCAGGACTCATAAGCCTGAGGTCAGTGGTTCGATCCCACTTCCCGCTACCAATAAAATCAACACTAATTCAAAATCTTGACACTCAAAAGCCTTGGTGAGAGAATATTTATTATGAAGAGATTATTATTAATTCTTATAGAAATAAAAAGAAAATACTTTACTACTGTATGGAAAAAAAGACCCGATACAAACGATCCTGACTTTATGGATAGAGATAATTTATGACGTCAAATAAAGCATGAATATTTGTCATGTTTTTTTTTAAAGAAATAATAATATTTGGGGGAACTGGTAATAAAATATCCCTTGTGTTATGTATCCTTGAATGAAAAAATTTTTATCATTATTAACTTTATTTTTTTTTATAACATCTTGCGCAACCCCCACGGTTGTTAATATTATTGGTCCAAATGACAATGAGTTAAATTGTAAGGAGTTATCTGCTGAAATTCTTAAAGCAAATCAATATAAGGACGAAGCTCAAAAAGCAAAAAAACCTGGAAGTCCTCATAATATAGGAGCTATATTATTTTTTCTACCAGGATATGGAGTAACTATGAAAAATATAGAGGAAGCCACAAAAGCTGCAGACGAAAGAGCCGTGCATTTAAATAAACTAAAAGAGAAAAAAGGCTGTTGAGACCAGGAAGCTTTTCTGCAGACCAAATAGGCAATTCTAGTTTTTTATGTACGGTACTCTCTAAAAACAATTAAGTTATATCCTTAAATAATATATAAAAATAATAATGAATTTTCTAGTCACAGGTGGTTGCGGATATATAGGTACAGAAATAACCAACTATCTTTTATTAAACAATCATAAAGTTACTATCGTAGATAATTTATGGTTTGGTACAAATCACTCAAAGCAAAAAAATTTAAAAATAATTAAAGAGGACGTAAGAAATTTTGATAAAATAAATATTAAAAATATTCACACTATTATTCATTTAGCTAATATAGCGAACGATCCTACTGTAGAATCAAACCCAAATTTATCTTGGGAAACAAATGTTTTAGCGTCTAAAATAATAGCAGAACATGCAATTAAAAATAAAGTCAAAAAAATTATTTTTTTTAGTTCAGGGAGTGTGTATGGAGTAAAAAAGGAAAAAAAAGTTACAGAAGACTTAAAGCTGAATCCTATATCTGTTTACAATAAAACTAAAATGATCGCTGAAAGAGTTTTTTTGAGTTACAAAAACAAAATTGACATAAAGTGTTTAAGGCCAGCAACTGTATCTGGTTTTTCTAAAAGGCTAAGACTTGACCTCACAGTTAACAAATTAACTTTTGATGCTTTTTATAAAAAAAAAATTTTTGTAGAAGGTGGGAGTCAAATAAGACCAACTGTAAATTTAAAAGATATTATAAGAGTTGTTGATCACTTGCTGTTTACTAAAAAAAAATTAAAACATAATATTTATAATATGGGGTTTGAAAATTTAAGCATTATGCAAGTAGCTAAAAGAATTCAAAAAAAAACAGGTGCTAAGTTGGTAGTAAAAAAAAAGATAGATATAAGGTCTTATAGGCAAGATTCATCAAGATTAATAAAAACTGGTTTTAAACCTAAGTTTAGCATAGATGATTCTATAGATGAATTGATTTTACAATTTAGCAAAACAAAACCAAATAAATTTGGAAAAAATAATTATAATTTAATAAAAATGAAAAAACTAAATGTTAAATAGGATTGGAAGAGAAACAGATCTATTGTCCAAGTATCCTAAGGCAAAAAGAGATATTTCAAAAAGAGGATCAACAAAAACTCCTGAACAGCAAGCGTTAGCAAGAAAATTTGGTAAAGATTTTTTTGACGGAGATCGCAGCAATGGTTATGGTGGTTATTATTATAATGAAAAATTTTGGGTTAATACAATTCCTGACTTCATTAGGTTTTACAATTTAAAAGATGGAGATAAAATTTTAGATATAGGATGTGGAAAAGGCTTTATGCTTTACGATTTTAAAAAAGCTAACCCTAAATTAGAAGTCGTAGGTATAGATATTTCTGACTATGCTATAGAAAATGCAAAACCTGAAATCAAGAAATATTTAAAAACTGGAGATGCAAAAAAATTAAATTATGCAGATAATACTTTTGATTTAGTTATTTCTATTACTACCATTCACAATTTAGACCTCAAAGAATGCAAAGAATCTCTTCAAGAAATTGAAAGAGTGTCTAAAAAGTATAAATTTATAACTGTAGATGCCTATTCGAATGAAAAAGAGCAAGAGTTGATGAATTTATGGAACTTAACAGCAAAAACAATACTTCACACCGAAGAATGGAAAAAGCTATTTTTAGAATCTGGATATACTGGAGATTTCTATTGGTTTAAACCATAATGAATAAAGAAATTTATCAAAAGATTTATGAGCTTCAAAAAAAAATACGTCTTGTAGAAGAGAAGATTTCAATAAATTATAAAGATAACTTAATGAGATGCCCAACTCATTTGTCTATTGGTCAAGAAGCTGTGGCCGCAACAAGCGGTTTAGCTTTAAATAAAAAAGATATCTCAATTAGTTATCATCGATCTCATGCACATTATTTAGCAAAAGGAGGGAGCCCCAAAAAATTATATGCAGAACTTCATGGCTATGAAGAAGGGTGCAGTAAAGGCATTGGGGGATCCATGCATTTAACTGATTTAAAAAACAATTTTTATGGAAGTACTGCTATAGTTTCAAATTCGATCCCAATAGGAGTGGGATTAGCCTACTCACTAAAAATTAATAGACAAAAAAATTTAGTATGCATCTATGTCGGTGACGCTTCTTTAGAGGAAGGTGTTTTTTATGAATCTTTAAATTTTTGTGTAGTAAAGGAACTTCCCGTAGTTTTTATATGTGAAAATAATTTTTATTCTGTTTACACTCATTTAAAGGAAAGACAACCCAAAAACAGAAAATTATACAAATTAGCTGAAGCAATTGGTGCGAAATCTTACAAGTTTAGTCAAAATAATCCATTCAAACTTTTTTTAAATTTCAAAAAAATATTTAATAAGATTAGAAATAAACCTTACCCACATTTTATTGAAATTGAAACTTACAGACATTTAGAGCATTGTGGACCCAATGACGATACTAGCCTCGGTTACAGAACTCAGAGAGAGTTGGAAAATTGGAAAAAAAGAGATCCTTTAATTTTTAGTAAAAATTATCTTATTAAAAAAAATTTGATTAAAAAAGAAAAAATAGATTCTTTAGAAAGAAATATTATTAAAAATATTAATATAGATTTTACTGCTATTGAAAAATTTAAGAAACCTAAATTTAATAAAATTAAAAACTTAGTTTACAAAAAATGAACACTACATACGCCCAAGCAATTAATCTTGCGTTGACTGAAGAGATGAGACGAAACAAAAAACTTGTGTGTTTTGGTCTTGGTGTAAACGATAGCTTAAAATTTTTCGGAACCACAATAGGGTTAGAGAAAAAATTTGGAAATAATAGAGTGTTCGAAACACCTACTTCAGAAAACGCAATGACAGGAATTGGCATAGGCATGTCGCTTTACAAAAATCCCTGTGTGATGATGCACCAAAGATTAGATTTTTTTTTATTAGCAATGGATCAATTGGTAAATAGTGCAGCAAAATGGCACTACATGTTTGGTGGACAGAAAAATGTACCAATAACAATTAGATTAGTTGTCGGTAAAGGCTGGGGCCAAGGACCAACACATTCGCAAAGTTTACAAAGTTGGTTTGCTCATATACCTGGATTAAAAGTAGTTATGCCTACATTGCCATCAGATGCCTACAATCTCTTGAAAGCCTCTATAAGAGATCCAAATCCAGTAATTTTCATAGAACATAGGTGGTTACATGGAGTAGAAGAAAAAACAATTATTAAAAAAAATATTAAAAATCAGATTGGCAAATCAAAGCTATTAAGTAGAGGCAATGACTTTACGGTCGTGACTTACTCGTTGTCTACTTTAGAAATGTTGTCCGTCAAAAAAGAGCTCAACAAAAATAATATTTCATATGACCATGTAGATCTAAGAACAATCAAACCTTTAGATTTAAAGGTAATTAAAAAATCACTTCAAAAAACAAAAAAACTTTTAGTTCTTGATACTATATCGCATCCTATCTGTTCTATAGGATCAGAAATAATAACTCAGATTTATTTAGATAAAAAAATTATACTATCGAAGCCACCTATCCTGCTTACTTTACCCGATGTTCCCTCACCAACAAGCACTTTCTACACAAAAGATTTTTATGTTAGCAAACAAGATATCTTTGATAAGATTAAAATATTAACTAACAAAAAAATAATTTTAAAATCTAGCACCAATATTCATCACGATGTACCAGACCTAAACTTTAAGGGGCCTTTTTAATTTCAATGAAAAAAAAAATTTTAGTCTTAGGATGTTCAAGTTTTTCAGGAGCATCAATAGTTGATTATTTATTAACTCAAAACAATTACCAAATATTTGGAACCTTCAGAAGAAAAAAAAAAGATAGTTATCTACCATACAAATATAATAAAAATTTTAAGCAATTTAGGGAATACAGAGTTGATTTATCAAAAAAATCAAACAAGCTTGTAAGCTTAGTTGCTAAACTAAAACCAGATGCCATTATAGATTTTGCTTCTATCTGTATGGTTAACGAAAGTTGGGTTAATCCGGAAATTTATTTTCAAACAAATGTTTTATCTAAAGCTAAAATGATAGAATATTTAAGTAAGAGTAATTTTTTGCAGAAATATATTTACATATCAACTCCAGAAGTTTTTGGCTCATCAAAAAAAAATATTAATGAAGATTGCAATATATTTAATCCTAATACACCATACGCCACATCTAAATTAAGTTTTGAAATTTTGCTTAAAAATTATCTTAGTCACTTTAAGTTTCCGTTGATAATTTCTAGGTTCTCAAACTTTTATGGTCCAGGCCAACCTTTGCATAGATTAATTCCAAAATTGATAGCGTGTATAGACAGCAAAAAAAAATTTCCAGTTGAAGGAAATGGAAAATCAAAAAGAAATTTTATTTTTTCTTACGATTTTTGCAATGGAATAAATAAAATTCTATTAAAAGGAAAAACTGGAGAAACTTACCATTTTTCTGGAAATAGCTTTAATAGCGTAATTGATGTTATTAAAAATGTGTGTGACTTAAAGTCCTATAATATAAAAAAACTAACAGTAAGATCAAAAGCAAGAGTAGGACAAGATTTTTTATACAAACTTGGCACTAAAAAAACAAGAAAGATGCTGGACTGGGAACCTGTTTTTACTTTAAAAGATGGCTTACAAAAGATAATAATTCATCATAATAAATATATTAAACAAATATCAAAAAAAGATTTAACCTATAACGATAAAAATTTTAAAAAATAATGAAAAACTTTTTACCCCTTGAATATAAAAAAAACGAAAAATTAAAAATTAACCATAGTTATTTAGTCGAGCAATTTGCTGACTATTCAAAGATTTTCAAAGAAGTAGAAAAGGTAGTCAAAAAAGGAGATTACACACTTGGGAAAGAAGTTGATCTTTGTGAAAAAAATTTTGCTAAAAGAACCGGAGCCAAATATGCTATAAGCGTTGGAAATGGGACGGACGCTTTATTGTTAAGCTTAAAAGCGCTAGAAATTGGCGCTGGAGATGAAGTAATTACTGTTCCGTACACTTTTGTTGCTACCGTAGGGTCCATAGTAACTGCTGGTGCCAAACCAGTTTTTGTAGATGTAAAAAAAGATTACAATATTGATGAAAAAAAAATAGTAGCAGCTATAACAAAAAAAACTAAAGCAATAATGCCTGTGCACTGGGCAGGTAGACCATGTGAGATGGACAAAATATTCTCTATAGCTAAAAAATATAAGTTACATATTGTTCAAGATAGTGCCCATGTTATTGGAGCAAGATTCAAAAACAAACACCTAGTTAATTACGGTGATACATGCACCTATAGTATGCACCCACTTAAAAACTTAAACGTATGGGGAGACGGAGGTTTTATTGTAACTAACAAAACAGCATTAGCAAAAAAATTATGTCTCATTAGAAATCACGGGCTAAAAGATAGAAATAATGTTGAAATTTTTGGTTATAATTCTAGACTAGACACAATTCAGGCTGCTGTCGCAAACTATAAAATGAAAAATAAGCTTGATAACATCACAAGTAAAAGAATAAAAAATGCAACAATGCTTGATAATCTTCTATTAAAAAATAAAAAAATAACGCTTGTAGATCGGTTAAAATACTTAAAAGAAGTGTTTCATCTGTATCATATAAACGTAAACAGTAGAGACAAGTTACAGAAATACTTAATTAAAAATAATATAGACGCAAAAGTTCATTATCCTATTCCTGTACACCTTCAAAAAGCCGCTAAATATTTAAAGTATAAAAAAGGTGATTTTCCAATAGCTGAAAAATTAGCAAATACATCATTGTCTTTACCTGTTCATGAGTTTATACAAAAAAAACATATAGAGCACATGGTTAAAACAATTGAAAAATTTTACCAAAATCATAAATAATAACTAGAAAAGAAAAGACAACTAAGCTTGAATGACGCTCTATAATAAATCTGTTTTTGCAATTCTTAAAAAAACTAAAAAACCACTAGAAATTAAAACACTTAAAATACCTGAGCCAAGCAGAAACCAAATACTAGTTAAAGTTATGTATTCTTATATTTGTGGGACTCAATTAAATGAAATTAACGGGAAAAAGGGAAAGGATTCATATCTTCCTCACACCTTAGGTCATGAGGCAAGTGGCGAAATTTTAAAAATTGGAACTAATGTCGAAACATTTAAAATTGGCGAAAAAGTAATACTTTCATGGATTAAGAAAAAAATAAAAGATGAAGCTAGTCCATATTATCAGGACTTTGACGGAAAAAAAATAAACTCAGGTCACGTAAGTACCTTTTCAAAAATAACTTTAGTATCAAAAAGCAGAGTCTACAAAGTGCCACATAAATTACCATTAG
>Ga0209830_10001193_pt1 | contig 23602 bp, 26 predicted proteins | sample ArcticOcean_MG_C_12_FD_187439 | JGI IMG/M metagenome (GOLD analysis project Ga0209830, IMG submission 187439) | Marine microbial communities from western Arctic Ocean - ArcticOcean_MG_CB8_130 (SPAdes) (version 2) | ecosystem: Environmental > Aquatic > Marine > Oceanic | place: Arctic Ocean...
CTGCTATCATTTTTTTGATGATAACGTGGAGGTTAAAAAGATGAATCCACCAGCATAAGCTGGGGTAGTGTCCACAACTATTTCAACACAAAAAAAACTTTAAAAATTGATTTTTAAATCAATATTAGGCAAATGCCGAATTAAAAAAACCCCTTCTTAACAGATGGGGTTTTTTAGTTTGGGCGTAAGTCAAATCAGTACTGATAGATATCTTTTTGACTTATTGAATAGCTAATTAAAAAAACCCATATAGCTATGAGAATATGATAAACATGAAAACTAACTGAAGGTGCAAATAAGTCAGTGAATAATCCAATACCTTTACTTAAAGTCAGAAAAGCAATTAATAATACTCCCATTGTTAGAGATTTTAAAAACTTCAAAGAAATAGATTTTTGAGGTATTTGAAAAGTTAATAAAATCGCAGTAAATGACCATGCAAATAATAAAATTAGTTTGAATATTGGTTGTGTCCAAATAAACAATAAGAAAAATGTTAATATAGAAATTGCTAAAAGTAGATGGGCAAATTTTTTAGATATTGAGTTATTAACTATTTGTATACTTATTAAAGACATAGTTATTATTCCAGAAAATATTGCTAAAATTTTATTCAAATAAATTATAAAGTCTGTACTTAATAATCCAAATCTTATTGCTCCAATAAAAGCAGTAATTCCAATTAGCAGTATACCAATACCAGCATAGAAATTTTTATTATAAAATAATTTTCTTACTGAGAAGTAAGTGGCTATAACGATTAGTATTTCTGTTATAGCATAATGAGCTGGTAGCATATTACTTCTGTTTTAAGGCCTGTTCTTTATAATATTGAGCTTTTATATCTGTAGACATCATTCTACTACCATCATGTGACCATCCGGGTGGTCCAAATAAATATAGTATTCTGTCTTTAAGAGTTATTCCTCTCGAAAAAACATCCTTAAAAATTCCTGCGTATTCAATAAAAACAACTTTAAGTGGATTATAAGTTATCAGTGGAGTTACTAGGCCGTAGTCAGGTAAATCATTTTCATCTTCCTCGACAAATGAACCAAACATTCTGTCCCATATAATTAAAGTGCCTGCATAATTTGAATCTAGATACTTAGGGTTTCTAGCATGATGTACTCTGTGATGTGATGGTGTATTAAAAATAGCCTCATACCACCAAGGTAATTTTTTAATAGTTTCTGTATGACAGAAAAATTGGTAAGTGGCATTTAGAACTCCACAAAAAATAACTATAATTGGATCAAATCCAATTAACACAAGTGGGATTTTTAGCATCATTGTACCAGTAAAATGCTTAGCCCAACTTTGTCTTAAAGATACAGCTAAACCAAACCTTTCAGATGAATGATGTGTATTGTGCATTCCCCATTGCCATCTAAATCTGTGGCATATTCTGTGGTGTATATAAAATCTTAAGTCATCAAGTATAAAACATATAACTAAGGTAGTTATTGTAAGAGGAATAACGGCTATTTGGTATTGTTTAGCCCAATACAGTGCACCAAGTGTTATAAATGCAGCAGCAGCATTAATAGGAACACTCATTATTCCTATTGAAACATTAAAAAGACTATCTTTGCTATTTACCGAACCATTTGTTTTAAAAAACCTAATAATAAATGATTCAAAGAAGATAAAAGATAAATATACAGGAATAACTATTAGCTGTATTTTTGAAGTTACAATTTCTCCTAAAGTCCCATCAAACATAATAGTATTTATAGCTAGTTAATTAATATAATATATACAGTTATATAGTATAATTGGAGGTATTATCCAGTGATAAAACACCAATTAAAGCCCCAAAAACCTATATTTTTTAATAAATGTTATAATCCTTGTGTTATATGAAAGTTAAGACTATTAGAAGCATAACTTTATAGAAAAAACCCCAATAAATTAAATGAACAGTTTTGAAGGCTTAAGCCTATCACAAGGACTCAATAAGGCCTTAAAAAAAATCGACTTTAAAGAGCCAACCCCTATTCAAGCTCAGGCAATCCCTCTTGCAATGGCAGGAAAAGATATACTAGGCTCAGCACAAACAGGTACTGGTAAAACAGCAGCCTTTAGTATTCCATTAATCGAATCAATATTAACTTCAGATACTTCCATGGCGTTAGTACTCACGCCAACACGCGAACTTGCTAAACAAGTAATGGAGGTTATTACTAGTTTATTATCAGATTTAAATCATATTAATACAGCATGTTTAATTGGTGGCGAACAAATGACCCGTCAACTTAAGCAGCTTAAGAAAAAACCAAGAATTATAGTTGGAACTCCAGGTAGGATAAATGATCATTTAGATAGAAAGACATTAAAATTAAATCAAACTAATTATGTAGTTTTAGATGAAACAGATCGTATGTTAGATATGGGCTTTGGCATCCAAATAGATAGTATTTTAAAGTTTGTTCCAAAAACACGACAAACATTATTATTTTCAGCAACAATTCCAAAAGAAATTGAAAAACTTTCTTCAAAATATTTAACAAATCCTGAAAGAGTATCTGTTGGTGCTACCAATGTTGTAGCCCCTAATATTAAGCATGATATTTTAAAGATTAATCAAGAAGCTAAATATGCAGAGTTACTTGAACAAGTAAATGAGCGTGATGGATCTTTACTAATTTTTGTGAAGACCAAGCATGGCACTGACAAGATGGCTAAAAACTTATCAAAAGATGGGTTTAAATCACAGTCACTAAATGGAAATTTGAGACAAAGTAAACGTGATAAAGTTATGAAAGATTTTCGTAACCAAAAATTTAGAATATTAGTTGCAACTGACATAGCTGCCCGTGGATTAGATGTTCCTCACATTGAAAATGTTATTAATTATGATTTACCTCAACTAGCTGAAGATTTTATTCACCGTATGGGGAGAACAGGAAGAGCTGGCGCTGCAGGTTCAGCACTAAGCTTTATATCTCCAAAAGACCTTTCTAAATGGAATGAAATTCAAGTAATGCTAGATCCTAGTTTAAAGGGAAAAGTTGGAAGAGGTAACAATAAAAGTTCAAAAAATACAGCAAAATCATCAAAAAGAGCACGAGGAAATAGAAGCAATGATGAAGGTTTTAAAAAACCATTTAAGAAAACTTCATTTAGAAAAGATGATACTCGCAGTGAAGGTTTTAAAAAACCATTTAAGAAAACTTCATTTAGAAAAGATGATACTCGCAGTGAAGGTTTTAAAAAACCATTTAAGAAAACTTCATTTAGAAAAGATGATACTCGCAGTGAAGGTTTTAAAAAACCATTTAAGAAAACTTCATTTAGAAAAGATGATACTCGCAGTGAAGGTTTTAAAAAACCATTTAAGAAAAAAACTTTCTCTAGAAACTCACAACCTAAAAATAAATAATAATTTAGAAAGTCCTATTTTTTAGAAAAATTTTCTAACATTTGTTGCATCATTTTATGTATTACGTTTACCCCTTGCAGCGGTCTTATAAAAACCTTAAATTCAATAATCATACCTTCTTCGTTCCAAGTTATTAAATCAATACCATTAATTTTAATCTCATCAATATTTAATTCAAACTCAAGTGTTGCATGATTTTCACTTATAATTTCTTTAGTGTATGAGAAAGACTTATTGTTAAATACCTGAGCTGCTGCCATTAAGTACAATAGCGTTAAGCTTCTTCCTTTTTGTGGGGTAAAAACTACTGGTGAGTAAAAAGTTACATTTTCAGCTAAAATACTTTTTAATAAATTTTGATCTTGAGTTGCTACAACCTCATGCCATTTACTTATTGGATTTTTCATTTATTCGTTTTAGCCAATGGATGAGTTTTTGTATAGACATTAAGGAGCTGTGAATTTTCAACTTTAGTATATTTTTGCGTTGTTGATAAACTACTATGGCCAAGTAACTCTTGAATAGTTCTCAAATCTCCACCATTCTCAAGTAAATGTGTAGCAAATGAGTGTCTTAAAGCATGTGGAGTTGCTGTTTCAGGTAAGGCTAGTGAAGCTCTAATTTTTTCTAGCGCATATTGAATTATTCTAGGGCTAAGTCTTCTTCTTCTCTTACCAATAAACAATGGATCATCATTAGTAAATTCATAAGGGCATATTTCCATATATTGAATTATGCTTTTTCTTATATAATCCATCATTGGAACCATCCTTTCTTTATTACCTTTCCCTTTTATTATTAAATAATCATTATTAGTAAAATCAGAATAATTCAGATTTAGAGCTTCAGATATTCTTAATCCACACCCATACAATAAAATTAAAATTGTTTGGTTACGTTGCCCTATCCATTTTTCATCGTCAATATTTTTAGCTTCTTTTATAACCTGAATTGCAAGATCTGCAATTATTGGACGGGGTAAACTTTTTTTTTGTTTAGGTCCTTTTAAGTTAAGTATTGATGAATTATTAATTTTTTTTATTTTTATAAGATAATTAAAAAATGATTTTAATGATGATATTTGCCTAGCTATTGAAACATTGGAATTGCCTAGATTTTTTTGTTCAGCCAAGTACCCTCTAAAACCATTGTTACCTAACTTGTTTAAGTCAATTGCTGTAGGATCATTTCCTAAGTAATTTCTTAGAAATAAAATAAATTTTTTGATATCTCTTCTGTAAGCAGCTATTGTATTTTCACTTAATCCTTTGATATTCTTTAAGTTAGCGAGCCATTCTTGATATTCTTTTTGTAAAATAAATTCTTCCACTTAAGAATAAATTATAAAATTGACTGCTTAGTCTCAGCCCAGTCTTTAAGAAATGCATCTAAGCCTTTTTTTGTTAACTCATGTTCATACATTTCCATAAAAACTTTTGGTGGAAGTGTAACTGTATCTGCACCAATAATTGCTGACTTAGCTACATGGTCCAAGCTCCTAACTGAGGCAACTAAAATCCTAGTGCTAAGCTTGTTATAATTTGAGTAAATAGATTTTATATCTTGAATTAGTTCTAGACCGTTTTCACCTATATCGTCTAGTCTGCCGATAAATGGAGATATATAGGTAGCACCTGCTTTTGCCGCAATAAGTGCTTGATTTGAAGAAAAACAAAGAGTTACATTAGTGGAAATTTTTTTCTTAGTAAGAGCAACACATGCCTTGAGACCATCAAATGTTAGAGGTAGCTTAACAACAATATTTTTAGATATTTTTGACAATTTTAAACCTTCATTAACCATACCTTCAGTATCAGTAGCGGTAACCTCGGCACTAATTGGACCACTAATAATTGTAGCGATTTTTTCTAAAACGCTAATGAAATCTTGTCCAGATTTTGCTACAAGTGAAGGGTTTGTTGTAATGCCATCAATGAGACCAGTTTCATTAAGGTCTTTTATAACATCAACTTCTGCTGTATCTAAAAAAAAGTCCATAATATTTTGTTTAAATTTACTATTATACTTATAACATGAAAAACAAATAATACATATGAATTCAGCAACGCATAAAACATATTTTGCCAATGTTTTAGTGGCTTATCCACTTGATCAAGAATTTACCTATAGCTTTACAGAGGATCAGATAATAAAAGTAGGGACTATTGTCTTGGTGCCATTTAGAAGTAAAAGTTATTTAGGTGTTGTAAGAAACATAAAAGATAAAACAAATTTTGATCTTAAAAAGATTAAATCAATTAAAGAAACTTCTTCATACTCAATTTCTCAGAAAACAATAAAATTCTTAGAATGGATAGCGTCATATAATTTAATACCCAAAGGTCTCGTATTAAAAATGATTTTACCTAAAAGTGAAGCTTATTTTTCTGAAGATACTATAAGTGAAAGTAATGAAAAAATCATAGTACCCAATGAATTAGAGCTTAATGACACACAGAGTAAAGCAAAAGAAAAAATAGAAGACATCATTTCTAAAAATGAATATTCAACAGTTTTGTTAGACGGTATGCCTGGATCAGGAAAAACTGAAGTTTATTTTGACCTAATTGAAAAAAATATAATGAATACAAAACAATCTTTAATATTATTTCCTGAAGTTTCTTTAACAAATGATTTTATTAAAAGAATCGAAAAAAGATTTGGTTATTTGCCTGATATTTGGCATAGCAAAATTACGCCTTCTAAAAAGAAAAATATTATTCATAAAATTATTTCTGGAAAGAGTAAGATTGTAATAGGCACTAGATCAGCTTTGTTTTTACCTTATAAAAATCTTGGTATGTTGATTGTTGATGAGGAGCATGATCCATCATACAAGCAAGAAGAAAAAGGAATATATAATGCCAGAGATATGGCAGTGGTTAGAGCTTCAATTGAAAAATTTACATTAATACTTGTTAGCGCAACACCTTCTCTTGAGACAATTTACAATATAGATCAGAATAAATATTTTCATGTAAAATTAAAAAATAAATTTTCAAAAACGCCAGAGCCAAAAATCAAAGTTATTGATATGAAAAAAAGTAAACTTAAAAAAAATAATTGGGTTTCTGATGAATTAAAAAAAGTTATTCAAAAAAAATTGTCTGATGGAGAACAATCTCTTTTATTTATTAACAAAAGAGGTTACGCACCAATGATTATTTGTAAAAGCTGTGGGCATAAATTTACATGCAAAAATTGTTCCAGTTATCTAGTTGAACACTTAAAAGATAAAAAGTTATTATGCCACCATTGTGGATATAAATTAGGCTCATTTCAAATTAAATGTCAGAGCTGTAATAATGAAGATGAATCATTTGTTGACTTTGGTGCAGGTATAGAAAAAATCTACAATGAAATTGCTAGAGATTTTCCAACAGCAAAAATTTGTCTTTTCTCCAGTGATCATATTAAATCTAGTGAAGATTTGAATGAAAAAGTTGAAAAAATTTATAATAATAAATTTGATATTATTATCGGCACTCAATTAATAACAAAAGGTTATCACTTCCCATTTCTTACATGTGTTGGCGTAGTTGATGCTGATATGACTTTGAGGGGTGGAGATCTTCGAGCTTCTGAAAAAACTTATCAAATGCTCTATCAAGTTGCCGGAAGAGCTGGCCGTGGTGACATACCGGGAGAAGTTTTTTTACAAAGCTATTTTCCAGAAAATGAGACAATTAAAGATCTAGCAAGCATGGATAGAGAAAAATTTTATAAGAAAGAATTAGGTATTAGAATGAGGGCAAATCTCCCCCCTATTTCTAAAATGGCAGCAATCATTGTTTCTGGTAGAAATATTTCAGAAGTTCAACAAACTTGTCTTAAGCTTTCCAGAACTATACCTAAAATTGATAATGTTGATTTCTATGGACCAGCTCCAGCCCCCTTATCTCGATTGAAGGGCAAACATAGACTAAGGTTCTTAATTCATGAGAAAAAAGGCAGAAAAATACAAAAAATCATTCTGCATTGGTTAGCTAAGGTCTCCCAGACTTCAAGTGTCACTATTACCACTGATATTGACCCACAAAACTTCACATAAAAAGTACATATGCGACATTCAAGTGCTTGAAAAATACTATACTTAATGATACGCAATGACTTTAAATTAATCTAATAAAATAGCCACAAATGTCAAAATCTAGTCATTCAGCTTCAGCATCAAGATATGCCAATGCGCTGTTCCAGTTGGCTAAAGAAGCGAAGGTATTAGATAGTATTTCTAACGATTTAGATAAAATTATGGAACTCTTGATGTCAGATAAAAATTTTGCATCTTTTATAGAAAATCCATCTATTAAAAATATTAATAAATTAAGTTTGTTAGATATGGTGGCCGATAAACTTGAATTATCAAAACTGACAAAAGACTTTATAGGTGTAGTAACTAAAAAAGGTCGTGTAAGTAATATTAAAGACGTTATAAAAAGCTATAAAGATTTAGTTTCTGATTTTAATGGAATTAAAAATGCTTATGTCTCATCTTCAAAAGCATTATCTGAAAATCAAATTGATTCTATAAAGCAAAAACTTAGAGAAAAATTTAGCTCAGAATTTATTTTACACACTGATATAGACGAAAGCTTGATTGCAGGCTTAAAAATAAAAATTGGAAGTCAAATGATTGATAGTACAATCAAAAGTAAATTAAACGCGTTAAAAGCCAAAATGAAAGAGGTAGCATAATGGATATTCAACCATCAGAAATATCAAAGATTTTAAAAGAAGAAATTAAAAATTTTGGATCTGATTCCGAAATACTTGAAGTTGGACAGGTTTTATCTGTTGGAGACGGTATTGCTAGAGTTTATGGATTAGATAATGTTCAAGCTGGAGAATTGGTTGAGTTTAGTGATGGCACCAAAGGAATGGCACTTAATCTTGAGAGTGACAATGTTGGTATAGTCTTATTTGGAAATGACTCAGGAATTAAAGAAGGTGACACGGTTAAAAGAACTAACTCAATTGTAGACGTACCTGTTGGAAAAGAACTTTTGGGTCGTGTTGTTGACGCTTTAGGTAATCCAATAGATGGTAAGGGACCAATTAATTCAGATAAAAGATCTCGTATTGAGGTTAAAGCTCCAGGCATTATACCAAGACAATCAGTCTCAGAACCAATGCAAACTGGTTTAAAAGCAATTGATAGTTTAATTCCTGTTGGCCGTGGACAACGAGAACTAATTATTGGAGATAGGCAAACCGGTAAAACAGCAGTAGCAATTGATGCAATTATTAATCAGAAAACAATCAATGAATCTTCTGATGAGTCAAAAAAATTATATTGCTTCTACGTAGCAATTGGACAAAAAAGATCTACAGTTGCTCAGATTGTTAAGACTTTAGAAGATGCAGGAGCAATGTCATACACTACCGTAATAGCTGCAACGGCATCAGAATCAGCACCACTTCAATTCTTGGCACCTTATGCTGGATGCTCTATGGCTGAATACTTTAGAGATAATGGTATGCACGCATTAATTGTTTATGATGATTTATCAAAACAGGCTGTTGCTTATCGACAAATGTCATTATTACTTAGAAGACCTCCAGGCCGTGAAGCCTTTCCAGGTGATGTATTTTATCTTCATAGTAGACTATTAGAAAGAGCTGCAAAATTAAGTGATAAAAATGGTGGCGGCTCACTTACTGCTTTACCAATTATTGAAACTCAAGCAAATGATGTTAGTGCATTTATTCCTACTAACGTTATTAGTATCACTGATGGACAAATATTTTTAGAAACAGAATTATTTAACCAAGGTATTAGACCTGCGGTAAATGTTGGCTTATCTGTATCAAGAGTTGGTTCTGCTGCTCAAACTAAAGCCATGAAAAAAGTTTCTGGATCTATTAAGTTAGAATTAGCCCAATATAGAGAAATGGCTGCTTTTGCTCAGTTTGGCTCTGATTTAGATGTTTCGACTCAAAATTTATTAAATCGTGGATCAAAATTAACAGAACTTTTAAAACAAGATCAGTATTCTCCAATGACTGTTGCTGAACAAGTTATTTCAGTTTTCACAGGAGTAAAAGGATACTTAGATGATCTTGAATTAAATCAAATTAAAGATTTTGAGAGAGATTTTTTTGCTAAAATAAGTGCATCAAATCCAGAATTAATTGAAAAAGTTAATACAACTGGAATTTTAGATGATGATGCTGAAAGTACATTGATCTCAGTAATTGAGGAGTTTAAAAAAGCTTAAATATTTCATGCCTAGTTTAGATGATTTAAAAAAAAGAATTGCTAGTGTTAAATCAACACAAAAAATAACAAAGGCAATGAAGATGGTAGCTGCGGCTAAACTTCGTAAAGCCCAAGAGGCGGCGGAGCAATCTCGTCCATATTCAGATAATATGAAAAATCTTATGGATTCTATTTCTAGAGGATTTGTTCCAACTGATAATTCTAGAAACCTCTTAACAGGCAGCGATGAAGATAAGACCTATCTTTTAGTTTTATTTACCTCAGAAAGAGGTCTTTGTGGTGGATTTAACTCTCAAATTTCTAAAGCTTTGAGAGAAAAAGTTGTTGATTTACAAAAAGAAAATAAAACAGTTAAGATTATCTGCATTGGTAAAAAAGGTTATGACATTGTTAAAAGACAATATGGTGATCAGATTGTCGATACAGTAGATTTATCTGCAGTTAAATCAATCCAATATGGAGATGCTAAAAAAATTTCAGATAAAATTATTAAAATGTATTTTGATGCTGAGTTTGACAAATGTTTAATATTTTATAATAAATTTAAATCAGTAATATCTCAAATACCTACAGAACAACAAGTTGTTCCAGCAGAGATAGTTGAGAATGATAATGATGAAAATATCTCTAGAGATAATAGTTTTTTTGAATTTGAACCCAATGAGAAAGAAATATTAGAAGAGCTATTGCCTTTAAATTTTGCAGTACAAATTTTTAAGGCACTTTTAGAAAGTTCAGCTAGTGAACAGGGATCAAGAATGAGCGCAATGGATAATGCATCTAGAAACGCCTCTGATATGATTGATAGTTTAACATTATTTTATAATCGCTCTAGACAAGCAGTAATCACTAAAGAATTAATAGAGATTATTTCTGGAGCAGAAGCAGTTTAAAAAAAGGAGAAAATATGACAAGTAATATAAAAGGATCTATTTCACAAGTAATTGGAGCAGTTGTTGACGTTAAGTTTGAAGACAGCCTTCCAGCTATATTAAACGCCTTAACTGTAAAAGTAGGAGATAAAGTTGTTGTTCTTGAAGTGGCACAACATTTAGGAGAATCTAGCGTGAGAACTATAGCAATGGATGCTTCGGAGGGGATGTCCAGAGGCGATGAAGTTATTGATACTGGAAAACAAATTCAAGTACCAGTTGGCCCTGAAACACTTGGAAGAATTATGAATGTAACAGGTGATCCCATTGATGAAAGAGGTGAGATAAAATCATCAGAAACTTGGGGAATTCATAGAGACGCACCAGAATTTGTTAACCAAGCGACTGAAACAGAGATACTTGTTACTGGAATTAAGGTAGTTGACTTATTAGCTCCATACTCAAGAGGTGGTAAAATTGGACTATTTGGTGGTGCCGGCGTTGGTAAAACAGTTATTATTATGGAATTAATTAACAATATTGCAAAAGCACACGGTGGATATTCTGTCTTTGCTGGTGTTGGTGAAAGAACTAGAGAAGGAAATGACCTTTATCATGAAATGATAGAGTCGGGTGTTATTGATTTAGAAGGTGATAAATCTAAATGTGCATTAGTATACGGCCAGATGAACGAGCCTCCAGGGGCAAGAGCTAGAGTTGCTTTAACAGGTCTCACTCAAGCTGAATACTTCAGAGACCAAGAAGGAAAAGATGTACTATTTTTTGTAGATAATATCTTTAGGTTTACTCAAGCTGGTTCAGAAGTATCAGCGCTTTTAGGTAGAATACCATCTGCAGTTGGATATCAACCAACTTTAGCAACAGATATGGGGCAACTTCAAGAGAGAATTACTTCTACTGATAAAGGCTCTATTACTTCAGTGCAGGCAATTTATGTGCCAGCAGATGATTTAACCGATCCAGCTCCAGCAACATCATTCGCTCACTTAGATGCTACGACAGTTTTATCTAGACAAATTGCTGAGCTTGGAATTTATCCTGCAGTAGATCCATTAGACTCTACTTCTAGAATTTTAGATGCAAGAATTCTAGGTGATAAACACTATAATGTAGCAAGAAATGTCCAATCAGTGCTTCAAACATATAAATCTCTTCAAGATATTATTGCTATTTTAGGAATGGATGAATTATCAGAAGACGACAAGCTGACAGTAGCACGTGCAAGAAAGATACAAAGATTTATGTCACAACCATTTTTTGTTGCAGAAGTCTTTACTGGTACACCAGGAAAGTATGTTGAATTAGAAGATACTATTAATGGTTTTGATGCGATCTGTAAGGGTGAGTATGATCATTTGCCAGAAGCAGCCTTTTATATGGTAGGAACTATTGAAGAAGCTGTTAAGAAGGCTGAAAAAATGGCTGAGGAAGCTGCAGCTTAATTAGTATGTCAGAAATATTTAGTATAAAACTTGTTACACCATCTAAAGTTTTTTTGGAAGCCAATGCATCTTTAGTTACAGTTCCTGCGACTGAAGGTGATATTGGTTTTTTAGCTAACCACGTGAATTTTATTTCCTCTATAAGACCAGGCTTTATTTCTGTTAATCTTGAAAGTGGAGATGAAAAAGTAATATATATTTCTGAAGGCTTTGCTCAATTTAATGATAACAGCTTATTGATAATTGCTGTTGAGCTTATAGAAAAAGAGGATTTGAATAGTGATTTTGTAAATCAAAAAATAATTGATCTGCAAAATATGCAAGATTCTAATATTTCAAATATTAAGCTTCAGAGTAAAATAGATAGCCTTAAATCCTTAAGTTTATAAAAAATTATCAAATTCAATAAAGGTTTTTTCATATAGCTCTTTTTTAAACGGAACTATTAATTTCATTAATTCCTCTTTATAAGCCCATTTCCAATTTTTAAATTCGGGGTGTTTAGTTTTAATATTTATTTCAGCATCGTCGCCAAAAAAATTAAGAATAAACCACTGTTGCACTTGACCCTTATATTTTCCCCTCCAAAGTTTTTTTTGTAAATTATTAGGTAAATCATAACTGTACCAATTTTTAGTTTTATCTAAAATTTTATAATTTGATACTATTCCAGTTTCTTCAGCCAATTCTCTTATGCAAGTTTCTTCGGGAGTTTCATTATTATCTATACCACCTTGTGGCATTTGCCATGCAGATTCATCTTTATCAAATCTTTGTCCAATAAATATTTTTTTTTCATGATTAATAATAAGCATGCCAACACCACGTCTATAATCTTTAAAATCCATATTATTTAATAAATTGATCTTTTGTTAAAAGATCTAAAGCATAATCAAGCTGATTATCTATTTCATTATCAGTATCTTTTGATCTTAAAACTTCTATATCTGGAGTAATACCTATTTTGTGAATTGAGTCTCCAGACGGTGTGTAGTACAATGCTGTGGTAAGTCTTATAGCACTTCTGTCATTAAGAGGAAAAATAGTTTGAACAGAGCCTTTTCCATAAGATTGCTCACCAATAATTATTGCACGTTTATGATCTTGAAGGGCACCAGCTACAATTTCTGATGCAGATGCAGATCCACGATTAATCAAAACTATTATTGGTTTATCTTTTGTTAAGTCACCCCGGGTAGCTTTAAATGATCCAATGTCTGATTTATCTTTTCCTTTGGTAGAAACTATTTCACCAGAATTTAAAAAACTATCAGTGACTGCAATTGATTGTCCTAACAAGCCGCCAGGATTATTTCTTAGATCTAATACATATCCAACTAATTTATCATTCCCAATTTCTGCTTCTAGGTTGTTTATGGCTTTTTTAATACCACGGTCAGCTTGCTCACTAAATGATATTAGTTTTATATAACCTACATTACCTTCGCGACGAAATTTTACTGCTTCAACAGTAATTATGGCTCGTGTAATAGATATTTCCAGGGGCTCATCTTCACCTTCTCTGGCAATTTTAAGATTTACGGTTGTTCCAATTAAGCCTCTTAGTTTATCTACTGACTCAGTAAGGCTAAGTCCAAAGATACTTTCATCATCAATATGTGTAATATAGTCACCTGGCTGTACTCCTGCTTTTGCACCTGGTGTTCCGTCTATAGGGGATATTATTTTTACATATCCACTTTCTAACGTAACTTCAATTCCAAGCCCACCAAATTTACCATCTGTCTGCTCTTGCATTTCTTTATAGTTTTCTAAATTCATGTAACTAGAGTGTGGATCAAGAGATTGGAGCATTCCATTAATTGCGGCTTCAATTACGTCTTCTTCATTAACATCATTTACATAATTTGATCTAATAGTTTCAAAGACGTCACCAAAAGTATTAAGTTTTTTATACAAATTTTCATTATTAGCACTTAGTGAAAATGAAAATAAAAAGACTGCAAGAAATATATATATTGGTAATTTTTTCATTATTAAGCCTTATGATATGGATGATTAATTTTAATTGTAGTTGCTCTATAAATTTGTTCTAAGAGTATTATTGTAGCAAATGAATGAGTTAGTGTCATTGGACTAATTGATAATAGCAAGTTTGCTTTTTTTTTCATTATTTCTGTAAAACCATCGGTATTGCCTATAAAGAAATTAATTCGTTTATTGGAACTTTCAAATATTAATTCAGTAAATTTTGCAGTAGTTAACTTTTCCCCTTTTTCATCAAGTAAAATATTAAAGCTTCCAGAGCCTAATTCCTGATCAAGCTCCTTTAAATTTATTTGTTTTAAATGAATAGGATCAATTACCTTCCTACCAGAAGACTTGATTCTCTCTAAGTACTTATTGGCTAAGTTTTTTTCAGCATCAAATTTTAATTTGTCTAAGTATAAAACTTGAATTCTCATTCACTATAAGACTCTAGATCTATGGACCACATTTTTTCAAGATTATAAAATTCTCTAACCTCTTTTTTAAAGATGTGAACAATTATATCTCCACAGTCTATTACGATCCATCCTGTATTATTATTCCCTTCTATATTAGCTCCCTTAAAACCAGATTTTTTTAAGCTTCTATATATAGATTGTGAAAGTGCATTCACATGTCGATTAGATGTACCAGTTGCAAAAATCATGTGACTTGCAATAGATGTTTTTTTTGAAACATCCATAGAAAGTATATTTTCAGCCTTATTAGACTCTAAATCTGTTAATATGCTAGTATGATTATCCAATTTATTTTTCTAATCTAATTTCTGTAGATGATATGTTTTCGTCAAAGTCTTGAATAAATATCCAACTTGGATTTTTTTCATACAATAGTCCCCTTGAATTATAATTCAATCTAAATTTTTTATACCTCTTGCCAATGTATCCATTAATTACTTGGTCATCTAAGCCATTACGATTAAAGATAGCAATAGGAAATTCTTGTATAATATCATCATAGTCTTTCCATTTATCGAGAGATATAAAAGAATCAGCACCCATTAAAAATATAAATTGGTCTGCATTATTTAATTTAATATACCTAAGGTTATCAATAGCATAATTAGACTTAGTCTTTTCTTCAGTACTTATTATTTCTATATTGTTTTTATCTATTATGTTTTTTGCTTTTTTAATTCTCAAATCTAGTGGCAAATATTCCTTACTAGATTTTAATGGATTTTGTTCTGTAATAAGCCAGTAAATCTTATCAAGGTTCAGTAGCTCTATCGCGGTTAAGCTAATTTTAATATGTCCCAAATGGGCTGGATTAAATGAGCCACCTAAAATTCCAATTTTCATTTTAATTAAGGCCTTATTTGGCCGTTTCCTTTTACAATATATTTATATGTTGTCAGTCCTTCTAAGCCAACTGGTCCTCGCGCATGAAGTCTACCTGTAGAAATTCCAATTTCAGCACCAAGCCCAAATTCTCCACCATCAGCAAATTGAGTAGATGTATTGTGCATTACAATTGCGCTATCAACCAAATTAAGAAATTTTTCTGCAACTTCTTTATCTTCGGCAATGATACTTTCAGTATGACCAGATCCATATTCAGCAATATGTTCAACTGCTTCATCCACATTCTTTACTAATTTTATAGCAATAATTGCATCTAAATATTCAGTACTCCAGTCTACTTCATTGGCATGCAAAATTCGATTGTCAATTTCTTGACTTGCAATATCACCTCTAATTTCACAACCTCCTTCATGTAAATTAGTAACAATCTTATTTAAATTATCTTTAGCATACGCCTGATCTATTAGGAGGGTTTCAGCTGCACCACAAATTTCTGTTCTTCTTAACTTAGCATTATGTATAATCTTTAAAGCCGTTTCTAAGTTTGCTGAGTTATTAACATAGATGTGGCAAATACCCTCAAGGTGGCCAATGATAGGTACTCTAGCCATATCTTGAACTTTTTTTACGAGTCCTTTGCCGCCCCTCGGCACAATAACATCAATTGTATCTGTCATTTCTGCAAGCATATAGTCTACTGCAGCTCTATCGACAGTTTCTACAAGTTGAATTGTATCTTTATTTAAATCATTTTTAGTTAATGCTAATTGAATAGCTTTTATTAGGCTTGTATTAGAATTAAAAGATTCTGATCCACCCCTTAATATGGCTACGTTACCAGCTTTGATGCAGAGAACACTTGCATCAACTGTAACGTTGGGTCTACTTTCATAAATTATTCCAATTACTCCTAACGGTACAGAGACTCTATTAATTATAAGGCCATTTGGTCTTTCTGTTTCATACAGCACTCTACCAACAGGATCTGATAATTTAACTATATCTTCAACTGACTTAGCAATATTTTCAATTCGCTCATTATCAAGCATTAATCTATTAATCATCACTTTAGATGTATTATTTTTTTTTGCTAAGTTAATATCTTCTTGATTAGCTGAAATAATCTTATCTTTTTCATCCCTAATACTTTCAGCAATAGACAGTAGAAGATTATTTTTATCTATAGTGGAGAGAGATTTAATTTCTTTACTTGCTTTGACACTTTGTTTACCAACATTAGTCATATAATCTCTTATATTCATAGCAATACCAAGTCATCCTTATGGATCATTTCTTCTCTATAAGAGTAACTTAGAATATTTCCAATTTCATTACTTTTATGACCCATTATTTTTTTACCTTCTTCAGAAGAATAGCTAGATAAGCCTATTCCAATCTTATCTTTACTAGAAGATAACACTTCAATAGCATCTCCTCTTTCGAACTCGCCATTTACCTCTAGAATTCCAGCTGGTAATAGGCTACTTCCATTTATGAGGGCTTTATTGGCACCGTCATCAATTATCACAGAACCAACAGTTTGCATTGTTCCTACAATCCATTGTTTTCTTGCTGCAAGTGGAGTTTTATTTGGTGTAAACCATGTGCATGGTCTTCCATTAAACAAAGCTTGGATTGGATTGTTAATAGTACCATTAGTTATAGCCATATGGCATCCAGCCGATAACGCTGTTTTTGCAGCCATAATTTTAGTTTTCATACCGCCTTTGCCAGTTTCTGAAATTGATGAACCAGCCATGCTTTCAATTGTTTCATCTATTGATTCAACTGAATCTATTAACTTTAATTCTTCATTATTTTTTGGATCAGAGGAATAAAGGCCATTTATATTAGATAGAAGAATTAAGCAGTCTGCTCCAGTAATCTGGGCTACTCTAGCTGCTAGTCGATCATTATCGCCATATTTAATCTCATTTGTAGCAATTGTATCATTCTCATTTACCACTGGAACAATGTTTAATTTTAATAAATTGTCTATTGTTCTCCTTGCATTAATAGAGCGCCTTCTTTTCTCAGTATCATCTAAAGTCAATAATATTTGTGATACTTTAGACTCATACTTTTCAAATGCATTTTTAAATGCTGACATTAATTGTATTTGACCTACAGCGGCAACAGCCTGGTGAATATCTAATCTTAGTTCAGCCATTTCTAAATTTAAATCTTTAGCACCGAATGCTATTGCTCCCGATGAAACAATGATAATTTCTTTATTTTGACTCTTTAGAAAGTTTACATCTTCAGCAAGTGATATTAACCATTCTTTATTCAACTTATTTGTTTTATTATCAAAAAGAAGAGATGAGCCAATCTTAATTACAATTCTCTTTGTATTTTCAATTTTCATTATTTACACCAGCATCTAAAATAATTTGTTTTAATTCTTCAACACCATCATTAGTTATTGTAGATATAACAAAGACTTTATTTTTAACTTCTTTTTTTAAATCCTTAACTATTTTTTTTATAACATCACTCTCTAATAAATCTGATTTATTGAGCACAATAATTTCAGCTTTATTACCTAATTCAACATTATAGCTTTTTAATTCATTTCGAATAGTTTTGTAATTATCTAGAACATTTTTTTCTGATATATCCAAAATATGTATAATTGAAGTACATCTTTCAATATGCCTTAAAAATTGAAAGCCAAGCCCAGTACCAATATGCGCCCCTTCAATTAATCCAGGAATATCAGCTATAATCTTTTCTCTGTCACCTTGTCGCATAACTCCTAACTTAGGAACTATTGTTGTAAAAGGATATTCACCAACTTTTGTCTTAGCGGCTGTAAGTTTTCGCATAAAACTTGACTTACCCGCATTTGGAAGTCCAACAAGGCCTGTGTCAGCAATAAGTTTAAGTTTAAACAACACATCAGCTTCGTATCCTTTTTCTCCTAAGGTTATTTTGCGTGGAGCTCTATTTGTGGATGATTTAAAATTTGTATTTCCTAAGCCACCTTTACCACCTGAAAAAAGTAATATTTTCTTTGTGTCAATTATATCTTCAACTAATTCATCTTCTTCATAGATTTGAGTTCCAATTGGAAGTTTTAGAACAATATCTTTGCCAGCTGCACCATTACGTTTTCTACCCGCACCATGTACTCCTTTTTTAGCCCTAAAATGTTTTTGGAATCTAAAATCAACAAGAGTATTTAAACCTATAACACCCTGAATATAGATATGCCCTCCACGACCACCATTGCCACCGTCAGGTCCACCGTATTCAATATATTTTTCTCGTCTGAAGCTTAGACAGCCATCTCCACCATCTCCACTTTTAATATAAACTTTAGCTTCATCGATAAACTTCATTGTTTTGAGCTTATAAAAATATTAATTGAAATAAATAAAATTAAAGAATTAAGAATTTTTCTTAATTAACTGTATTTGGTGCAACGGAAATATAAGTTTTTCCATTTTTCTTTTTTCCAAATGTTACTACTCCCTCTATAAGTGAGAAAATAGTATGATCTTTTCCAAGACCAACATTATCACCAGGATGCCATTTTGTTCCACGTTGACGTGCAATTATGTTTCCAGGTATAACAGCTTCACCACCAAACTTTTTAATACCAAGCCTCCTACCGGCCGAGTCTCTTCCATTCCTAGATGAACCACCTGCTTTTTTATGTGCCATTGAGTACTATTCCTTTGCCTTAGCTGCAGTTTTTTTCTTTACTGCTTTTTTCTTTACTGGAGCTTCAACAACTTCCTCTACTTTTGCTACTTTTTCTATTTTTTCAGCTTTTACTTTTGGAAATGTTAAGCCAGGTACCTCAATATCAAGGACTTTTAAAAATGTTATGTCCTGCTTATGACCATTTTTTCTTCTGAAGTTTTTTCTTCTTTGCTTCTTAAAAACAAGAATTTTTCTGTCTCTATCTTGTTTAATAATTTCAAACTTAACTTTAGCATCTTTAATATTTGGGCTACCTAGACTTAAATCCTTACCGTCGGAAGCAAATAAAACTTCATCTATAGTAATTTGCTCTCCACCCTCACCAGCAATCTTGTTAACTGTTAGAACAGTATCACCTGATACCTTATATTGTTTACCACCACTGGATATTACTGCGAACATAATTTATGAATTATTATTTTGAATGTTAAAGTCTGGTGAATATAACCCCACCTCTATTTATGTCAATAGATGATATTATACAGAAAAACTAGGCTTTATAAGCATTTTAAGGTAACATTTTTCTAACAATTAACTAGAATAAATAATATCAAATCTACTAAGATCTGGAATAACTCAGGTATGGCAATAAAAATTAGTTCATTTACAGGTTTAAGACCAATTAAAAAACTTGCTCATTCAATTGTATCATCTTCATTTGATAATTTAAGTGTAAAAGAAATCAAAAAAGCATCCAAAAATATTAATTGGAATTTTTTAAATATTTTAAGTCCGGAAACTTTTTTCCCAAGTCATAGCAAGAAACAGTTAACAAATTATGTTCGTGGTTACCTTAAGAGTATGGTGGACAATCAAATATTATTTAAGGACGATGAACCAAATTTTTATATTTATAAATTAAGTAAAAACTCAAAAGTCCAATTTGGGGTTATTGCATCAATTGAAATTAATAAAAAATCACAAAAAAATATATTACCGCATGAAAAAACTTTTACATCTAAGGAAAACTCTATCTTAAGAAATATAGAGTCTACTAAAACTCAAGTTGGTCCAGTTTATTTGACTTATAAGAATAAGAATAATTTAAAATTATTATTTAAAAAGTATTCAAATACTAAGCCAGAATATTTCTTTACAAGTGCAGGTGGAACAAAGCACTCGTTGTGGGTAACAAAAAATTTTAAAGATAGAAATTATATTTCATCACAACTATCAAAAATAGAAACTTTATATATTGCAGATGGCCATCATAGGTTTGCAGCAATCTCAAAATTATTTAAAAAAACAAGTCAAAAAAATAATAAAATAAAATCAGTTCCACTTTTAGCAGCTTTGTTTGATCAGTCTTCTGTTAAAATTTTAAGTTACAACCGACTTATAAAACTTAAAAAAACTAATCCTAAGGAGATTTTAGATCTAATTAAAAAATCATTTATAGATGTAAAGCTATGTAAGTTTAAAAAACCAAATACAAAAGGAGATGTAATGCTTTTTATATGTAATAAATGGTTTTCTTTTAATTTGCTAAATATTAATTCAAAAAAAGTGTTTTCTCATGAAACAGATATTGATTTAATTAACTTACTTATTGTTGATAAAATTTGTCGCATTAAAAAAAATGAGTATAAGAATTATCTAAATTATCTACCTGGTAAATTTGGATACAAAGAGCTTGAGAAAAAAGTAAGAAAAAATGAAGCCGATATGGCTTTTTTTGTTTGCCCAATGACTATGCATGAGATAATGTCAATTTCTAACAGAAAAGCTACTGTACCTCAAAAATCTACTTTTTTTGATCCAAAGCTAATCGACGGACTAGTAAATTTACAAATGAAATTATAAAATTATGATAAATAAACCAAAAGTTAAACCTCCTTACCCATATTTTTCATCAGGACCATGTGCTAAACCTCCTGGATGGTCATTAAAGAATCTTGAAAATGCCGTCGTTTCTAGATCTCACAGATCAAAGGTCGGACTGGAAAGAATTCAAGAGTTAATTAATAAATCTAGAGACATTCTGCAAATACCAGATGATTATCATATTGGCATTGTTCCAGCATCTGATACTGGTGCCGTAGAGATGGCAATGTGGTCAATGTTGGGTCAACGTGGAGTTGAAGTATATTCATGGGAGAACTTTGGACACGATTGGTCAATTGATGTTGGCGACCAACTTCCTTTAGAAAATAAGATTGTTCAAAAAACTGACTACGGGGTACTTCCAGATTTCTCAAATAGTAATTCTGATAATGATATTATTTTTACATGGAATGGAACCACTGCTGGCGTGAGAATTAAAAACACTGAATGGATTAGTGATGATAGGAAAGGTCTTGTAATTTGTGATGCAACATCTGCTGTATTTTCAATGCACATGGATTGGCATAAATTAGACGTCGTTACTTACTCTTGGCAAAAAGTTTTAGGTAGTGAAGCAGCTCACGGAATGTTAATTTTATCACCTAGAGCAGTAGAAAGGCTTGAAAGCTATACTCCACCATGGCCAATACCAAAAATATTTCGTCTTGCAAATAATCAAAAATTTGCAAAGGCTATATTTTCTGGCACAACCATAAATACCCCATCAATGTTGAGCGTTGAAGATGCTTTAAATTCACTTAACTGGGCTTCATCAATTGGTGGTATAGATGAGCTTGTTAATATCTCTGAAAATAATTTAAAGATTGTATCTGATTGGGTTGCAACCAGTGATACATTCGAGTTTCTTGCTAAAGACCCTGAAACCTTATCTTGCACTTCTATATGTTTAATTCCAAAAGACCCTTGGTTTAAAGATTTAGATAGTGAAAAGAAATCTGATTTTATGAAGAAGGTTTGTAATGAATTAGAATCTAATGAGGCAGGTTATGACTTAAATTCTTATAAAACAGCGCCGTCTGGAATTAGAATTTGGGGAGGATCGACTGTCACAAATGAAAATGTTAAACTTGTGCTACCATGGATTGATTGGGCGTACGACCTAGTAAAATCAAATTACACTTAATGAATAAAATTTTAATTGCAGATAATGTTTCCAATGCTGTTTCAGAAGTATTTGATAAACATAATATTTTATATGATACAAAAGTTGGTTTATCTGAAGATGAATTAGTCTCAGAAATAAAAAATTATACAGGTTTAATTGTAAGATCTGCTGTTACAGTTACAGAAAAAATTATTAATAATGCAGAAAATCTTAAGGTAATAGGCAGACCAGGTGTGGGCGTAGATAATGTAGATCTTATCGCTGCAACTGCTAAAGGTATAGTTGTTATGAATACTCCATTAGGCAATGTGCAGGCAACTGCAGAACTAACATTTGGAATCATTCACTCTCTAATGAGAAAAGTAAATATTGCAAACCATTCTATGCATCAAAATAAATGGGAAAAAAAGAAATTTATTGGTAATGAGATGTTTGGCAAAACGATTGGAATAATTGGCTTTGGCAATATCGGTAAGAAAATAAATGAAATATCTAAAGTCTATGGAATGAATGTTGTAGTTCATAGCTCTTCACTTACTGAGACAGAAGCTACGAGTTTTGAAGTAAAAAATCTTTCAATTGAAAAGCTTTTAGAAGTTTCTGACATAATTACATTTCACAATAAACTTTCTGAAAAATCCAAGTATTTGATTAACTCTGAAACTTTAAAGTTAGTTAAAAAAAATGCCCTCATTATTAATTGTGCAAGAGGCGGACTGGTAAATGAAGAAGATATTAAGAAAGCTCTAGAGCTAGAAATGCTTGGTGGTTATGGTTGTGATGTTTATGAAAATGAACCAGAAAAAAATAGTATTTTTTCAGGTTTAGATAATGTAGTTATGACACCTCATATAGGTGCAAGTACTGTTGAGGCTCAAGAAAAAGTTGCATATCAAATTGCAGAACAAATTGTTGAATTTATAAAGAATAATAAAATTATAAATCAAGTAAACAAATAACATGAATAGACTTATACTTATCAGACATGGTCAAAGTGTCTGGAATGCTCAAAATATATTTACAGGTTGGGTTGATGTTGAACTTACTTCTAAAGGCGAGCAAGAAGCTAAATTATCAGGAGAATTAATTAAAGATATAAACTTCAAACCCAAAGTTTGTTTTACCTCATACCTAAAAAGAGCTAAAGACACTTTAGATATTATTCTTAAAGAGATTAATGTGCATGACAGCACAAGTATTAATTATAGTTGGCAATTGAATGAACGACATTATGGAAGTCTCCAAGGATTAAATAAAAAAGAAACTTTAAATAAATATGGTGAAGATCAATTTTTAAAGTGGAGAAGAAGTTATGAAACACCTCCTCCAAAATTAGACTCTTTAAGCGAAATGAATCCTAAAAATGATCCTCTTTACTCAGAAGTAATAAGTTCTGAATTGCCATTATCCGAATGCCTACAAGACACTTATAACAGGGTGATTCCGTATTGGAAAAAAAGTATTACCCCATTATTAGAATCAGGAGACACTTTAATTGTGGCGCATGGAAATAGTCTTAGGGCATTATGCAAAGAATTATTTAATATTTCGGATCAGGACATAGTAAAATTAGAAATTCCTACAGGTAATCCGCTATTTTTGGATTTAGATAATAGTTGCAAAATAAAATCAGCTAGATATCTTAATCTTTCGAGGGCTGAAAAAATCCCTGAAATTTTATAATTTT
>Ga0209830_10001194_pt1 | contig 23596 bp, 18 predicted proteins | sample ArcticOcean_MG_C_12_FD_187439 | JGI IMG/M metagenome (GOLD analysis project Ga0209830, IMG submission 187439) | Marine microbial communities from western Arctic Ocean - ArcticOcean_MG_CB8_130 (SPAdes) (version 2) | ecosystem: Environmental > Aquatic > Marine > Oceanic | place: Arctic Ocean...
AACCTAAATACAATGTAGGGGATTATGTGTCTGTTTCCCTTCAGGACGGGACCATCGTGCCATCCCTCGTTGAAAGTGTGAAAAATACCCCGGGCGTGAGAGCTACATACAACCTGAAGACCACCAAGAGGGTCAAAAAGAGATTAAAGAAACCCTTACAATTGAAAGACGTCGCCGAGGCAAGGCTCTCCTCGCGCGCAGATGGCGATGCGGGAAAAGCGAAATTACGTATAGAGTTTGCTAAAGAAACCTCTAAACCGAGTGACGAAGATAAGAGAGTTCTGAACGCTGAAGTTCTTAGGTTACGTGCCTATTACCCGCGGGACAACGAGCGCTGGGGTCTGGTCGTTGTAACACCCGGGAGTGTGGGCCCAGACGCGCAAAAGTGGACATCGAAAAGAAGGGTATGGGACCTGGACAGTGCGAGTTGGTCCGACGGCATCACATTTGTGTGAAAATTTTGTTATAGATCGTTGGAGGTATTTATAGTATCTGAAATTATTAAATGTCCTTCTAAATATACCCGTTTAATGTTAGTTAGCATATCATGTAAATTATTATATAAAATATCAAATAAGATTTTCATATGTTTGTCAAAAAACAAATATAATACATCTACACTGCCTGATAATGATATATGACAAAAAATCTAATCATTATATCATGTTTATATAAACAGTGTCGCGGTGAGGCGGGGGAATCAAAAGTTCTATAAAATAAACAAATGTATTAAATAATAGCGCTTAATATGTCTGTATTATTTTTAGGATAAAGCGTCATATAATGACCATTTCCATGATATTCTCTCCAAATTAAATATATAGGCAACCTCTTTCCTATATATTTTTTTCCAACAACAACGGACGGTTTCAACCTGACATTTTTTTCAGGTTTATTTTTAATAATTTTTCCATTAATAATTTTTTTATATCGTTTACTCCAAGTCTGAGTATTAAATACAATTATAGGACATTTAATAATTTCAGATACTATAAATACCTCCAAACTACTACCCCAACGATCTATAACAAAATTTTCACCCAAATTATATTCTTTAAAAGCACATAAACTATAATACTCTAAATATTCCTTATATGTAATATTGTGTATAAATGGTATGGCATCTTTGATAGTCATATTACCCATAAATGGTAAAGTTTTATCAGGATTATTTTTTATATATTCCAAAATTATTCTTTGTAAATACTCTGCTAATTCATCTTGATATACATTTTCGGGGATTATATTTTCTAAGGTATTTTTATCTCCCCAATTTTCAAAACTTTTAATTAAATCAAGGTCATTAGTATTATTTGATTGCGCGAAATAAATGTAATTTGCTATAGCTCTATAGAAACAAGCATTATCTCCCGCTACATCTTGTATAATAAATAAGTTCGTAGAAATAGTGCTTTTTATAAATTCTTTCTCCATTATTTAATACAATGTATATTATTATTAAATCAATTTTAAAATATTTAAATATATTATAACAAATGTATACAAAAATAACTAATCCAAAAACAGGAAAACGTATTTCGATACAAAGTCGATCAGGTAAAAATATTATTCGGAATTATTTAACTTTTTTGCGTGGTGGGGCTGCCGCGGACGTGTGTGCCGGCTACGGCACGAGCGCAATATTTAAACGGGAATTGTTTGACCAGCCAGCATTTTCGTCAGGTCCTTTTATACAGTTCCCTAAGACATTCTTTACAACAACGGCGGCGGCGGCGGCGCCTGCCCCTACACCTAGTGCAGTTGCGGAAGGTGGTGCAGTTGTGGAAGGTGGTGCTGCTGCGGCAGGCGATATTTCTTTCTTAATGCATAAAATAGAAGATAAGGACGCCTTTGTCGGCGCTGGTGGTGGTGAGGGTGAACACGGTTCCATAATTAAGGCGCTCTTCCTTCGAGTGATTGGGTCGAGGTGCAAAGTCAAATGGGTGTGTACGTCGTGTAAGGAACCCATACCCACCGGTGTCACAGCATACACTTGGTGGGACCGGGACCCCGACGCTGCGCCTGCCGCTCTGGTGGAATCGCATTGTCAGACATGTGTGGATAAAAGAGTCCTCGAACATGCTAACGAGTATTTATGGGGGGGTCTAGCGAGTGATGAGCATAAAGGATTAATAATTCTTAGTATGGGAAATGAGAGGGAACAGCATAATATTTGTCGCGTAGAAGGTTTGTCTGATAAAATCCCCGAAGCATGTGGGGAATCTGGTATCCCAGATTCCATAAAGGAGGGTATCAGTCCAACGGATTGGAGAAAATTATGCGAATTCCTGTCACTACCAGAAGTAGAACAAACTTTCGCTACGTTCACGAGCATGTGTTCTGAAGTTAGTATTGCTATGAATAATGATAATTTTAATACTGTGCTTGATGAGATAGGGAAAGTGGACTACGCTGAAGTTCAAACACGAAATAAGCACCTCTTTACAGAAGTGAGTACCTATTTCACTAGTAGAGGGATCTCGATCCCTCAACCCGACAAAATTCACAAGTTAATAGAATATATGAAGAACCCACTTTTCTTCCAGTACTACTTCCCCCACCTCTTTACTACGCTAAACTTAACAGCAGCCGAGGTCGTTACAAGAGCTGCCGAGTTCCATAGCGAAACCGGGTACACTATTTCATTGTTACATGGCGGGGATCAACAAGTAGGGTCACCAGTGACCAAGGCGGTGTGGGAAGCGATCGTAGAAGAAAATAACCAGTTTAAGGGGAGAGAGCAGTTAAAACCGTTGCTGGAACCTCTAGTCCTTGGGTATATTACGCCGAAGCAATTCATGGAATTAGGTAAAGGTTCGGGGACAAGTGTTGGCTTCAATTTAGTCAAAAAAGCATTCCAAGAGTATCACAAACTAGGGAGTCGTGAACACCCACTGACCATAAAAGACCTTGCATTACGTTGTAGTGAGAAATTTGACCTTGATCCAGTGGATACAGATCATGTGGACACAATGGTGGGTGGTGAGTCAGTGGTAGCAGGTGGTGAGTCAGTGGTAGCAGGTGGTGCGTCAGCAGGTGGTGAGTCAGTGGTAGCAGGTGGTGAGTCAGTGGTAGCAGGTGGTGCGTCAGCAGGTGGTGAGTCAGTGGCAGCAGTTGATGCGCCGAAGATAATTAACCAGTATAAATGTAAACAAATCACACCTTCACAAGTTCAGAACCTTGCATCTTTGCTATGGGAGGAGGAGGAAATCCCTCTCAATGTCATTCTCCAACGGTTTAACGCCATGTCCGCAGAACCGACGCCAACAAGCACCGATGTGGACGCATTTACCCCTGGTGACATCAAAAGCGCTATGGGGGGCATGCTGGCGGACCTTACGATGATTATGAAACCAAGTTCGGTTGACGTGTTGGCCCAATTTGCAGAGGCGGGAGAACTCGCTTCCATAGCTCCTCGGCGACTATTAAAAATTTTAATTGACCATAGACGCGGGTCTCTGACTGAGGAGGATAATAGTATGCAAAAATATTATGAAGAAGTCCAAAGCGCTCGCGAACGCCAATCATAACAGACACCATATATTATAGTATAATATATAGCGTCAATAATTATCACCGCGTTTGCCAGTCATTAGTTTCAGCGTGCGGACTATATGCTTATACGTTGTTAATACAGTATTATTAATTTTACAATGGTTCGATATTCGTTAGCAATCATATCTTTTTGAATAAAATATTTGTTTTTTAAACTTTTATAATATTTACATAAATTTGAATATTAAAAAATCTCATTTTGTAAATCAAAAGATGGAGACTTTATACTCCAGGCAAATAGGGGTTTTAGGAAAAAATGCTATGAGACATATAGCTAATTTAAATGTAGTTATTATGGGATGTGATACTATAGGGGTGGAAACGGCTAAATCTCTTGTTTTAATGGGCGTCAAGGCGTTATATGTTTATGATAATACACTTTATTCACACGAGCACTATGGAAGACTTTTACATAAAAGCACCACCCCCTGTAAACTCAGTATCTTATGTAAACAATTTATTGATAACCTGAATACTAGTTGCGTAACGACCGTTATTCATAGTACTAATTCTGTAAAAGAACTTTTAAAAAAAAACGCAGTTGAATGTGTCGTAATGAGTGATAATAAATTTAACATAGTTACAATTGAAAAGTTGTGTATAAAATATAAAAAACCTTTTATATTTGGATGCAATCATGAATTACTAGGTTATGTGTTTTCTAATTTCGGTGAATGGGATATTTATGATAATAATGGCGAGATATGTTTTAAACAACACATTGCTAAAAGTATAATTAAAGAAGATTTTATAGAGTTGCTATTTGATTCTAATGAAACACCAATTTCAAAAAGTTTCACGCTATCTACTAAAACATCCACATATGATGGCATTGTAGATTCTTATACGATACTTCCAAATGGAGTAAAAAAGAATCTCGTTGCCGCAATTAAAATTAATAAAGACTTAATAGAATTTTTAAATAAATCCAATGTGTTGTTTACCGAAACTAAGAAATTAGTAAAAATTAAACATCTTGCTTTCAAAAAAAATATAGAAAGAATTGACTATCAATATATTGATATTGATAATAGTTTTAATAGAAATGATGATTTATATAGTAATTATACTCAGTATTTACTTACAAGTAAAGATAAATTTTATTCAAAACAATTCTTGGGAAAAAAAGATTGTCGTTTTTATCCAATTGGTACAATCATAGGAGGTATTTTAGCCCAAGAGGTAATTAAAACAAGTCACCGGTATACTCCTATAAATCAAGATATTATATTTAATTTTAGAAAATTATACGGAAAAACCTTTTATAAAAGTGCTAATAAATATAAGGACTTGTGTAGTCTTTTAGATAGGGATGTGGTAAAGAAAATGAAAAAAATAAATACATTTATGATAGGTTGTGGTGCTTTGGGATGTGAAATATCTAAAAATTTAGGGATGTTAGGATTTTGTCAATTAAAAAAATCTCGTTTTGTAATGACTGATATGGATACAATAGAACTTTCTAATTTAACACGCCAGTTCTTATTTCAACCAAATAACATAGGTAAAAATAAAGCAGATATAGTAAAAGAAAAAATGAGTATTTATTGCCCTGATATGAATACTACCCGTTACATTCATCGTGTCGGAAGTGATAATGAAAAAATATTTAATAGAAATTTTTGGGAAAACAAAGACATTATTATAAATGCTTTAGATAATATAGAAGCACGCCAGTATGTGGATAATAGGTGTGTTGTCTTTAAAAAACCTCTGTTTGAATCTGGAACTTTAGGTGTCAAGGGAAATGTACAGGTTATTATACCAAATAAAACAGCAACTTATTCCGAAATTACTGATCCACCCGAACGAAACATTCCAATGTGTACAATTCGTAATTTTCCCAATAATATAAATCATTGTATCGAATGGAGTTTAAATATATTTGCTAAAATATTCAATGATGGTTTAAAGGATTTAACTAAATTTAAAACGAATCGTATGGAATTGATAACTGAAATTGAAAATCTAGATAATTATGTTAATAAAGTAGAAAGATACACCACTCTTTATTATCTCATTAATTATTTTAATACTAGAAATCTTAAAGCATTAATAAAATTAGGGAATCATATATATAATTATTATTACTATAATGTTATTGACGAATTATTAAAAACTCATAATGATGACGACTTTTGGGTGGGTAATAAACTTAAACCAAATTTAGTACTGTCCAAAAATATCTTAAATAAGGATTACTATTTAAGTATATTAGCATTGATTGACAGCGGGAATAAAACTATTAAAAATACGTCTTTTACTCTAAATAAAACAAATATTAAAACTGAACTAGTTAATGAAATAACTAATATAAAACTAAAAAAAAAACTACTTCCAAGTGCGGTAAACTATGACAAAGATATAGAAATTCATCTTAATTTAATGACCCAACTTTCAAATATTCGTGCAAACTGTTATAATATTGAACAAAGTGATAAAGTTACTATACAATTATTATCTGGTAAAATTATCCCAGCACTTTCCACAACTACATCAATTATATCCGGTTTTGTAGTCTTAGATATCATTAAATATTTAGTAGGAATTACCACATTTTCAGAAACCAATATCAATATTGGTGTTAATCAATATACGCGTTATAAAGCCTTTACGCCAAAAGTTACTCACAATAATATGTTTAATGCTGATTTCGGTATGAAAATTAAAACTATACCTCGGCATTTTAATACTTGGGACCGATTTATTATAAATGGTAAAAAAAATATGATCCGCACTAATTTAGAATTAGTTGAATATTTAAAGGATACATATGAAATAGAAACAATTGATATGCTTGTTCATGGTAGTTTTATAATATATTCAGAACAAGTGGACAAAGAAATTAAATTAAAAAAACTCTACACCTTTCTGAGTAAAGATATTGATTATAATATAGGAATAAAGGAACCTGTTCTAATTGATATGATTTGTTTCGATGATGACCAAATACCAATTTTATCACCACCCATTCTGTTTACCTTGATGTAAAAAAAACATAAAAATATTATTTTTTTATTACATATGAAATTATTTATTATAATAACCGCTATACTTATTACTTTAATATTTTATCTTATCTATCTTCTTTATTATAAATTTACCAATGACACTATTAATAATATATCTGTTACGGAAACATTAAAAGAGGTCGACAAACTTACTTCTAATAAAATAGATGATAAACCCAATATCACTATAAGTTTAAAACATAATAATAGTATTTTCAATATAGAGGTACAGTTATTTGACGATGATTTACCCATAACGTGTAAAAATTTTAGACATTTAGCATACAATGGTATTAAAAACAAGACCTATAAAAATACTAATTTTTATAAAATAGTTGATGATAAATTTATTGAAGGGGGTGATATTTTAAATAATGATGGTACGGGAGTTATTTCATTATATGGTAAATATTTTATAGACGAATCATTTGAATATACACATTCTACCCCAGGTTTACTTTCAATGGTAAATGACGGGCCTAATAAAAATAATTCTAAATTTATAATTACGACAAGATGTTGTCCATGTTTGGATGGAAAACAGGTTGTTTTTGGGAGGGTAATAAGTGGTATGTACCATTTATTTAATTTAATGAAAGTAAATACAGATGATAATAATGAACCGTTAAATCCTATTGAAATTATTGACATAACTTAATCCATTTTATCTATTATTGAAAGAATTGTATTTATAAAATTGCTAAAATCTGCATCTCCACTGTATGTCATCATTAGATGCAATAAACCTTCTTTAGATTTTTTACAGACTGTTAGTAAATGCTTTCTGCGTTTTATATTTATTGTCTCTCTTAGTATTGTTCTTTTTCTCTTCCTCCTATGTTTCCCCTTTTTCATATTAGGGTTACAGTTATTAAGTTTTGGAGATCTTATTGAAATAATTACGGCAGATAAGTCGGTATATAAATCATTGATAAATTTTTTACAATCCAATCGATTATAATTATTCCACCATCTATTAATCGCTCTTGTAGACGAATATGAATGGAGACATAAATTATTATCTTTTATGTATAATTTATCATTTGTTTCAATAGATGCAATTGTCTTTAAATTTACTAATACAAAATCATATTTTTGTTGAATATCATCATTTAGGCAGACTTGATTTTCCATCTATATATTTAACACCGATTATTATTTAGTCTTATAATAAAAATTCAAGATTAATAAATTGTACTCCTTTTGAAGTTTAAATAATTTATTTTCTATCATTGGTAGTAATCTTTGAGGATATTTTAAATTAAATCGGTCAAGGTCTATTTTATTATTAGTTTCAATAAGACCTATCATAACTATAGAAAATTTCATATAATAAATTAATAATTTACCTAGTCTAGTATTGGGTTCGGAAATATAAATATTATCTATGATTAATTTATTAATTTCTTTGTAATTTTCTAATAATTGTATTTTAAAATATTTGTATAAACTGTCATCATAATTGTTATTTATTGCAGTTTTATTTGTAAGTATTATATGTTTTAAGCACATATTTTTATCAGAATTTTTATATATAGGGTTTCCACATTTTCGTTGATTATTTATATACAAACATTTTCGATGTTCTAAGAAACTATCGTCATCATCGCTTTCGGATTCTACAGAGTTTTCGTCGGTGTCATTATCTATATATTCTAAAAACCGAACCCAAATGTTATAATTTTTTATTAATCTGATATAAATTGGCCAATAAAAATATTGTAATTTACGGGATAACTTTTCCAAATGAAGTTTATTATTCATTATTAAAGTTTCCGTGCGACGATTTCGACATCTATCCCATAAAATCTTTATTACAAGAAGAGACGGGCTAATTATTAATGTTAAAATTAAATTTAACCATAAATTTAATCCCTCGCAACTATCATAAAAATCTGTCATTTAATTTAATAATAAAACTATCTTTATTTTATTATTTAATTTATACTTGTTATATTTTACATATGAGAGGGTTCCTCTTTCTGTGGGCCACGTCCGCGCTGTGTACCACGCGAGGAGTTCCTATCGCGTCGCTCGGCCATATTGATGGCAGTTGTCTCGCAGAGAAGGAGACCACCACCAATGCCCGTTACATTAGTTGCCGTTGATTTACCACTTTCGTCAATCTTAACAATGTATTCAATGTACTCGCCTGTAGTCAGAGATCTGTATACATTTTCCGAAGTTTGTAATTCGGAATGATGCACAAAGACATCATCATTAGTTCCGATATCAGTAATAAAACCATATCCAGATTTGGGGTTAAACCATTTTACGCATGCAGTTTGTGTGTCAGTCATTTTATAATTTATATTAATGCGATAACTTTAAATTATAATTTTATTTGTTATATTAATGAAGATAATAGCACTTAAAGCGAGTATAATTCTTATTTTCGCACTAATAGTTATAATTACTTGTTTCCATTTCTATAAATATAGTAATAAAACCAAAAAATATGAGATTGTTCAGCGAAATTTAGATAATATCAGTGGGGATGACCTTTATATGAATCTTAATCCTTTAGTAATAACATTTATAGAGGATAATACTTTAAAATATAATATCGATACATATTCATTAAAAACTGCCTTGACAATTAAAGAAAATTACATAAATTTAGATGCGGAAACTGAAAAATATATGACTCATAACAATGAAATATGTCTTATTCGACCACATACAAATACTACTATTACACTTATTAATCCAAAATTTAATCATTTTGTTACTAAAGTAAACCAAGATTCTTATTTTAAATATTTTAACCTCCCAAAGGAAAATTATTCACACGTTAATTCAATAGATATAGTATTGCATGTGCATAATATCTACTGTGTTCCTAGATTTTGGTTATTTAAATTCAATGAGGTGCAAAAGGTTGATATCTATTTAACACATAATATTTTCACCAAATATTTTTCATATTTAATATAATTTTAATTAACAAATAATTTAATTAAAACTATTATAAACTATATATGATAGATGACACGAGGTCGAATTAAATTAAAATATAAAGGACGCTCGGATGTACAATTAACAGGAAATCCTAAAATATGTTTTTGGAAATATGTTTATAAACAACATACCAATTTTGCCAAGCAATCGAACCAAATAGATTACGAAGACACTAATTATATGTCAAACGAGGAGTGTTCGGTATTTAGGTATAGAATATTAAGGAATGCTGAACTTGTAAAATTTATTAGTCTTAAATTAAAATTACCACATATTTATTCACAAGATGGTCATTTAGGTGAATTTTCCTGGATAAAAAATATAGGTGCTAACATTATTGAATATGCCCGCCTGTATTACGATGACATCTTAATAGAGGAGATCGACGGGGATTTTTTAATTGCTCATAGAGATTTAATGTTAACTAATGATAAAATTACAAATTTTGATAAATTAATTGGGAATGTGCCGGAACTTTATAATCCTTATCAAAACAATATTTATCCTTCTACTCAATCTACGTCCTTAGGAGATGCGAGTGGTACAAAGTTTTATATAAAAAAAGATTATAATAATAATGCTTCAATTAAAGAGTATCTTTTAAATATACCTTTATTATTTTGTTTTTTTCGAGAGAAATCCTTTATTCCGTTAGTATCTAATAAATTACGAGAAGTTTTTGTAGAAATTAAACTGCGACCCTTAAAAGAACTTTATACAATTATTAAACAAACAGATATAACATTAAATAGTCCTATTAAACCTTCGAGATTATTTTTATTAGATGATACTCGTTATAATTATCAAACTACATCAATGATTTTAAATGAGTTCCCATATATTAATGAGCAACCAAGTGATACAACATTCCCGCTATGGGTTCATATGGGAAAAGATGACCAGTTAGAACCTTTAGTGGGCACCCACCCCGAACTTAATAGTTACTCAATATCCACTAATGGGGTGGGGGATCGAGTTGCTGTTGGTATCCCAGGAGTTATCGCTACGACAAACGCCTCTGGTTGCAATGCCTCTGTAAAAGTGTATGAATATAAAAAATATATTTGGACATTATTGGGTAATGCTATTACCGATATAGATAAATCACTTTTTGGAGAACCATCGCATTCAGAATATGATTTATCGGTATCGCTAAATGATGCCGGCGATATACTTGCGGTTGGTCACAGTTCTACAAACAGTGTATCTGTATATAAATATGATGGCGCTTCGTGGTCTGCTTTGGCTACGTCGGCAACAATAATGGAGTCCATTGATTTATCGGGTCAACTCCCGTCGGTGGAAAAATTTAGAGGTAAGTCGGTTTCATTAAATAATGACGGGTATCGCCTTGCTATAGGCGTTCCAGGAGCAACTGCAACCACCGCTCTATCTGGGGCGGCGGACGTTGGTCAACATCTGGGTCTTGTAACAATACACGAATATACTCCACCATTAGATTTTGAATGGGTTATGGACATGTCAGGAAGTGATTTTACTGGACTCTTGGTAAATGGGTGTGCCGGACAGTCGTTATCATTTAATGAAAACGGTTCTAAATTAGCTGTCGGTATACCTGGCACGGACGACGTTACAGGTAAAGTAAATATATATACTTGGGGTGCAAACAATGATATGTCGTCGGTTACCTTACCTCCTCCCGCTAATGTGGATAATTCTTGGGCAGTAGGTTGGTGCGTTGACTTAAATAGTCAAGGGGACAAAGTTGCTATAGCCGTACGTTCAAGGGGAGGGTCTGGCACTGATTCTTCAGGTATAGTACTCGTGTATTCACTAGTAGATGGAATATGGGTAGAAACAGGAGGTCCTATTTATACCCAGGACGTGGGGACTTCATTAAATTCGGTTAGCTCTATTTCATTGAGTGACGACGGCACACTCCTAGCAATTGGTTATCCGTATGCAGGTGGTGGTGGGAATCTTAATTTCACGGGAGGCGAAGTTAAGGTATATAAATGGTACAATAATGTTTGGATACTGTATGGCGAGTCTTTAAACTTGGGCGCCTCCGACGCCTCCGCTGCCTTTGGAACATCTGTTTCTTTAAATAGTAATGCCAGTGTGGATAATGGTGTTCCCCGGCTCGCTGTTGGGGCGCCAGGTTTTAATAATGGTAAGGGTAGAGTACTTGTATACAAATATGAATCTTCTGCGTGGGTTGAAAATGCAGAAGTATTAGGTGGGATGGCGCATGATGGTTTTGGTGACGGCGCGGGAACTGAAGTTTCACTGTCAAGTGATGGTCTTACTATGGCAGTTGGTTTCCCCCGATATGGTGGAATTGGAACTCCGTTAACGGGAAAGGTTGAAATATGGCAGTCTTCAGGAGTATCATGGACAAAGAAAGGGAACCGAATAGTGGGTCCTACAAATAATTGTCTTGCAGGATTTTCATTAGAATTAGATAAAACAGGGGATAAAGTTGTTATAGGCATGCCAAATTATATGACTGATACCAATCTTAATTCTGGTGGAATACTGATATACGGTTATGAAAATAATAACTGGGTTAAAATGACTGGTGGGCAGCAACAAGGTGAATATTACGGTCGCTCTGGGTGGGATGTTTCAATTGCAGGGGCAGGCACCAAAGTTGCTTCGGGTTTAAAATTCGCGTCACTACTGCCATATAAAGCTAACTCTGGTGGGATAAACATATATTCACTTAATGGAACTGGAGGCGGATGGGCACAGTTAGGAAACGCAATTCGAAATACAGTTCTATATGGTTTTTCTCACCCCAATTTCGGATGGTCAGTTTCAATGAACGGTGATGGAAACCGTATTGGTATAGGAATACCTCAATCTGGTAAAGCAGCAACATATCAGTACGCCAATAACGAATGGACTATTCTTAATCCCGTCTCGGATACAGGTCTAGACGACGTAAAGTGGCTTGGACCTGGTGAAAATTACGGTAAGTTTGGATGGTCAGTTTCATTGAATAATGAGGGAGATATATTAGCAGTAGGTGCTCCAGAAGCGACATCAGCCACAGGGGTCAATATATCCACTCAGAGCGGGAATTTAAGTGGGGGTGCAACCTTAGTTTATACATATCCCAATACTGGACACCCTGCAATTTTTGGACCGATTGTGTCGACTACAGGCGATAAGTTCGGTTGGTCCGTTTCATTAAATGCGATAGGGGATAAACTCGCGGTTGGATATCCTTCTAAAAATATACCAGACACTGACTCGTCTGGTCTTCCCATACCCAAAAATCTATCAGGCGGAGTCAGTGTATTTCAAAACGAAAACGGGACATGGAATACAACCACCGCAAACGATAATATGACTAGTTATATTACTAATGACCTTATTGGTCATGCTGTTTCCTTAAATAACGCAGGGGATATAGTAGCTGTTGGTATCCCACATATTTCTGATAAACAAGGTTATGTAAGAGTTTATAAATTTTGGAATAAAGTAATACCGTCTAATTATGTTCCCGATACAATGGCATATAAAAAACGTATAGCAGATCCTAATAAAAATATTTATAATTTTACGAAAAATCTACCTGAAAATTTCTTTGTTCCTAATCTTGAAGTAGAATATATATATTTAGATAATGTCGAACGTAAAAAATTTGCAATAGAAAATTTGAGTCAGACTTTTACATTTAACAAAAAACTAACGTTCAATAATATAACTGGTAAGCAAAAATTATATATTAATGAATTTCATCCAGTAAAATCACTATATATAGTTAGTAAAAGGGATGATTTAAGTGAAACAAATGAGTGGAGTAATTTTTCTAATAATGACTATGAAAATCAAGATATTAAAAATCTTCAAAATTATTTTACTGCATTGGCTCATAAGGAATCTTTAAATCATGGAGATGGTAATAACGATTTTATAAAAAATTTAGGATCCTTCATTAAAACGAAAAATCCCTTTAATTGTATTGTTCAGGACGGACGCCTGACTAATATATCAGGTGATATATTAAAATTAAAGGGATTGGATTTTCTTACGTCTAAACCAAAACTTTCTCTCTCAAATAAATCAGGAGTACGCTACGATATAGCATACGACTTGTTATTGAAATATTTATTAATTTTAAATGGGGGTGAAAATTATATTAAGAATCCGAGAATAATAGATTCTAATAATCGAATTATACATTCTAATGTACGTTTAAATAATGGTATAGTGCAATCCGTAGAAATTAAGGAAGACGTCGTATACAACGACTATACTGAATTACAGGTAGAATCACAACTTTATTGCGACGATATAACACTTACTAATGGTGGTAATAAGTATACAACACTGCCTAATATCTTTATTAAGGATGGAGAAATATTAAAAAAAATTAATTACAAAGGTTCGATTAAAAATGGTAGAATCAGTGATTGTTCCTTATTAGATAAATGCATTGTAACACAGCGAGGTGAACTATATGTTGGTGGGACTTTAAAAGATATTACGTTTATTCCAAACCGCGACATTCCGCCTAATCTAAGTATTAAGTTTTATGATCCTTACAATAAAATTGTAGAACCATCACTATCATTGATTGGTAACGCATTTAAAATTATAAGTCCTGGGTGCGGTTTATCCCAACACACAGAAGTATGTGTTGGGAAAATAATTTCACAAATTCATTTTCCAAAATCACTAAAATTAAAAGAAAATATATTTGATTATGAAATAGTCCCTGTATTTTATCCATTAAAAAGTAAAAATATAAAAAATGAAATGAAAAATACAAAAAAACCTATATTGGAAATTGATTATAAACCTATTAATAAATATGATTTGGAATATAAATTAGTTTTTAGTGAAACATATCAGATTACTAAAACCGCTTTAACGTTTAACAATAGCATTAATAACAAATGTTTAGGAATAAGTGTTGACATTAATAAGGCTCCCATGGATTTATATAGCAGAGAGATATTTTTAACATTTTATACAACTTTTGGACCAACTATAATAAATTTAGGTACTATCTCTAATATTGATGTTCTTTCTGTCCGGATAATGCATAATTTAAAATATGATGTTACTAATCATTTTAATACTTTGGATATTAAATCAATACATTGTGGGTCAACATTAAATAAATATATTACTATTGGTGCAAAAAAAACTTTTAAACAGAGTAATATAAAAGAACTCGACGTACTAACTCTCTTTTTTAATGAAAAAGAAATTTCAACAGTTACTATCAAAGAGTTTAAAAGTATACTGATTGGTGTAGATAATTCTGACCCTAATTTTAATGATATAAAATGTTATAATAATACTTTACTTTTTGGTAATTTTACTCCTGAAATGTACGGTTTAGAATTCGGTAAAAGTATATCAAAAATAGAATTTAATAATATTGATAACATAGACGATATCACTCTTTCAAATAATAATGGATTCTCTGTAAAATTAGATACATTGCATACTAAAATAACGAAGACCGATGAATGCAGACCAATTGAGAATATAGAATATGATTTTGGTGGCAATAAGCGCCCTTTACATGAGTATGTTTCTTACGAAATTATAAATGGCCTTTTAGCAAGTATGGAATTTAATAAAAACTATTATTTATCGGATTATATTTGGGAAGGTTATTCAAAGTCGCCAATCTTTATATTAAAAAATACTAATCAGCGAGACAGGCGCCTGCAATTACGGGATAAATTACATCCGAATATGTCAATGATTTTGGAAGACGCTATTGACCATAATTTTCAGGATGCTTTACTCGAAGGGATAATTGATAATGGTGGAAGAGACTTTCAAGGTAAAGTAATAGATAATAATTCCGGTTTTAATGGTAACATAGAATTAAATAAAATCACAAATACTGAATATGATATTAAATTTTCAAATTTGGGATATAATTATGAAGATGGTTTGATATGCACCCTAATAAGTTATCAATTAATTAATAATGAATTACGCGATTTAAATATATTAGGACAATATGATGTTAAAATAAATTCAATCGGTCAGATTGATGGTAATAATCAGGTTTTATGGAAAAATAACAAACCTATATCTAAAATCCAAATTATATGGGATAAAAATGTTAACCAATACCCCCATATAGTTTACAACCCCCTTCACAACGCAAACACCCAATATAAATTAATTTTAGGTAATATACCAAGTAGTAATATAATAATCATAAATAAAGGTTATGGTTTTAGTAAAGAGTGTCCCGAATTAAGGTATAAAAATAACACATCTGAAACTTTATTTAATACTGATTTTAATTATTCCACCAATATAAAAAATGGTAGTATTCAAAATATTTCGATGGATATTTACCAAATAAACGACTTTAAAGTACCTTTAGTGGGATATACTATAAATAATAATAATCTGACTATTAAAAAAATTGATTATTTCCTCGAACCTCCTCGACAACTTACCGGTTTTAAAATTTTAGATAAAGGTTATAACCTTAATAATGATAGTAGAGTATATAATGGTTTTATAACTAAATTACCCTCAATTAATCCCATAAATACTCAACAAGCATTTTTTACATTCGATAATTGCCATATCGATCTCGATATTAAGGGGGATAAATTAGAATTTAGAGATGAACATAAATTTTTAATTACAAATAATAACTATAATGCTGCATTATTAGAATATGCAAATATTAAGATAGATAATAAAATTAAAAATAATATTGCGAGCAAAATACAATATATCCCAGGTGTTGCGGAAATCAAAGTAATCGATAAAAATACTAATATAACTACGGTAGAATTATTGAACCCAATGCCTATATTTACGCAACATAGTGAAGCATTTTTCTCAACAAGTATTGATGATATTAAAATTATCTACCCTGGGAATGAATTGGATGATCGATGTGATTTATATAAACTTATTTTAAAGAATGCTAATAATGAAATAATTGATTTAAATAATAATACTATATCAGTTGAATTTGAAGGGCGTAATACTACAATAAGGGAAAATCATGTTAATATCGATATCGTAAAAGATGGCGGTGGATGCAGTGCTTTAATGGACCCTCTTTTTGTAAAAAGTGGTGGTGCCGAATTATTATCAATAATGGCAATTAATGAAAGTAAAATTGAAAATGGTTTATCTGAATACGGCGCTAATGAATTAAATTTAAATATTGATAATTTAGATAATAATTCCGAATTACGTCATTTGGCGCAAAATATTTATGGTTGGCAAAGTATAGACCAATCTTATTTAATATCTCATAAAGATACGATTGAACTAGATAGTATACGAAAGTTTGCAGACACCTGGAAATATAGGGACCCATCAAATATTCCTATTTTAAATAAAGATAACTACAATTTTTATAATTCCAGTAATTCAATAAAGAGTCTGGGCTTAAGTATTGATTTTAAAGAACGAGAACCTCCCAGAGACGCAGATTATTACAGATATTTAGAAAAATATTTTACAATGAAAAATGCTGTAGATAGTAACATACTATTATATAGTTTTTGTTTGGATAATAATCGATTGCAACCAAACGGTAACATAAATCTAAGTAGTTTAAATAACCTATGCCTAGATTTAGAATTAAAAAATCCTGAAAAGGATACTAAAGGAAAGGAAACCTATAAATATAATGTTTCCGTCTTTTTGAAATACTACAATATTATCGATTACGTTAATGGAGCAGGGTCGCTAAAATATGGTAACTGAATAATTATACGGATGGTTCTTGTGGGTGGACGTATTGTCATCGACCGTAAAGACAATACAGTGAAGGTGTTGGACTAATGTAATAAAAATATTATATAAAATTATAATATATAATGTTTTGCAGTAATATATGTTTATTGGCTATGATATTTATTATTACAAAAATAATAATACTTTTTACTATAACTCTTCCATATAATAATTCCCAAAAAGAGTTAAATAATTCTCTGGATCAAAAACAGAAAGAAACCTATAAAAAAATTATTAGCGAGCGCCGGCGCATATATATAATGGGGTATCTTATTGGAATAACGTTATCCATAGCAGTAATTTTAGTAAATGTATTTGTACTTAAGCAAAATAAAAGCAGTGCCGTATGTTTAGCAGTTGTAATATCAAGTATAACCACTTATTTTTTTTATATATTATATCCCAAGTCTAAATATATGATACAAGTTCTTGAAACAAAAGAACAAATTAATAATTGGTTAAGTATATATAAATCGATGCAATTTAAATTCCACTTCAGTTTTTTATTAGGTATTATATCCACTACATTAATTCATTATTCATTTTGTTAAAAATATACATTGAGATTATACTCTGCTTAAATTTAAATTTTTAAATTTTTATATCTCTAATATTTAGTTATGACGGGAGGACAATTACAACTAAATTCTTATAAAGGTAATAGAAGTTTCTTGAATAAGGGTGCCCCATTAAATAGTTTTTTTAAAAAAGTGTATTATCAATATAATAATTATGCCAAAATTTTATATACTATCGATTTGAAACAAAATGTTAACAATATAAGGGAAAATTTCAACACAAAAAGTAAGTATAAAGTTAAGGTTCCAAAAAATGGCGATTTAATTAAAGAATTATATCTTCAGGTTAAATTACCAACAATTAACGGTATATCCTCAAGTTATTCGAATATTAAATGGGTCAAAGATATTCAATTTAAACTTATAAATAATATCAAGTTTAAAATTGGAGGTCAAACTATTCAAGAATTTGATTCTGACGCCTTATACTTTTATTACACTTTATTACTTCAAAAAGAAAGGAAAGGTTTGTTTGCATATATTTCTAATCAAAATTATATAGACAGTAGTAATTCTAGTAAAAAATATTTATCAGAAACTCAACTGACAATCCCAATACCAGTTTGGTTTGCAGATATACCATTTCCAATAGTTTGTTTAGAATATATGGATTTAGAAATTGAAGTGGAATTAAATTCGATATATGATTTGCTGTTAGTTAGGAATGATAACCCCCATCCCATTTTCCCAACGACATTAGTAAATATAAACCGTGATCCGTGGAGAAGACTTGCTGAAAATGAACACGAAACTAACGGTTTGGTTGCTAAAAATTTTAAATTATATCCTGAACTGAAAACTAATTATATATTTTTAGAAAATAAAGAATTAATAAACTACTTTACATATGAAAATAAATTTCTTATAGAAATTTATAGAAAAACATACTTAGACAATATAAAAACAGCAAAAGGTTACTCATCAGTGGATAAAATATTAAAATATAATTATGAAACTATAGGATGCACGCGTGATGTAATAATTGCTATAAGACAAAAATCTAGTACTGATAAATTCAATCAACATTTCAATTTTACTAATTTAGATGATATAGAAAAACCTAATTATAATATATATCAAAATTATTTATTAAAAACTACTATAAATCAGTTCACAAACGATACTTCGCAAAATAATTTATTAACATATTTAGAAGATTTTATAATAGATATAAAAAACACTGAAAAAGACATATCGGGGGGTAAATATCCTGATCTTAAAAGTGGTAATAATAATACAAATCATAATAAAACAATCGTATTACACTATGACGAGGCTTTTAGAAGTGCGGATATTTTAACTTTACGAGAACAATGGGATTTTAGACGTTTAGATGTATCCGAAAATACAATACCTATAATTAATAATAACTTTAAAAAAGATATTATTGAAGAAATGCAAGTTAAGTTTAATAATATAGAAAGAATCGAATTCAAAGATAAAAGTTATTTCCAGGAATTGGAATTTTATAAAAATTATCCTTCGAGTAATAATAATTCCATATATGTCATTAATTTTTCACTTTTTCCCGATAAACCAAAACCCTCAGGGCAGTGTAATTTTAGTCATATCCAAAAAGTTCATATTGATTTAAAATTAAATTTGAAAGACAAGGAGGATTACGAATTATTAGTCTATAACAGATATTATAATATTTTGGAATTAGCAGCCGGTTCTGCCAAATTAATATATTTTAAATAGTTACTTTTAGTAAAATAATAAAATATTGTATATATATATATAATATGGAGATTATGAAGTATTTAGTTGAGTTTCTTGGAACCTTTATTTTTTTATCTGTTATTTTAACACAGGGTAAACCAATTCCCATTGCTGTAGCATTATTAGCAGTTATTTATTTCGGCGGCGCTATTAGCGGAGGACACTTTAATCCAGCTGTATCCGTCATGATGTTTTTCAAGAAAGCGCTACCAGCGATTGATATTCCTTTCTACATCATTGCTCAATTACTTGGTGGACTTTTAGCATTACAATTCTTTAATTTCACATCTGCCCCAATCGTGGTACCACCGATTACTGTTTAAACTTCCGCACTAAACATATATTTTTTTAATTTAAATAAATATATATTATAATAGATTTATTAATGACAGGGTCCCTTTTACAATTAGTGGCAGTAGGAAACGAAGATTACTTTTTTATTGGCAACCCTCAAATATCTTTTTTTAAAAGAGTGTACCTAAAACATACTAATTTTTCGATAGAGCGAACAGAAATATATAACGATGGTCGTCAACAATTCAAAGATGCTAAAACATATATATTTAATATTAATTCTGAATACGGTGATTTACTTTATTATAGTGTTTTTCATATTAAACTACCTGAAATATACGCAGATACTAATTATCAGTTCCGGTGGATAGAAAATTTAGGGAATAATATTATAGAAGAATGTTCTATTTTTATAAATGATATATTGGTTGAAAAAATAGAGAGTCCATTCCTGCATTTAAATAATTCTCTCCATCTTAATACCAATTCAAAAAATATTTATAATAAACTAACAAAAAATGTACCTGACGTCCACAATCCATCTTGTGATGGGGAATATCCATATTCAAGTACAAATAAAAATTATATAACGGAACCAGACAAATATCACCTTTTAAATAAGCATTACTCTGAATTGCCGTCTATAGACGCACAGACTTTATACATACCTTTACCATTTTTTTTTAATAGGATTAAAGAGTTTTTTATACCTATGGTATTATTAAGAAAATCCAATATTAAAATAGTCGTAAAATTACGTTCACTACATGAATTATATACAATTGGATATCCGCGTTCGATTACAACAGGAGGGATCAAGGAATATTATTTACACCAGAGTTTTTCACAAAAATCTACTAAAAGTATATATGACTTTGTCAAAGAAAGTAGAAGTTTTTTAGACTGTGATATTAAACTTTATAATCATATTATATTTTTGGAGGCACCAGAAAGAAATCTTTTATCAAAAAATACCCTGACCAATTTAATTACAATACCTAAAAAATATTCTTTTGGCGGTTGCCATGGAACTAAATTAATTGCCCTTAAAAACAAAGATTTAATAGATAAAATATATATAATTCCAAGACGGGATGACGTTAAAGAGAGGAATCAATGGATGAATAACTCTATATATGACTACAACGCATTTAATATGCACGAACATTTCAATGTGACAGATAAGAGTAAATTAGTTAATTATTGGTACTACCGCCACCCGCAAGAAATACCTGAAATAACAAAAAATAATATAGATTATTTTAAAGACCCATATATTATTAAACGATTATCTGTAAAGTTAAATGGTAACATATTTGACGAAATAGTAGAGCCAGTGTTTTTATATAATGCCAATAAGTTTGAGTCCTTTGCTAATAATTATTTACGCGACATAATTATTTATAAGTTTTCAGAATTTCCATTAGAATATCAACCTTCGGGTCATTTTAATCTTAATAGTGTTACCAAATTTGAATTAGAGTTGGAATTTAAAGATACCACAAAAGATATTAAAAAATATAATTTTGACGTAGATATAATTTTAATGACATATAAAAATATAATTTTTGGCAAAGATACAGTGTCTATTGTTTAACCGTATAAATTTGATTTAATATATGGTTAATGTATATATAAAAAGGATAAATTGATATTGAAACTATGGAAGTATTGGGTCATAATGGTAGTTGGAAAAAGGCAACCGGTATATTTACGTTGAATGAAAATTATTTCATTAATAACGGTGCGGTGTTTACTAATAAAAATAATTATCACTTATATCGTCGTACTAATGGTAAATGGATAATTGCCCGAACAGAAGATATGATGAAAGGGGCGTCAAGAGGGTGTATTGCGAGTATCGGTGCCGCAGAAACACCCATTAATTTAACTTGGAAAACACGACGAGGGCAAGACGACGAGCTAATAAAAGTGCGCAAGACCTAAAATTATTAGTTATTACGATTGATTTAAAATAACACAAATATTAATATGTAAGTCGACGTTTAAATGTTCAATGGTGTAAAAGGTTAATGGTCTTAGGATTATAATTATAAAACATTATTCCCAAATAATATAAAAATAATATAGCATGCGGATCATATGTATCTAAATCATTATCGTTTCTAAATTTTAAAATTAGCATACTACCTAAAATAAATAAATATTGCGCTATAAGCATCCTATTAATTCTATATAAAATGGTTTTCATTATATATAAAATTTAAATAATTTAATATCCTATAACTCGGCGCTGTCTTTTTTTGTAACATTTTTTAACTCACTTTCTACACAGGCATTAATATCTTCACGGGAGTCTTTTTTAGATAACGTAGATTTTGTTGCCTCCTCAGTAAAACCTTCATATGCCGAGGTTATACTATTAACCGCAAAATTACAATAGGCACTTGTAACATTAATTAATTTGGAAAAAACTTTTCCGATTTGTTTACCAACTTCTTTAGATTTATCATCGCTCATTTTATTATAATATAACATATTATTTATATTATAAATATTATAAAGAATTATGTATATATATGTTATATAAATGTTAAACTCTATTAAACTTATTGAATTAACGAGTAATCCTGCGATGTTATTTGTGAGTAGTATATTCTTAATGGAAACAATGTTGTTATTAGCGGCTTTATTTACACATATTTATAAACAGCATCCGCCGAAAACAGTAACAATTATACGAGGTGTGCCTGGTGCAGGTAAGAAATATTTAATTTCACAATTAGAACGGGATAATGATGATATCTTTGCTATTTGTGATAAAAATCAATACTTTACTCTAAATGGAGAATATAATTTTAAAGGCAGTGAATTATCTAAGGCCAATCAATCAAGTAGAATAAAATTATTGAATTCAATTTCGAACGGAATAAATACTATATATGTTATTAATTATTTTGATGAATTATGGATGTACCAAGAATATTTACAAATTGCTAAGATGCATAATTATAAAACAGATATATTAGAAATACCTTGCCCCGATATGGACCATTTGAGTTATTTCAATAAAAGATCTTCTCATAAAACACCATATTCTAAATCTAAAAGTTGTTACGCTAATTGGGAAAAAGACGACAGAGCAATATACTATGAACCTTATATAAAAGGTTTCCCAGGAGATAGTCTTCCAAAAACAAAACCGGTTAATCTTAATAAACAATTAGACGATTATAAAACAGATCCAAGTGTGGAAGTACCCAGTAATACATTTAATTTTATGCCATTAATAAAATATGGTGAAATTATAGATTTTATGTCCCAGTTCTTCCATACTAAAATATTTAAACGAGAAGTAAACATGAATGCTAAATTGAAAAAAAATATTAAATATGATTTAAAGGAGCACGCTCCATTTAAACTTTAAAATTCGTATAAAACTTTAACCGTTGTTTTCGTAATTCATCTCTTGTAAGAGTTTGCAAATCACTATTGTCATCGGGTTCGCAAGTATCTATAGAATTTATTTCTTGTTGATTGACTATAGTTTCTTTATTTTCTGGTAAAGACGGGGGAAGTTCGACTGGTATATCAAATTCAACTTCCAAATCAGTATTATTTATAAGACAAATATTATATGGTTCTAATTCTTTGACTTTTAATGCAATTGAACCCACTGTAATGCATTGGTCTACTTGTAGAAATTTAAAATTTTTATCAATACCTTTTTCTAAAAATCCTTTAATATCTGCTTTATTAAAAATATCTTTATTTTCAATTTTAAAAATTACTTTTGTT
>Ga0209830_10001195_pt1 | contig 23595 bp, 26 predicted proteins | sample ArcticOcean_MG_C_12_FD_187439 | JGI IMG/M metagenome (GOLD analysis project Ga0209830, IMG submission 187439) | Marine microbial communities from western Arctic Ocean - ArcticOcean_MG_CB8_130 (SPAdes) (version 2) | ecosystem: Environmental > Aquatic > Marine > Oceanic | place: Arctic Ocean...
AAATCCCCAGCAATAATTAATTGATTTATTTGTTAGCTCTTTCGAACCTTCTTAATAAAACATTCCCTCTTTTGACTGCACTGTTCATAGCAACTTGTGCATTCTTTTTGCCTGTCCAGATTGACTCTAACTCTTCGTCAATAATTTTTCTGATTTGGTCAAACGATCCAAGTCTTAGACCTTTTGAATTATCAGTTGTAGGGTTTGCCAACATTTGTTTTCCAGCAATATCAGTTCCAGGATTTTTTTTATAAAAAGATCCTGTTGCTTTAAATGCTTTAGTAGTTGTTGGAAGATATCCTGTATCTTGAGCCCACTGACTTTGAACTTTAGTTTGAGATAAGAAGTTTACCAAGGCTGCAACACCATTATACTCTTCAGCAGAATGTCCGCCCATAGCCCATAAAGAAGCTCCACCAATTATTGTATTTTGAGGTGCTTTAGTTCCTTCATAGAAAGGTAAAGATCTAATACCAAAATCAAATTTTGCTTCTTTTTTGATTCCAGCATATCCAGCAGAACTTTCAGTAAAGAACATACATTCTCCAGCTCTAAAGTTAGCTCCACCTTCATTTCTTCTACCAGCGTAGAAAAACTTACCTTCTTTAGCCCACATACCCATCAAACCTAGATGAGCAACGTGTAAAGGACTGTTGAACTTAAGTTCTGTATCTAATCCTGAAAAACCATTTCCTTTTGTTGCAAACGGAATATCATGATAAGCAGAAAAGTTTTCTAGGTGTATCCAACTCTGCCAAGCAGTAGTTAGTCCACAAGAAATTCCAGCTGCCTTAGCTGCATCCAATGCTTTACCTACATCTCCCCAATGTTTAAGACTCATTTTAGGATCTAAACCAGCTTTCTTCATTAGATCTTTGTTGACCCATAGAACTGGTGTTGATGCGTTATAAGGTAAGGACAACATTTGTCCGTCTGTTGTTGTGTAGTAACCTTTTACTGGAGGAATAAAAGCATTCTGATTAAATTTTAATCCAGACTCATTCATTACTTCGTAAATTGGTTTGGTTGCACCTTTAGCTGCCATCATAGAAGCTGTTCCAACTTCAAATACCATTAAGATATGTGGTTGTTGTTTTGCTCTGAACGCGGCTATTCCGGCGTTTAATGTTTCTGAGTAGTTACCTTTTCTTGTGTGAACTACTTCATATTTATCTTGGCTCGCATTAAAGTCTTTAACTTGAACATCAAGTAGTTCTCCAAGTCTTCCTCCAAATGCATGCCACCAGTTAATTGTAGTTTTTGCTTCCGCATTTGCATGTGAGAAAAGCGCAAATATGCTGAAAACAAAAAAAAGTTTCTTAAATGATTTCATTATTTTTCCTTTTTTTTATTATTAAATACTTTTTTATTTAAAAAACTTAGCAGAAGTAGGAGTTGTGTAATAGGATTTATTATTAGGCTTTTAGAGAAAATGTGGTTTTTCTATTAAAAAATTCTAGTATAGGTTTAAATCTTAGCAAATTCTCCACCGGCCCTAAATCTCCAGAGCCACTTAGACATGGCTTGTTGAACATCTGCTGGTTTTATATTTAAATCATTTAAAGTTAAATTTTTATTAGACACAATATTATTTGATTCATTTAAAATTTCACATTGATCTTTAGTCAACAAAGGCTTTGGCATTAGGCTAAATAAAGTAGCTTGTATTCGTGCTAGTGGCATGGGCATCTCAATGATAATTCTTTTTTTTTTTATCGTACTTACTATAGATTTCACCATATCTCTAAAACTAATTATTGTTGGTCCGCCAATCTCATAAATCTTTCCATCATTTTTTTTAATCTCAATTGCTTTAACAATAGCAGTTGCTACATCGTCTACTAAAATTGGTTGAAATTTGTAATCAGGTCTAAGAACTGGGATTACAGGTAATAAACTTAGTTTTGCAAAAAGATTGGTAAAATTATCTTCGTTACCACAAATTACACTTGGTCTGATAATCACTGTGTTTTTGAAATTATTTAGTGCTTTTTGTTCTCCGCTAAACTTTGATTGTTGATAAAGTGATTTTGAATCTGCGTTAGCCCCGATAGCGCTTACATGGATAAATTTTTTTACTTCTGATTCTGAGCAATATTTGGCAATGAGGCCTGGTAAGTCAGAGTGAATATTAAAAAATTTTTGTTTTCTGTTTTCAAAAAGAATTCCAATTAAATTAATAACGATATCTGAGTTTTTGATTGCTTCTTTGATTTTAGAAAAGTCTTTTGGGTTAAAATCTATAAATTCAATTGCTCCTGGAGGAGCTTGTGTCTTTAAATAACCTTTTAAATAGGCGTTCCTAGTTGGGATAATGCACTGAAAGTTTTTCTCAGTCATTTTTCTGACAAGATACCTTCCTATAAATCCACCACCGCCTAGGATTGTTGCTATTGGGTAATCATTCATGGTATTTAGGATAGTTATATGAAAATACAGAAGTTTCAAGGGGACATAAGTTCAGAGGTTGCAAGTTCATTCAAAGACAGTATCGCTATTGATACCGAAGCCACTGGATTATTAATCCCCGAACGTGATAAACTAAGTTTGGTGCAAATTTGTGCTGATGGTGGTGAAGTTTACATTATCCAACCCGACAGAACTAATTACAAAATGCCTAATTTAATATCTGTGCTAGAAGATAATAAAATTCAAAAAATTGGTCATTTTTTAAGATTTGATAAAAGTGCACTTGAATATTTTTTAAAATGCAAAATGAATAACATTTTTTGTACAAAAATAGCTTCTAAGATTTGTAGAACTTATACAGATTCTCATGGACTTAAAAATTTAGTACAAGAATTTTGCAATAAAAAGTTAGACAAAAATCAGGGGTCAAGCGATTGGAATAAAAATATTAACGATCTTAGCGATAAACAATTAGAATACGCTGCTAATGATGTTGTTTATTTACATAAAATAAAAAATGCATTAGAGAAAATGTTAGTCAGAGAAGATCGAATGAATATTTATAAAAAATGTATAGAGTTTTTAGACACAAGAATAGAACTAGATCAAAAAGGATTTAAATTTTCAATATTCGAACATTAATGGCTAAAGTCAATTATATTTCTGTTGCAAAAAAAGCCGCTGCTATTCAGATCTCTGAACTAAAAAAAATTAATAAAATTTTCGATAAATCATTTATACAAGCAGTTGAGTTAATGGCTAATTGTAAAGGAAAGGTCATAGCTGCTGGAATTGGAAAAAGTGGTTTGATTGCCCGAAAAGTTGCTGCAACATTATCTTCAGTTGGTATTTCTTCTTTCTTTTTAAACCCAAGTGAAGCTAACCATGGTGATCTTGGACAAATTGATAAAAGAGATTTGCTTTTAGTTTTTTCTTATTCGGGAAATACTTCAGAAATTGCAAATATGCTTCGTTATGCTAATAGATTTAATATTAAGATCATTGGTGTCGCTTCAAAAAAAGATAGCCTTCTTTTAAAAACAAGTGATGTAAAATTACTTCTTCCTCAAGTTAAAGAATCTGATCCTACGGGAATGGTACCAACCACAAGTACAAGTATTACTTTATTGTTAGGGGATTGTCTGGCGGTCGCGCTGATGAATAAAATGAGCTTTTCTAAAGAAAGATTTAAAGTTTTTCACCCAGGAGGAAATATTGGCCAGACTTTATTATTAGTTAAAGATATTATGATTACTGGCAATAAGTTGCCTGTAGTGAGCCTCAACAAAAATATTTATGAAGCTACTAAAGTGATCGATAATAAAAAACTTGGTCTCGCAGTAGTGATGGAAAAAAATAAAGTTCAAGGAATTTTAACTGATGGTGATGCAAGAAGAGGGATTAAACATTATTCTAAAGATGATCACTTAAAAAAGTTCATGACTCCCAACCCTTTGTTTATCTCTGAATCTGCACCTGCTTCTAAGGCTTTATCGCTTATGAATGAAAAAAAAATTACAAGTTTGTTAGTTGCTTCAGAAAATGATTACAACAAATCTAAAGCAAATAAAAAATTAAAGGGATTAGTACATATTCACTCTCTTTTGCAGTACGGAATAAAGTGACACCTCGAAAAAAAAATATTTTTCTAATACAGCTTACTATTTTTCTTGTAGCTACCACCCTGCTTTACAAAACTTACAGTGATAAAACCAAGAAAACGGAACCTTTAGACAAAATAAAAGCCGAGAGTAGTACTGGCACAAATAGTTTTACAGATATTGAATATTCTGGTTTTGATCTTACTGGAAATAGGTATGTGTTAAATGCACAAAAAGCTGATTTTAAAACTGAAACACCAGAACTTATTAACATGAAGTTGGTAAATGCTAAATTTTTTTTAAAAGATGACACTATTTTTACAGTGATTAGTGACAAAGGAATTTACAACACTATAACATTCAATATGGAATTTAAAGAAAATGTTAAAGCTAATTATTTGACCCATAATTTACTTTCTGATTTCTTGTCTTATTCAAATTTAAAGTCTAAATTAATTGCGACTGGTAATGTTCGAGGAACAAGTATAGAAAAAGGAGAATTTACGGCAGATAATGTTGAATACAATTTGAATAGTAAAACTCTAAATTTCTCAATGTTTGGGAGCAAACAAGTAAACGTAAAACTTAAAAATTAAATGAAAAAAGGTTTTAGAATAATTAAATTCAAGAAGAGTAAGCCTGTCCTTCAAATTAAAGATATTAATAAATCTTACGACGGTAGACCTATTTTAAAAAAAATTAGTATGAATCTGTACCCTGGAGAATGTGTGGGTTTATTGGGTCCTAATGGTTCGGGAAAATCAACTTTATACAGCACTATTATTGGCGAAATTTATGCAGATACAGGAAAAATAATTTTAAACGACAAAGAAGTTCAAGACAAACCTATTCATCTAAGAGCGAAAGCTGGTATTGGATATTTAAGTCAACAACGAAGTGTATTTGACATGAGTGTTTACGATAATATTTTAGGAATTTGTCAGCTAACAATCAAGGGTGAAGAAAACCAAATTAAATTAACAGAAAGATTGCTTGATGAATTTAATCTCCAGCACTTAAGAAATATTCAAGCCTCAAATTTATCAGGTGGAGAAGTAAGGAGAGTAATGCTTGCACGCTTGCTAATCAATAAACCAAGTGTCGTGTTGCTTGACGAACCGATGGCAGCATTAGACCCCATTGTTGTTCAAGACATCCAAAAATATATTTTAAAACTTCAGAATTATGGTTGTGCGATTTTAGTAACCGACCACCAAGTTAATAACCTTTTTGATATTGTGGACCGTGCTTATGTGCTTGGTGAACAATCTATTATCGCTCAAGGCACACCATCTGAGATTTTAAAATCTTCAAAAGCAATTGAGTTATACTTTGGGCCTTCCTACAGAACTTAATTGTAATGCTAAATAAAAGTTTTTCACTCTACGTTTCTAATCTGATCAAACCTTATAACAAAACTATTCGAATTGACTCTGATAAATCTATTTCTATTCGTTCTTTTTTAATTGGAGCTGTAAGTCACAATATTTCGGAAATAAAAAATGTTTTAGAATCTGATGATATTTTTTCTTGTATTAATTGCCTAAGAAAATTAGGTGTAAAAATTGATAAAGTAAAAACAAAACATTATCTTGTTTATGGTAAAGGACTAGGCTCTCTTTATGCTAAAAAAAATACAGTTCTAGATTGTGGAAACTCGGGTACTGCAGCAAGATTACTAATCGGGTTGCTCTCTACTAACCCAGGTATTCAAGTTAAAATCAAAGGTGACCAATCTTTAAACAAGAGAAATATGGGCAAACTTATTGATTTAGTGAGTGGTTTTGGAGCAACTTTTCTACCCAAAAAAAAAACTAATTTTCCTTTAACTCTAATTTCTTCAGAAATACCTGTCGGTATAAAGTATAAAGCAGAAATATCAGCACAGCTAAAAAGTGCCGTTTTACTTGGAGGACTCAATGCAAATGGAGTGACTAATGTAATTGAAAAAAAACAAAGTAGAAACCATACTGAGAATATATTGCTGCAAAGTCCAAATATTTTAAAAATTAAGAAAAATGATAAAGGACAAAACCATATAAAAATTTACGGCAAAAATTATCTTAACCCTTTGAAGATTAATGTTGGTGGTGATCCAAGTTCTGCTGCTTTTTTTACAGCTTTAACATTGCTGACGCCTAATGCGCATTTAAAAATTAAACAGGTTGGTTTAAACCCAAGGCGAGTTGGGTTTTACAATCTCCTTAAAAAATATGGAGCTAAAATAAAATTTAAAAATGTAAAAAAAATTAACAATGAAGAAGTAGGTGATATTGAAGTACAAAGCAGTAAACTAAAAGCGATTAACGCAAGTTCAGATTATTTTGTTATGGCGGTAGATGAATATCCTATTCTTTTCGTAATAGCAGCCTTAACCAGGGGCACATCTATCTTTAGAGGAATTGAAGATTTGGCAAATAAAGAAAGTAATCGAATTGAAGAGATGAAAAAAATATTAAAGCAAATTGGCATTAAGTGTAAATCAACTAAAAATGAAATGAAAGTTTTTGGCACTTCTGAACTTATTAAAAAAAATACTACAATTAGAGTACCTAACTTGGGTGACCATCGTATTTGTATGAGTACTGTTATTTTGTCTTTAGTTACAGGAATCAAAGCTGAGGTTAAAAACTTTGAAACAGTTAAAACATCATCGCCATCTTTTTTACAAATCATTAAGTCACTTGGGGGAGATTTTGAAATTAAAAAAACATCATAAATTAATTATTGCTGCAGATGGTGGGGCAGCTAGCGGTAAGACCACTGGTGCTAAATTGATCTCAAAAAAATATGGTTTACATTTTTTATCTTCAGGTCTGCTTTATCGTTATGCTAGTTATCAACTGCTCAAATGTAAACCTAAAGATACTATTTCCCACCTTAAAAAATGTTTTCATAATTTAAGTTTAAATAAATTAAATAATAAAAATTTACACTCTCCTGAAATTTCTGCACACACGTCTATTATAGCTAAAGAACAAAAAATAAGAAATGTTTTAAAAGCTTTTCAAATAAAATTTGCTAGCAAATATAATAAAGTTTGTATCGAGGGTAGGGATATTAGTACGGTTATTTTACCTAAAGCAGATATAAAATTTTTTTTTAAATGCAATTTAGATGTTGCTGCTAAAAGGCGGTATAAAGAACTTAGAAAAACGACTAAACTTATTGACTTTAACGAAGTCAAAAAAGCTATGCGTATTCGCGATAATTTAGATAAAAAACGTAAAAATTCTCCTTTGATTCAGTCAAAAAATGCGGTAATTGTGCAAACTGATAAATTAAAAAATATCAAGGGCATGTTAAATAAAATGTCTAAAATAATCGAAGAAAAAATTAAAGAAAAATATGGCAGTTGAAACAATTCATCAGGAACTATCTAGCTCTCAAAAAGAGTTTGAAAGCCTACTGAATGAAGATTTTAAAGATCGTAAGCTAAAAGAGGGAGAAATCATTAACGCAACTGTAACTGAGGTTACTAAGAATTTTATTGTTTGTGACGTAAAAGCAAAAATGGAAGGGATGATTCCTATTGAAGAGTTTAAAAATGATGATGAATTATCAAAACTAACAGTAGGTTCAAAAATTGAAGTTTATTTAGAACGTATCGAAAGCTTTAAAGGTGAAATCGTTATTTCTAGAGAAAAAGCCAGACGTATGAACGCTTGGAAGAGAATGGAAAAAGTTTTTGAAACTGGTGAAGAAATTACAGCTTATATTACTGGTAGAGTTAAAGGTGGATTTATCGCAACTTGCGATGGATTGCCAACTTTCATGCCTTCTTCACAAATTGATGTAAAACCTCTTAAAAGATTTGATCACTTAATGAATGTTCCTTTAAAAGTTATTGCTACGCGTATTGATAAAATTAGAGGTAACGTTTGTACGAGTAGAAGAGCAGTTTTGGAAAAGAGCAAAGATCTCGATGCAAAAGAAGCTTTAAAAAATTTAAAACAAGGTGATATTATTGAAGACGCAAAAGTAAAAGCGACTACAGATTGGGGAATTTTCTTAGACATTAACGGTATTGATGCGTTGTTACACGTATCAGATTTATCTCATGGCAGAGTAAAAAAACCTTCGGACCTGGTTACGATTGGTCAATCCATGAAAGTAAAAATTACAAAAATTGATAAAGAAACCAATCGTGTATCCGCATCAGTTAAAGCCTTAACGGAAGATCCATACGATAGCCTAGAGAAAAAATATAAAATTGGTTCAATCTACCCAGGTAGTGTAACTAAGCTTATGGACTATGGTGCGTTTGTAAGATTAGAAGATGGAATTGAAGGACTGATTCATAGCTCAGAATTATCTTGGACAAACAAAAATATTCAGCCTGCTAAAGTTTTATCTGCATCTCAAGATGTTAAAGTAAAAATAGTAAGTATTGATACCAATGCCAAAAGAATTTCTTTATCCTACAAAGAAACTTTACCGAACCCATGGGAAAAAATTGAAAGTAAAGTTGGATCAGTTGTTGAGGTAACAATTAACAATATTACAGATAAAGCTATCTTCGCTGATTTAGACAATGGATTAACAGGTATGCTACATCACCGAGAACTTTCTTATCAAGAAGAAAAGCAAGACCTTAATAAATTTAAAAAAGGGCAAAAAATAAAAGTTAAAATTATCGAATTAAAAGATGAAAAACTTAGATTCTCAGTTCGCGCACTTGAAAAAGATCCTTTCGATTGGTTTAAGGAAAACAAGAAAAAAGAAGGATCGATTATAACTACCAGAGTTCATGAGGTATTAAAAACAGGCGTAAAAGTATCAGTAGATACAGATAAGCACATTATTGTTATGATTAGGAAAAATCAGTTGGCCAAAGCATCGGTTGACGCTAGACCGGAAATCTTTGTTCCAGGTAATGCCTTAGACGCTATGATTACAGAGCTAGATTTAGATAAAAGAGAAGTTATTTTAAGTGTTAAAGCAGCTCAAGTTTACGAAGAGAAAAGTTTAGTAGCTAAATTTGGTGTAAACGCTGCTAAATCAGGGGCAACACTTGCAGGCATTTTCCAAAAAGCTTTAGGTAAAACCTCTAAGAAGAAAAAAGAAAAAGAAGAAGATTAATTCTTGGTTAAGTCAGAAATCATCAAACAACTTCATAAAAAACATCCGGCCTTAAATCGTTCTCAAATTCAAGCTATTGTTGATATTATGTTTGATACCATCTCTGACAGTTTAGCCCAACATAAACCTGTTGAACTTAGAGATTTTGGAAGATTTTCAGTTAAAACAATTAAAGCTAAATATAATGCCAGGAACCCTAAAACAGGTGAGATTATTTATGTTCCTGAGAAGAAAAAAGTTTCCTTTAAAATGTCAAAACATTTAAAACAAGAAATAAATAAAAAAACAGAACAATGAAAAAAAATATTTTTTTAGCGCTAGATTTTAACTCACTCGATAAAGCTTTAGATGTTACTAATCAGACAAAAGAATATTTGGCTGGAATTAAAATTGGTTTAGAGCTCTATAACATTATAGGTTTAAAGGGAGTTAAAGAATTTGAAAAATTTAAATTACCCATTTTCTTAGATACAAAAATTTTTGATATTCCTAATCAAGTAGCCAAAACAGTTAAAGTTATCTCAAATCTTAAAGCTGTTAAGTATTTTACCATCCATGCTTTAGGCTCTTTAGAAATGTTACAAGCGGCACAAAAAGCAGCAAAAGGTACTGACTTAGAATTTTTAGCTGTTAGTATTTTAACCTCATGGGATAAAAGAGATTTAGAGCAGATTGGCATCACGAACAAAGTTAAAGAACAAGTAAAATTATTAATTAATCTTGCCTGTCAAGCCAAACTCTCTGGTGTGATAGCGTCAGCACAAGATATTATGCTTGCACGCCAAATATCACAAGATATTAAAATTTTTTGCCCTGGCATTAGAGGTAATCAGAATACTCAAGATCAAAAAAGAACTTTGAGTTATAAAGAGTTTAATGCTATCGCGGATGACAAATGTTACGCAGTGATTGGTCGACCTATTTACGAAGGAAACGCTTTAGAAAATATAAAAATTATTATTAACTCAGCAAACTAATCTAATGGAAGCAAAAGTATGTGGTCTTACAACAGCTGAGCAAGTTAATGCTTGTGTTGACTATGGTGCTAACTTTTGTGGTTTTATTCTAAACTATAAAAAAAGTCATCGTTTTGTTAATTATCAAAGAGCCGAACAATTAACCAAGATTAATAAAAAAAATGCCGCATATGTAGGTGTGCTTGTTAATCCAACTACTGAAGAACTAAAAACTTTTTCCAATCTTAATTTAGACTATTTTCAAATTTACGGGGATCATAGCGCAGAACAAATTGCCGAGATCAAATATAAATATAATAAAAAAATTATTGTGGCAATTCAAATAAAAGAAGAAAAAGATATTTTGAAATATAAAACTTATGAGAGTGTGGCTGAAATTATTCTCTTTGACAGTTCAGGCTTGCACCAGTCTCTTACCTGGAATTACAATTGGATTAAAGCCGTACCTTCTCCTATTACAAGAATGCTCGCAGGTAATATTAGTATCGACATTCTTGAAAATTTAAAGGAAATAACCGATATTGTTGATGTTTCTGGAGCTTTAGAGACAGATCAAGTAAAAGACATAATTAAAATCAAAAAGTTTTTGGATAAAATAAAACAAATTAATGATTAAAATTAAAAAAGGTATTCCTTTAATTGACCAGCATGATAAAAATTATATGTATGGTAAAAAATTTGGTGGTAATTTTGTTCCTGAAACTTTAAAAAAACCTATTGAAGATCTCACTCAACTTTTTCAAAAATTAAGATATAATAAACAGTTTTTAAAACAAAGAGATTATTATTTTGATAATTATATTGGTGCTCCTACCCCTTTCATTAAACTACAGAATTTAACTAGACATTTAGATGGAGCACAAATTTGGGCTAAGGTAGTCTCAGAAGCGAATGGTGGAGCTCACAAAATTTATAATGCTACAGTACATTGTTTAATTGCTAAGAAAGCAGGTAAAAAATACATCGTAGGTGATACAGGTGCTGGTTATGCGGGGAAAATGCTTTCTATGGCAGCTAAAAAATTTGGTCTTAAATGTAAAATCTTCATGGGTGCAAAAGACATAAAAAGACAAAAACCTAATGTTGATGCTATGAGAGAAAATGACGCTGAAATAATTCCTGTATATTCAGGTAGCCAAACTTTGGTTGAGGCTGTCAGTGAATGTATGCGTTATTGGGTATCAAACTGTGACACCACTCACATGTGCGTAGGTTCAACAGTTGGGCCTAATATCTTTGTTAAAATTTGCGCTTGGAGTACAGCTCAAATCTCAAGAGAACTAAAAATTCAAATGAAGAATGTATTTAAAAAAATCCCAAAAAAAATAAAACTCATTAATTGTGTGGGCGGTGGAAGTTCTGCTATGGGTTTTTGGAATGAATTTATGGATTATAATCCACAACAAATTGAGTTTATTGGTGTTGAGGCAGGTGGGCCTAAAAATAGTAGACTACATGCTGCTCCGCTTACTAATAAAGCCAAGGTTGGAATTTTACATGGAGCCAAACAATATGTCTTACAAAATAAGGAAGGACAAATTAGTAAAACTGAATCTATTTCTGCAGGCTTAGATTACCCAGGTATTTCTCCGCTTCATTGTTTTTTAAAAGATGCCAAAAGAGCAAGATATACATCCGCAACTGATGAAGAAACATTAGCAGCATATAAATTGGTTACAAAATTAGAAGATATCTCTCCATCGCTAGAGCCTTCTCATGCATTTGCAGAGGCTATTAAACTTGCTCCTAAATTCGACCCCTCAACAGTCATTATTGTTAATAGTTGTGGTGACTCTTTGAAAGATCAATTTATTATTAAAAAAAGATTAGGAAGTTACATTCGATGAGTTTAACAATTCTAGAAACTTTTTTAAAATGTCAAAGAGAACAAAGACCTGCCCTACTCACGTATACTGTAGCTGGAGATAGTAATAAAAAACAATCTTTAGAAATAATTAAATCTATAGCTGAATATGCTGATATTATTGAATTGGGTTTTCCTCACAATACTCCCATTGCAGACGGTGGACAAATTCAAGAAAGCTCTCATCGTGCCTTAAAAAATAGAATTAAGCTACCCGATGTCTTTCATATTGTTAGGGAATTTAAAAAAAGTGTACATGCTAAGCCTGTAATTTTAATGGGTTATTTTAATTTAATTTTACAATATGGACCTTCAACTTTTTTAAAACAATGTAAGAAAGTTGGTGTTGACGGATTAATTATTGTTGACTTACCTTATCCAGAGAATAAATCTTTTGCTAATCAATGTAAGCACAGCGGGATAACTTTTGTCCAATTGTTATCTCCAACAACATCTAAAGAAAGGATGAAAAAAATTGTCAAAGATTCTCACAATATGATTTATTACATTAGTATGTTGTCAACAACTGGAGGTAAACTTAAAGTCTCACCAAAAAAAATATTAAATAACTACAAGCAAATTAAAAAAATTAACTCCAGAAAAAATTTAGTAATAGGTTTTGGTATAACCACAAAAACCATTTCAACTTTAAAAAAAGCAGATGGTTTGGTGGTAGGCAGCCAATTATGCAAAGAAATTACTAGATCCTTGCAAATTCGACAAAATCCTGTCACAAATTTGAATAGAATGGTATTTAATTTAAAGAGGAAAATCATTTGAACTGGATTACAAAATTTTTAAAACCTAAAATTACATCTTTATTTAAAAAGAAATCTGCAGCTTTTGATCAAGTTTTATGGACGACCTGTGAGTGTAAAAATCTTATTTACAAAGAAGATTTACAGAAAAACTTTAATTGCTGTCCTAAATGTGGAGCCCATCACAAATTAAGTTGTGTTGAGAGATTTAAAATTTTCTTTGATAATAAAGAATATAAAATCATCGATACACCACTGCCTAAAGATGATCCTATTAATTTTGTTGATACTAAAAAATACACTGACCGTCTTAAGTCAGCTAGAAAAACAACCAAACAAGATGATGCCGTTGCAATAGCAACGGGAAAAGTTGAAAATATTCAAATAACGGTAGGAGCGCAAGATTTTAGATTTATAGGTGGTTCCTTTGGAGCTGCAAGTGGTGAGGCTTTTATTCACGGGGTTCAACATGCTATTGATAACAAAAACCCTTTCATCTTTTTTTCATGTTCAGGTGGACAAAGAATGATGGAATCAAGTATCGCTTTAATGCAGATGAGTCGAACAGTTCTTGCGGTTAATGAATTAAAGAAAAATAATATTCCTTTCATTGTCGTGTTAACTAACCCAACAACAGGTGGCGTTACTGCTTCTTGGGCGATGCTAGGAGATATTTTAATTGCTGAGCCCAAAGCGACAATTGGTTTCGCAGGAAGACGTGTAATTCAAGACACCGTAAGAGAAACACTACCTGAAGAATTTCAAACAGCAGAATATGTAAGAGATCATGGTGGCTTAGATCTTGTGGTTGAAAGAAAATATTTAAGATCAACGATTGGCACATTGCTAACTGTCCTGTTGAAAAAAGGAGAAACACAGGTTAATACTGACACATCAAATGTTGTCACACTCGATACTCTACAAAAATCTTCAGAAACGTTACAGCAGAAGAATTAATCTCGATCTTAAACGTATCCAAAAAGTTCTAACAGTCCTTGCCTTTCCTCACTTAGAATTAGAGCAACCTATTAATATTTTAGGTAGCGATGGAAAAATGAGCACCCTAACCTCACTTAAATACTTTTTTGAAGCTAATAAAAAAAATGTCACCACATTCACTAGCCCACACCTCTATGATTTAAGGCACAGATTTTGGTTAAAAAACAGATATATCACACTTAAAGAAATAAAAAAATATACTAAGTTGATAGAGTCCACGCGTTTACAATTAACTTTGTTTGAATTGTTAACCTGTGTTTATATTTTAGCCGCTAAAGAACAAAAAAATATTCATTACAATTTAGTTGAAGCAGGATTATTGTTTAACAAAGATAGCACTAATTTATGGACTGAACCTAAGGCTCAGATTGTAACTAATATTAACTTTCAACATCAAGATTGGGTTCAGCCTCAAACCTTGACTGAAATTTGCAGACAAAAACTAGATTCTCTCTCTCAAAATACCACTATTTATATAGCAAAACAGCAGCCAAAAACGTTAAAGATAATTAAAAATATTTTAAAGAAAAATAAAAGTAAAAAAATTTATGCTTCTGAATTTAACGTTAAAAAAGAAAAAAATTATTATCTCTACAAAGATCAAAAATACAAGATCCCTATTCGATCTAAAGTCATTCACTCTGAGGGCTTAATTAACAATCTAGCTCTAGCGATTAAAGTGGCATTAGATTTTGAAGTCCCTAAAAAAATTATTATTAAAACTATTCCTAAAATACTTTTTGAAGGTAGAGTTCAATATCTAGCAAAAGGTAAATTAAAAAAATTACTCAAACTACAGGAAAATTTATTAATTGACGGCTGTCACTCCATGTCTAGTGCTAAAAATTTATACAACTATCTTCAAACATTAAAGGAACCTATCTACGGAATTTGGGGTATGCAAAAAAATAAATTACCTGATCAATTTATTAGATCGTTTAACAAAATATTTAAGAAAATAATCACGGTAACCATCCCAAATGAGCCCAATTCTTTAAAGGCAGAAGAACTTCGTTCGATTAGTCAAAGATATATGCCATCAGTTACAGCGCCTAGTGTTCAAGTAGCTATTAAGCAGTTGTCTTCTTCAGAGAAGAAAACCATAGTAATTTTTGGCAGTTTATATTTAACAGGAGAAGTTTTAAGTAAAAATTAAATATTTTCTTTTATCCAAGAAACTATATTTGATTTTGTAGTGGCGCCTACTTTGGTTGCTTTTAATTGACCGTCTTTAAATAATAACATGGTAGGAATTCCACGTATGCCATATTTTGTTGGTGAATTTGGTTCCTCATCAATGTTGTGTTTCCCAATTACAACTTGATCTTTCATTTCATCTGAAATTTCTTCCAGTACAGGTCCTATTTGTTTACATGGTCCACACCACTCTGCCCAAAAGTCAACTACGGTTGGCTTTGATGCCTTTAAAACATCTGTTTCGAAATTTTCGTCTGTGATTTTTTTTGTAGCCATGAATTACTGATAAATAAGTATTTTTTAATTAAAGTCAACTAGACAGCATTATAAAATTTTTCCATTTCTTCAACGTATGCGTTTATATCATCTAAAATAAGTAAACGTTCTGGTTGCCCTTCTCGTTCAAATTTTTCTCGTAATGTGTCAATCTCTGAATAAGTTCTTGGAATGGTATTCCATTTTTCACTATTGGTACTTAGAAGTCTTTTGGCAATAGTTCTTCTAATTTCTTTGTATTCAACCTCTGGAAGCAACTCCGGTTTTTCTTCGTAAATTAGACGTCTACCAAAATAGTGTAGCCTTTCGTCTTTAAACTTGCCTAAAACAGAAAGTTTTTTATCCCATTCTGCTTTATGAAATTCGGGCATAATTTTATTGTCTTCGGGACCTGTAAATTTAGTATAGATACTTTCTTCTTCATAGATATCCTCTTGCGATTTTGTTTGTTCTTTTTCTTCAGCTTCATCCTGTAAAATAAGACTTATTTTTTCTGCAAATTTTTTATTATCTTTAATAAGTTTAGCTCTTGCTGCTAGTTTTTCAGCCCCTAGCATTCTATACTCATCAAATTCATTTCCATATGATGGATTCATAATAATTGGGTGTTTATTATGTCTAATTGTTCTTAAGAATTTTGGGTTTTTGCCCATTGCAACTTTTAACTCTGCAGCAGGCATATCTAGATAAATATTAGGGTCATGTTTTAAGTCAAAGCATTTTGGCCACTGATATTTAGGGTGTTGGCATACATAAGCCTGTATATAAGGTCTACTTTTTCCATAAAAATACTCATTTGTACAAAAATAAAGTTCTTTTTTTATAACTTCTAAAGTTGAATCTTTGTTGGTTGTTAATTGGCTTGCTTTCCAAACACTTGGTGCTTTTTTTGAAATAATTTTTGCAACACCTAGTGTTGCAATTACATCGCCTATGGCACTGTGAGCATCACCGTGTTCAATACCATTAAGAGGAGCCATTTGATCTAATTTATAAACTGCATTTCCTTTTGCGCTAATAGAATTTTTAAGAGTGTTTGGGTAATAGAGATTAGCAGCTCTTGCTAGATTCAGTAGATCGCCTCTATTATTTCCATTTGAGTTTGTTAAGTAAGGATATTCTAGTGTTTGAAATAAAGTAGTTCTTAAGAATTCTTCATCAAAATCTATACTATTAAAACCTATGAATGTAGCCTTACCCCACCGCTTTAATGTTTCAACAAGTTGTCTAATCATTTCATAGTGAGAAAGGTTTGCACCTTTTAACATTTTTGGTGATGATTTATTTACAATGAGGGCCATGGCCTCTGGAATAATACTTGGACTAAGCCTGCATCTTGCTTCGTAACGATCTAGCTCTTCTAAATTATCATTAGTTAAAATAGCTCCAACCTGAATTATCTGACCCCAAGATTTATTAGATGAGCTTGTTTCAAAATCGTAAAATACAAAATTTGACATTAGGAAGCTATAAGTAATGGATTAATTAATTTTTTCAATCTTTTCTTCAATTGAATCTTCTACCTGTCCATAACTACCTGTTGAACTTTTTGGTAGAGTTGAGACTTTATCATTACCATCACTGCTATTTGGATCTTTAATATTTTCCAAAGTACGCATAATAGATCTCCCGTCACGACCAAATAGGTCGGTTGCTTTCATTGCCTCATCTAATTTTTTTCTAAGAACAGTTATCCCCAAAAAGTGTTTTTCAAACCTTGCTGTTATGTTCCTAAGATCTCCATAAATTTGAGTTGCGTTTTTTTGTACTTTTAGAGTTTGAAAACCTAAATGATAAGATTGAAGTAAAGCAGATAATGTATTTGGTCCTGCTACGGTTATTTTATATTCAGTCATAAGCTCTTGTAATAATAATTTTTTCGTTTTTGGATCTCGGTAACTAGATAATTCAGCAAACAAACCCTCTGTTGGAGCGTAAACAATTGCAAAATCTGTTGTTTTTGGTGGTGCAATATATTTCTCACTAACAGCTTTAGCTTTATTTTTGTAAGCTGTAGCTAAATCTTTTCTTGCCTCAGCTAATGCTTCTTTGTCATTGTTTTGAAAAGCATCATCAATGGCTTTGTATTTTTCTATAGGCCAATGACTATCTATTGGAACTAAAACATCCTCAAGCTTAACGGCAAACTCCACAGTATCTTGGGTTTCACCAGGTTTCATTTTAACGTTTTCTATAAATTGAGAAGCTGGTAATAAATCTTTTAATAGTGAAGCTAATGAAAATTCAGCTAATACTCCATATTGTTTTACACCTGACAAAATTCTAGTAAAGTTTTCTGAACTTTTGCTTAAGCCTTCTACTTGTTTATTGAAAGTACCAACTTTTTGATCAACTTCTGTTAAAGCCTTAGTCATATCTCTAGTCACATCTTTTGATAGGGAGTTAAAAGAAGTCGACATGTTGGACATTTGACTGTTTATAGATTGATTAAGCGTATCTTTTAAACGAGTAATTTCTTCGGTTAAATTATTTTTTGTTTCATCTGCAGAATTTTCTTTTTTTTTAAAAACAACAAAATAAATTAAAATTATTAAAAAAATTGAGATAATTGTTAGGAGAATCAAATTTATATCCATATAATCATTATAGCTGTTCTTTTTTCAAATTAAACTATGAATAAATTCTTTTATATTTCTCTGTTATTAGGTTTAATAACTTATCTTATAGTTCTTACCTATATTTATCTTTTTCAAAGAAATTTACTCTATCATCCTTCGGTTAATGGTTATCAGGGGGATGAAATCAACTTTAATTATGAAGAAGTGTTCATAAAAAATAATGAAGGAATAAAATTGAAGGCTTGGCTTCATAAAAAAGATTTAATTAATAAAAAAACTATACTTTTTTTTCATGGTAATGCTGGAAATTTAACTAATCGAAACTATAAATTAAATGAGTTATCAAAGTTTGATGTTAATTTTTTAATTGTTGCTTATAGAGGTTTTAGTGGCAACCAAGGCAAACCTAGTGAGCAAGGCTTATATGAAGATGCAAGAAGTGCCTTGGATTTTTTGAAAATAAAAGGTGTTAAAGAAAAAAATCTTATTTTATATGGCGAATCTCTAGGAACAGCTGTAGCTATTGAAACTGCTAAAAATAAAGATCTAGCAGGAATTATTTTAGAGTCTCCTTTTACCTCTATGGTAGAACTCGCGCAAAAATATTATCCATTTTTACCTGTTAAATTTTTATTAAAAGACAAGTATGAAACAATAAAAAAATTGCCCAATATTAATTCACCTCTATTAGTGTTACATGGAAAATTAGATAGTATCGTACCTTTTTCCATGGGTAAAAAAGTATTCGAAAAAGCAAAAGAGCCTAAGTTTAAATATTTTATCGATAATGATGATCACATGGTGCGATATGACCAGGAACTATTAAACGAAATAAAAAAATTTATTATAGATATTTAAAAATTATTTTAATTATTTTTTTTCATAACCCAAAGAGCATCATCTCCATTTGACAATAGATAAATTTTTCCCTTTTGATCAATTTTGATATCCCGAAGTCTGCCAATTTGATTTTTAAAGATTACTTTTTCATTTATAACTTCTTTATCATTTTTAAATTCTAATTTTCTTAAAGATTGATCTTTTAATGATGTTATTAAAATCTGTCCATTCCATTCCTTAAATTCATTACCTTGATAAATTTTTATTGCAGAAACTGCGATTGAAGGGACCCAGGTATATAAAGGTTTAGTAAAACGTTTGTCCCATTCTTGAACATTTCCACACTTAGTTCCTGTATAATTGACTCCTCCCCAACAATAAATTTTCCAACCATAATTTTCAGCAAATTTTATTTCACCAAAAAAATCTCCTCCTCGCGCACCGTGATTAGAAATGTAAACTTTATTATTAAAAGGAGATAAAGTCATTCCTTGAGGATTCCGAATACCTATTTGATAAATTTCTGGTAACCAGTTCGTTTTATCCTCAAATTTTGGATTATTTTTTGGAATAGATCCGTCTAAATTTATACGAATAATACTTCCAGGATGTTTACTTGGGTCTTGTGCTATGTTGCCCTGACCTCTTTCACCGATACTAGCGTATAAATATTGTGTATCTTTAATTACCATTCGGCAACCGAAATGATAGCCTGATTTAATAGGTGGCTGAGCCTGAAAAATATTATTAAAATTTAAATCAGATTTTGAAAATTTAGCCTTCGCAATAGAAGTGCTAGTTTTTCCTTCTCCTCGATCTTCGCTATAACAGATATAAATATCATCTTTAAAATTTAGAACTTCTAACAATCCTCCCTGGCCGTTATCATTAAATTTGAGATTATGAGAAATAGAATATTTTTTCTGGGTTTTCTTGTTATACAAAATTAACGATCCTGATTTCTCGCTAATTAAAATTTCATTTTCATTAATAAAAGTTAAGCTCCACGGTTCATTTAAATTGGTTAATTTTTGTAGTTTGAAATTATTAGCTAAAACTGACTGACTAATAGAGGCAAAAAAACAGATAAATATTAGTTTTTTAAACATAATTTGCATTTTTTATTTATTAATATAAATACATTTTAAGATGAGTTTAACAAATATTTTATTATTTTTAATTTTAGTTACTATGGCTTCTTACACCTTTATGCCATGGAAAGGCATAGCTAAAGGTAGTTGGACTACGCTCATATTATATTGGCTCGGCTTCTTTGCTTTCTTTGCTGTAGCTCTTTTGATTTTATTAAAGTTTAATTTAATTATTTAAATCTCATTACTAATTACAATCTTAAACATTGAACTGCTAGTGGATAAAGATTTTTTTAAAAAAACAAGAATACTTGATGGTGGGATGGGTCAAGAACTTTTAAATCGTGGAATAAAACCCTATGGTACAATTTGGGGAGCAACAGCATTGCTTTACAAAAAATATCATAAAGTTGTAGTTGATACCCATTTAGATTTTATTAATGCTGGAGCAGAAGTTATAGTTACTAATAGTTTTGGAAGCAGAAAAAGAAGACTAATCGATAATAATTTAGAAAAGTATTTTAAAAAACTTAATACAATTTCTGGTGAGCTTGCAGTTAAAGCTGTTAAAAAATCAAAAAAAAAAATTTTAATTGCTGGTAGTTTACCTCCTCAAAATTTTACGTATTTTGCAGATTTAGGAAATGACCTCAAGTTTATTAAAGATGGTTTTTTCCAACAAGCTAAATGTCTCAATCCTTTTGTTGATTTTTTTTATCTTGATGTAATGAGTAGTTTAAAAGAGTGTAAACTTGGAATTCAATCAGTAACGCGATTAAAAAAAAAAATTTTAATAGGAATACATATTAGAGAAAACGGAAAATTGCCCTCAGGTGAACAATTTATTGATGTGGTTAAAAAATTAGAAAATTATAAACCACTTGGTGTAGTTGTTTCGTGTGTGTCTCCAGAAAATTTAGAATATATAATAAAAGATATTAAAAAAATTAATGTTCCTTTTGGTTTTAAAGTAAATGCATTTCAGCATATTCCTGCAGGATGGAAGCCGGATTCTAACAATCCAAAAGTGCAGCTAGGTACTAGAAGTGATTTAGATCCAAAAAAGTTTTTAAATGTATGCAGAAAATTTAATAGACTTGGTGCAACAATTATTGGAGGGTGCTGTCAAATCACTCCTTCTCACATTAAGCAAATCAAGAATTTGATTTAGTTACTTTGTGTTTGCAAGCTTTTGAGTAATTCTATCCAATATAATTGCTAAAATAACAATACCTGTACCGCCAATTACAGCGGATCCAATATCTAGCCTTCCTAAAGCAACATAAACTGTAAGGCCTAATCCTCCTGCACCAATTAATGCAGCAATTACAACCATAGACAAAGATAGCATTAATGTTTGATTTATTCCTGCCATTATAGTTTTAAGAGCTAAAGGAATTTCAATTTTAATTAAAATTAACAATTTTGTTAAACCTAGGCTTGATCCTGCTTCTTTAAAACCTTTTCCTACTTGTCTAATGCCTAAATTTGTAAGTCTTATGATTGGTGGCAGGGCAAAAATTATTGTAGCGATAACACCAGGAGTTAATCCAATTCCAAAAAGCATAACCACAGGAATTAAATAAACAAAACTAGGTATGGTTTGCATTACATCTAGTATTGGTCTCATTATTGTTTCAAATATTTTGCTTCTAGAACAAAGAATTCCTAAAGGTATACCTATAATTATACAAAAAATAACAGCAGTGAAAATCATTGCGAGTGTGGTCATAGATTCTGACCAAAGATCTACAAGATCAATAAAAACTAAACCTATGACAGTCATAACTGCAAATTTAAAACCATTAGTTTTATAGGCAAAATAAATAAATATTAAAATAGCAACTGGAAACGGAATTATATTAAATAAATATTCTAAACTATTCAAAACTGTATCGATAGGAGCGGAAAGTTTTTTAAAGAGTGGTCGCTGCATAAACAACCACTCTTTAATGTTTTTTTCAATCCATTCAGCTATAGGTAAATAGATTTCGTAATCAGAAGGTGATAATTTTAAACTCACTATTCTGACTAGCTAATTTATTTAATCCAGCTATCAAATGTGCTTTGATTGGCTTTTATCCAAGCACTAGCATGTTTCTTAATTGCTCTTTCAGATTTTTCGCCAGCGTTCATCTTCATGTTCTGAGCGGCCACATCTGCCAAAGGAATAGATGCTTTTTTTAGCATTTTTTCAATTTTAGGATTAGATTTTAAGAAGTCAGTATTTGCTGCTGGACGAATATCATCTGCTCCAAAACCCATATTAATTTTAGATTTTGTCGCATTAGGTACTTTTACGGCTTTAGTTTGGCTGTAAGGAACTTCTATCCAAACAATGTCTTTACCAAGTTCAAGAGCACCAACTGTCCAATTAGGAGTCCAAGTATAAAACAAAACAGACTTACCATTTTTAAATTTAGCAATAGCATCAGCCATAGAAGCTGAATAGTCAGCTTGCACTGGATTAATAAAATCACCTAAACCAAGCTCAGCAAAGTGTTTTGTGATTTGTTTTTCACATCCCCAACCTGGAGGACAAGCTACCATGTCCGCTTTTCCATCACCATTTGAGTCAAATTGTTTAGCGTGTTTTTTGATGTCCATAACTGTTTTAATGCCAAATTTATCTGCAGATTTTTTATCAATTAAATAACCCTGTAAACCACCTTTTGCCATTACATTGCCAACTGCTTTAACTTTGCCTTTAGTTTCTTTGATATAAGTATCGTGAGTACCAAACCAACCATTAACCCATAAATCTAGGTCCCCTGCGGCTGCGGCTAGGTAAAAAACAGACGGTTTCATAGCTTTTGGCTCAGCAACTGTGTAGCCCATTTTTTCTAATGCTTGTTTATAGACTTCAGCTTGAAAATAGCCTGTGTCCCAATTTGCTTTCGCCATTCTCACATCAGCTGCATTGACACTACTACTAATAGTGATTGCTGCCATTATTGTTACTATGTATTTTAAATATTTCACATTTCCTCCATAAGTTTAATGATTATTAAAGCCAAACATAGCATCTAAAAACGCTTAATGTAACCGGACTCAACTAAAAGGTGAATAATAGCAGATATGTACATGAAATAAATTATCAAGTCGTATCTGCACTTAATAAACTATTTTTTTTTATAGGTTCTTAAAGAAAAATTAATTATTTTTGGTCCAATATCCATAAACGCAACGTGTTCCATTTCTAGAACAATCATGGGTATCGTGAAGAACTCCATCTTTAACTACGGTAATATGTTTTGAGCAGGAAACTAGAAGTGTTCCACTTGGTAGCTCTTCTTTCTTTAAATGTACTTTGCACCCTTGCCCTACGAACATGGTGGGCGTCCATTGAAAACCTAGTTGAGCAAGATATTTTTTCAATACTACACGGTGCGTTCCTGATCTTGGGCTATCATTTTTTTGTTTTAAACTTCTTGCTAGTTTTGTTCTTGATGTATTTCTAAATTCTTCGTTAGCTTTAAATAAATCATCATAAACTTTTTGATAAGGAAAACCTGTTACAATAGCAATTGATCTCACAACACAGTCTCCTGCTTGTCCTTTGTAACCTGCTGCCGCTCGACCACCGTCATCAACTTCAAGTTTTAAATTGCTTCTGGAAAATAATCTTTTAAAGAACATGTTTCTTATTTTATTTGATTTAAATTTTTTAACAAAGTTGCAATTTCATTAAACTGTCGTAACAATGGATTAGATTTTCTCCAAACTAATCCTATGGTTCGTTTTGGCTTTTGGTGTTGAAATTTACTAATTGAAACTTTAGCTGACCTTGTTTCAAAAGGAACGGCTATTTCAGGAATTAATGTTACGCCGATGCCTGAACTAACCATTTGAACTAATGTTGTTAGTGTGGTGCCTTCCATGATATTTTTTGGGACAGAAGTTACTTTGCAAAAAGACAATG
>Ga0209830_10001196_pt1 | contig 23564 bp, 16 predicted proteins | sample ArcticOcean_MG_C_12_FD_187439 | JGI IMG/M metagenome (GOLD analysis project Ga0209830, IMG submission 187439) | Marine microbial communities from western Arctic Ocean - ArcticOcean_MG_CB8_130 (SPAdes) (version 2) | ecosystem: Environmental > Aquatic > Marine > Oceanic | place: Arctic Ocean...
CAGAGAAGAACACGCTCGAATTCCTTTGGTGGCACGCGCTCTGTATGTTTGGCATTTTGTGTCACAAGCATGGATACGAATGGAAAGGGGACGCAGACGTTCAATCGTTCGAACCGCTTCGGAAGAAGAATGGAATAAAGAGTGGTAGTAACATCAACGAATCGCTTTGGAAGGAGACCCCGTTGCGGCAACACTTGGGCGTACCGAAGCCGGCGGAGGCGGAATTCGAGCAGTACATTTTGCAGTACGACCGAGATTATTCGTTGGCGCTCGAGCCGGCATCTTTGATGTTGGTTAGTACGAGTTTAGAGAGAGAGGAACCAGAACGAATAAGAGCTTCATCAGAAGGAAATCAGCAACGACAAAATAATAGTAATATTAATAATAATGGGAAGAGAGCTCGACCGAAAGATATTACTGGTCGTCTACAAAAGTGACATACATGTTCTTTCGGTAATATTAATAATAATGGGAAGAGAGCTCGACCGAAAGAACATGTATGTCACTTTTGTGATTATGCGTGTAATAAAAAGTTTAATTTGACGAAACACTTGCGAACGCATACAGGCGAGAAGCCGTTCAAATGTCCTTGAATGCGAGAAAGAGTTTGCGCAATCTAGTCATTTGACGAGACACTTGCGAACGCATACAGGCGAGAAGCCGTTCAAATGTCACGTTTGTGAGAGAGCGTTTTCAGATTCTAGCGCTTTGAATAAACATTCGCGCGTGCATTGAGGCGAGAAGTGGTTCAAATGCCATGTTTGCGATGAAGCGTTTGCACGATCTGATACTTTGAAATCACATTTGCGAACGCATTCAGGCGAGAAGCCGCACAAATGTCGATTTTGTGATTATGCGTGTACGACATCTTTTGGTTTGACAGGACATATGAACAGGGCAGCAAAACAAGGAAATCTTGCAATGGTGAAGTATTGCGTTGATAATGGGTGTCCTATGGATGAGGAAGCGTGTATAGTAGCTGCCTCAGAAGGTCACTTGGACGTTTTGAAATACTTACACGAAAACGACTGTCCTTTGGCATTCGGGTGTTTGTTTCGAAGCTCACTTCTACAACCGAATCGATTGCTTAAACTACTTAATTGAAAAAAAATGTCCAGGATTTGCATGGTACGTAAATAATACTTAATCGCGCTCATGCGTATGGTCTTAGAAACACTTAGTATTCGGTCTTTCGACCCGAGAGCGGAGAGCGAAATATGCAGATATAAACAGTGTCAAAAAAATGAACGTTTGCTGGACACCCTAAACCCTTCAAAATTTTAACTTTTTTTTTTGTATGTTACTAAACCCTAACGCTTAATCGGAAATTTCTAGACATACTAGAGAAAGCTTGCCCTGTACAAGCGGTCCGGATAGCTCAGTCGGTAGAGCGTTCGCCTCTTACGAAGAGGTAAAAAACCATCACAGAAGTTGATGACGAATAAGCGAATGGTCGCGGGTTCGATCCCCGTTTCGGATACCTTTTTTTTTTGAATCGTAATAATTGAATAAATTGAATAATTACAAAACGCAGAACTCGATAACGGCGTGTTCAACTTTTACGGCGATTTCCTTACATCGCTCGATAGTCTCGGCTTCGGCGTATATTCTCACGATATCTTCAGTCCCGCTCGGTCGAACAAACGCCCTACTACGACTACTACTACTACTACTGCTACTGTATAATAATAAAATCTCATCAATTCTCGCTTGTAACCCTTCCGGTTTCGAACACTTGCGCTCTGCATCGAAGCATTCGAATTTTAGGCGATCGATTTTGCTCGAAGAAACTTTCGTTTGTACAGAGGGCAAGTCGCGATACATTTCGTGCCATTCCGAAAACGGCATATTTCCTTTAATGCGTAAGATTGCTTCAATTAATAAGACTGAGCTTATTGCATCGCCAACGGCTGGATTGATCGTTTGAATAGTCGCCTTTAGAGTCAATAACGCTTTTAATTTCGTCATTGAAATCGCGCTTTTCACTTTATTAGAGGAATTTGAAGAAGAAGAAGACATGTTCGTCAACTCGTCTAATAATTCATTCTCGATGATTTCGCACGCTTTACGAGAGAACAAAGCCGTTCCATGTCCGTTGGACTCGAAATATATACCGATATCAAAATTCTCTTCCGCTGCTTTATGAACGTTCTTTACGCCAGTTTTTGCGCAAATAGTCTCTACGCCATTCTGTTCACAAAATTCCGTAAACGCTCCGTTTGAATACGCGGTATGCGCAATTCCTAAAGATATTTTATGTGCTAAACCAGCTAAGAAGAGTTGTTCGATGAGAAAGAATGCGATTAAGATTGATATTTTATCGCCGTCGCACAATTTAAACTTTTCTTCTTCATCATTTTCTTCATCTTCTTCGGTTGTTGAAAAGTAAACCAATCGATCGCAATCGCCATCGACGGACGCGCATCTCTTGTTCTTGAAAGCATTTGTATTATCACTATTATTTGGTACTTTTTGGTTCTTTTGTACGTAATCCGATCCGCAGTTTAAATTTACTGGACCATCTTGCGGGCCATTTAATAACACTACGTCAATCGCTTTCTCGATTGTATTATTATTCAACGAATTAGACGTCGTCGTCATCTTTTCTTGAATCTCATCAAACAACGCTAATAGTTTTTCAAAGGCAATATAGCCAACACCGTTTGCGCAATCGATGTGCAAACTTGGAAGATTTTCTTTATTCGATCGTAACCCTTTAACGACGTTCTTTCTCTCACTGCCATCACCGTCGTCGTCGTCGTCGTCGTCATCTCGTTCAATCAAGCTCAAATATCCAAACGCCAATCGCTTAAAATACGCCCTCTCCTGCGTCGCACTCTCTAACCTTTCCATTTTATTCTCATCCTCGTTATCGCTATTATCGCTCTCGATTCTCCCGTGCTCGTAAACGAAATAATGCAACATCGGCGTCGTCACGACCCCTCGATCGCACACTCTCCCAACACTAGTACTCCTATCATTACTTAAACAATCAAATATCATCCGAGCTCCTTCGATTGCGATAGTTACCAACTCTTCCCCGCTCTCGCGCGTGTCTCTCCCGAAATACACGACCACTTCGCCGTCCTCGCGATTCAAAAAATCATCACATTCGTCCGAATCATCACCATCAAAATCGTCCGAATCATCTTTTTTAAGTCTCTCAATGAAAGCATCGAGCGCTTCCAAGATCTCTCGCTCGCTCTGCGCGTTCACGAGTTCTTCGCACGCGCGTTCATACTTCCCTTCTAAGACCTCTCCCGATCCTGCGATTATTTTCACCCCGTTATCTCTGGCCTCGTTATGCGACGCGGTGATGCAGCATCCACTGGTCCTATACTTCTTCTTCTTCTTCTTCTCATTCTCATTCTTATTCTTATTCTCATTCTTATTGTTATTGTTATGGAACAGGGCAACGAGTGCCGCGATTGCACCGCATCGGAACATGCACGAGTGTAAGCAGTCGTGCCTTGCCCTGAACCCGGCCGTGCCGTATGCGAGGAAGCGGTCCCGTTCTTCTTTTCGCTCGCTCATTCTCTGCATTGCCCGTGCAGCGAACGAGGAGTATTTAGTATCAGTACGAGTACGAGTATTCATTATTAGTACTACACAACGTGTTAGTTATTATGACCTGTGCATGTTTTGATGAGTGCTCTCTGTGAATATATTTAGGGTTTCAGTGGAAACAGAATACAACCAAAGGAATAATTAAAGATAATAATGTTAGTTTTTTTGATTTGATCAGTACATACCAATACAAGTAGTACATTTCATTTAATTTCTCCTATTTATTGGCATACAATTAGTAAGAGCTATCAGTTTACAAGTGCGGGCACGAAATACAGGGCTGTGGAAGATATTTAGGGTGTGGACCTTTTTGAGATTTCGATCGTTTTTACGATCAGAAAAATTCCTTCAAAACATGACTTCGCAGGCGCGCTCGTTCATCGCTCTGCTTTGAAGTAATGATCCTTATATTACATGTCCGAATAGCGCTATAGTGTGTTCTTCTTTCATTTCGTGTGAACATATTTAATTTAAACTCGATTTGAAGAATGTTTTGTTATAAGTAAATGTACCATGAACCGCTTTTTTATGAAAGAGATGAGGATAAAGATGAACGCGTTGAGAACGACTACGGCTATTACTAACAACAGTCGTTCTGCTGATCGGAGAAAAAGGAGCTATTGGCGCAGGCGAACGTTTCTTCGCTCTGTTCTTAAGAATGAAAACGAGAACGTTGAGAGTTTGGAACCGATGACGACGACGAATGAGAATGAGAATAAGAATTACGATGAAATGAATTCTCGTTTTGAGGATGACTATGATTATGATATTGAGAAATTGAAACCGACGACGATGATGATGATGAGTAATAAGAAGAAGGGAGAGAATAGAGACCATCGGCAAGATGAAGTATTTCAAGTGATGAGTGTTTCTGCTCCTAATAATAATAGAGGAGGAGTACTTGATGTGACAAGAATTCTTACGGTAATAGTCGGATGCAATATCTTTTTTCTCGTCTCCTTATCGTTGTGGGTTACTCGGTTAAAACGAAGATACGACGATTGCGTGTGGAAAATGAAGGGACTCGAGACGGAGAAGAGAGATTTACAGTTGAGGTTTAACTTAGAAAAGGCCGATTTAGTAGACCCGTTGAATAGTAGTAGGAGTAGAAGAGTAATAGGAGGATTAGGAGAACTAGCATCGTCGTCGTCGCAACAAGTATCAGGAGCGCGATCGAATATCATGAACTCGAACGACTTTCTCTTGCAAGGCCTGAAGGCGGAGAGAGACGCTTTAAAACAAGCGTTGAATCAATCGCGCGGTGAATTGCAGAGATATGCGAAAGAGAACGTGATTTTGGAGAGAGATTTAGAGTTGGCGTTATTACAGGTTGAGAAGTTGACACCTATTGATTAATTTAATTGATTAATTTGTCGTCGTTGGGTTCTGCATGATTCATAGAACATCTTAATATCTGTTTCGTTGAGGATATCTCAACGAAACAGATATTAGGATGTTCTATGAATCATGCAGAGCGAGTCGCAGTGCGGTTATAAGAGCGAAGATTGAATTACGAGAGACATTTTCAGTCGATGAGTTGTCTTCGATATCTACTATGGAGTTGGCATGGGAAGGACATCCATGGGGTCATCAGACGGGACGTTGTCCAGACGCGGGAGCGAATTTACGGTGAACTGAGTGATTTGAGATCGTTCGTTTCGGCGACTCGAGCGCAGAAAAATTCTTGGTCGAACGCAATTACCTCCCCGTCTGGTAAACGTATCCTCTTACCCCATGGATATCCTTCCCATGCTAATTCCATAGTAGATATCGAAGATAGCTCTTCAACTAAAAATGTCTCTCGTAATTCAATCTTCGCTCTTATAACCGCACTGCTGCTGCCGGTCTAAAAATGTAAAAAACCAAACAGAAACAAGTTGAACAACGACTTTAATGAGAAAGTCCTCATTTATAATAAATAAATAACTACTATCAATATGCCAGCAGCATTACCAACCGTAACCGTCCAAAACGGCAACGGCGCATCCGTCGCCTTGCCAGAAGTGTTCAAATCACCAATCAGACCGTGAGTTATTAATTCGTATGATCATGATCATATATCGTTTTAGTGATCATGAATTTCCGAAAATGGGGCTTTTGATTTACGCGGCGAACGCGCAATTTTATGATTGATTGTTTACTCGTATTGAAGTTATGCGAAGTGTAATTTTAAGCGAACGAATCGAAATAAAACGAACAAGAATCATTTGTTCAATAATAATAACATACTCACCACGGTGTTAATTTCTTTCTTTCTTCTTCCTACGAATACAGTGATATCGTGAACGCCGTTCATACTGGTTTGAACAAAAACGCTCGTCAAGCGTACTCAGTTTCGCTCGACGCCGGTCACCAAACGGCTGCCGAGTCGTGGGGTACTGGTCGTGCGGTCTCGCGTATTCCCCGTGTTCCAGGTGGTGGTACACACAGAGCCGGTCAAGGGGCTTTCGGTAACATGTGTAGAGGCGGTCGCATGTTTGCGCCGACAAAGACGTGGAGAAAGTGGCACCGAAAAGTAAACTTGAAGGAGAAGAGATACGCCGTGTGCTCGGCGTTAGCCGCGAGTGCGGTCCCAGCGCTCTTGATGGCGAGAGGCCACAGAGTTGAGAACGTTCCGGAAGTTCCATTGGTCTTGGATGATTCATGCGAGTCCACGGCGAAGACTTCTGATGCGATCAAGGTTTTGAAAGCGTGCGGCGCTTACGACGACATCGAACGCGTGAAGTTATCTAGACAAATTCGCGCCGGTAAGGGTAAGATGCGTAACCGCAGATACGTCCAACGTAAAGGTCCTTTAGTTGTTTACGCGAACGATTCTGGTTTGACGAGAGCGTTCAGAAACATTCCGGGTGTTGAGCTGTGCCACGTCGATAGACTCGGTTTGTTATCTTTAGCACCAGGGGGACATTTGGGTAGATTCATCATTTGGACAAAGTCTGCGTTCGAAAAGCTCGATGGCGTCTTTGGCACTGCCGCGCAAGCGTCAACATCCAAGAAGGGCTGGAAGCCACCAACGCACATCATGACGCAACCGGATCTTTCCAGAGTGATCAACTCTGACGAAATCCAATCTGCGATCAACGCGCCAAAGAGTGGCAAGACGAGAGCGCACGCCCCGTTGAAGAGAAATCCACTCAAGAACAAGGCTGCTATGGACAGACTCAACCCGTACGCAAAGGTTGCCGCGGAAATGCGCGCACGTGCGGAAGCAGAGAGAACAAAGGCAAAGGCTTCCAAGAAGGCTGGAGCGAGATCTGCCGTTGGCCAAAAGTTTTACGAACAAATGATGGTCGAAAGCGAGTACCACAAAGCTGGCGACGATGCCGAATTGTTCGAAAACTACAAAATCTGGTTGGGCGAAGAAAAGCCAGTGGAAGAAGAAGAAGAATAAACAACGATTCATTTCTATTATTAGTAGTGGTAGATTTGTTAATACAAGCACTAATTATCATTTTTCAGTCGTTATTTTTCGAAGCAATTTTCTCTATAATTGCTGGTAAGTCTGGCACCCAGCTCGCTGAATTCCATTCGCCTCGAGTTTCGGTTGGATCTAAGATATCTTCAAACCATAGCCTTCGCTTAGAATCCCACTTTGGATCGAACGACGCAATCACTGGTACTATTTCCCACCCCAGCTTCTGTCTAATGTTATCCGCCAACGCGCGAGCACGATTCTTTTCAAACTTTAACCCTTGATCATAACTAATGGCGAACACTCCTCCTTTCGGCGCATCTCTCGCGGCTACTCTAACGTCGACTATAGAATCGTTTTCTAGAAAATAGAACTCGGCGTCAAAGATTTCGCTTTCATCGTCGATTATCTCATCTTCTCCGACTTTCCTATCAAATAATCTCAAAACAAGCTTCCCATTTTTCACGTCGTATTCTAAACAATCTCCCAACGGACCAGTCATCATCTTTGGCGGTTCTAAATCATCTTCTTTGCTACTCTCCATTTGCAAATCTCTCAGCGCCGATTCTCTCGCTTTCTTCCTCATCGCTTCGATCCCTACAGAACCGCCTCTGACCTTATCGCTCCTCGCTATAGCGTTACCTACCACGTTCTTACTCGTATTATATTCGAAATAGCCTTCACCTCCTTTATTCCCGATCGCGACTTCGCATAACTCCTTCATCGCCTGCGCCTTGCTCATGGAGAACCCCCACGGGTTAATAAAATGCGCTTCATCGTCGTTCGTCGTCGATACGCACGACTCGCTTAACTCTCCGCAACTGTCCAAATATTCAACATCTTTCTGAAACGCGGATGGGTCCTCGAATTTCCTGATCTTCACGGTCTCTGCGTATAGCGTCGTCGTTCGTTTATCGTCATTTATGTCATCTTCGTTGACACTGGCCATTATCGCTTTTGTATGTTTTGTGAGTTCGAGAACGAGCATGAGCATGATCGTAGCCGAGCGCCTGGGAACGCGCTCGATGCTATTTTTGTTCCGTCGTCTGCGCAGTTGGTCATCTCGAGCAGGATTGTGTGATGATGATGATGAGGAACGAACGATGATAGTTTTGTTTCCAGGAGTACTACTGCTACATCTTCGTCTCCTCGTGTTTCTGATGTGATCTTCTGCTGATGAATACGATGATGAATACGATGATGAATACGATGAATACGATGAATACGATGATGATAAATATGATGTTGATAGTTTAGTTCGTGGAACGGTAAACATTATAAATATTTTAATCAAAGTGCGCAGAGAACATCGGAGAGAATAAACATATGCAGACAAACAATACTGCGAAGGAAGTGATACTAATATCGATATAGTAGAGGAAATATCTAAAACGGTAAGCATCGATAACAATATAAATATACTAAGGTAACGCGAATCCGAATAAGATGACGAGAACGGGAGCGACCGCCGGTAATCTCTCTCTCGCTTTTTCGATCCATGTCGGTTCGTCGCGATCTTCTATTTTCTTCGCGTACCGCTCGTTTCCTTTACTACTACCGCGTAATATTTTTGAGAAGAACGAGTTCTTTTTTACTACGTCAGCGTTGGCCTCTTTAAACCGTAAGCGTCGAGTTCCTTTCGTGAAAACATTCGTCCGTCGCTTTCTGCTATTATGATCCTCTTTGTCGTTGTTATTTATACTAAATAAACCAGCGTTTGATTTCCACCTATACAAGACGTCGTTAGAGGCCGATGTTTTTTGGTTCGAACTGTTATTATTATCAAAAGTACTTTGCGCTCCTCGCCCACCGCGCGTTATCTTCACGCCTTCTAACCCTAAACTTTTCACCTCCTCTTTCTCAATCTTCTTCTCGTTCCTCTGTTTCTTCGCACCCTTGTTGTTAATGGCTCGAGTGGCGACGAAAACGGTCTGAATCGGGTTCCTCATCTCCGAAACTCCTCTCGCGCTAACTCTCAGAAAACCCGCACTACAAACGCTCAAAACGGCTCCTATCATTTTCCTCATTTGCACTCGCTCTCTCTTAGTCATTAAATCGTTCCTTATCCCTCTCATTGCGAAACTTCCTAAATTTCTTAAATTCGCCCCAACGTTCTCGTCGTTCTCGTCGTACTCGTTGCTATCTAATACAGCATCGGCTGTATACAAAGCCTCATTCGCTCGCTCGAGCGCAGTCTTCGTATCGTGTTCTTTCGTTTGCGCTTTCCATAATCTCTTCTCATTCTTCGTATGTTTTCGCTCGCGCGTCTCCACAAAGTCCTCGTTATCTACGTCATCTAAATCATCCTCGTCGTCGTCGTCATCATTTCCTGCTCCTCTTCTTCCTCCTCTTCCTCTTCTTCTTCTTCTTCTTCTTCGCGCGCGATTACTCGCGCGACTGCTCTCATAGACCTCCCTGGCGCTGATCAAAGAGCATCTCACGAACGACACGAGACTTAACGCTCGATGCCACGCGCCTTTTTTCGAATCAAAACCCCTCGCGTAGTTACCCAAATTTATTTCCAACGCTTGTACCGATACCCACGCCGCGCAAGCGTGTATTGCCGCGAGTAATAGATTAGCGGTCGCATCGAAGTCATAATTCGTGTCATAATTCGCAGAAGGAGCGAGCGCTGTTTTGTTCTTCCGATCTATTTCTTCGTGATCCATTTATTGAAGTTCTCTGTTGAATTTTCAATCCCGATGAATATATCTCGATGGAGAGTTATTCTTCTTCCTCGCGGTTATAATGAACAGAGCGTTTTCGATGAGGAAGACGATAACACGCAGGGAGTCGTTCTGAATCGTTTACTTTGCTCTTAGCAGGCGCGCGTGTTTTCAGTGCTAGAGAGAGAGAGAGAGCTTCGATTGAGAGAGTGATTAGCGCGTGTTTTAAGTTGAGGTGCGGTGTAGAAGAGATTGTGTTTATGATGCAAATATATAATAAAAACCAAAAATATCGAAACGTGATTGGAATTGAATTTGATTGTCGAAAAGACGACGGGTGCAAGCAACAACTATGATTGAGAGAGTGCTTTATTCATTCGTTCAAGAAAAAAAAACCAGTGAAAAGCGATAATGGAAGAACTTACGAGACAATGAAACCGATTGAAGAGGAAATTATTAAGCGAACGCTCGTGAAAGAGCGCTTAAAATGGCGTCGCGGATTATTAGTCGTTAAGGATACGGAGACGACGAATTTATATCCAGATTTGTTGGAGAAAAATATCGAACTGTTTCGAGCGAAACCGATCAAGGAGAAGAGGAAGATGAACGTGATGAGATGGGAGTGCGTTGTACCGGGGATAGGATTATATGAGGACGCTTTGATACCGATTGTGATTGATTTTAGAATTTCGTTATCTGATGTCAGATCAGAAGCGCTCGCTTTACCGAAAGGATTTATATCTGAAATAAGGGGATACGGTACCAGTACGTTTAAGTTAGAAAAGAATGGCGAGGACTACGTGACGATGAGTTGTCATGAATACGGGTTCAGTGGTTACAGGCATGAGTTTTATCACAAATTATGGGCACCGTTTCATGGCGGTAAGTTCACCGTGTTGCAGGTTTTGCTACTAGTGCAAAAGCACTTTTGCGACGGCAGTAAGTGGGATACGAGTAAAGATGATTACTTCTGGCACAAACCTGAAATGACGTACAAAGAGTTCCATGATAAAGTTTTGAACAAATACAAGCCTTTACATTTAAGGCGTGTTTTAGATGATGATGCCGTAGGAGTCGAAGTGATTGAAGAATCGAGTCTAAAGATTGTTTCAGCCGTTGCGCAAAAAAAGAGAAAAGGAGAAGAAGTTGAAATTGTTAGAAATAATACCATCATCCAACGCGTCGCGAAAGAAAAAGGACCAGAAGAGCTCTATTTCGATCAGTGCTTAATCAAAGGAGATAGATATGAATGGGCGTGTAATGTCGCAAATAATGTGGAGAGGCCCCTCAAAGAATGTATCGGAAAATTCAGGACTCCGTTCCTTTGTTTGGATTGGCCGCAAGTCGAAAGCAACATCGATACTATGCTGCATTTTGTCAAACGACCTGAAAATTGGAGACCGCACGTGAAAACAACAAAGATGATGAGTGTTTGGAGGCTTTTGTTACAAAAAGGTGTTTTCAAGTTCAAATGCTCGACAATAAAGGAGTTACATCATCTACTCGCAACTATTGAATTCTTCGAAAGCGAGCAGAAGAAATCAAAAGAACTAATGAAGTATGATATTTTATTAGCTCATCCTCTTGTTCTAGAAGAGCAATGCAAAGATGTCAGAGCTCTCGCTTTGGCGTATTCGACGATTAAAATTAACGTGCTCATTGAAGCAGCAGAAACTTTTGAAGAAACTACGCTACTTCTGTTCCGCGATAAATGCTTAATGAATTGGGATTCTTCCATGGATGATCCAGTGCTCTTGAAAAACGTTGGATTCTTTCTCGACTTTAGTAACGGAATGGATCGTACTGGGTTTAGTATAAAGGAAAAAATTTCTGAAGGGTTCTTTAAAACGTTGATGAAATATTCTTGGTCCCGTACCCGCTTCTCGGGTATTTCTGTCTACGAAGGCCATGTCGACGATTGTGTTGGATATGACAAAGAAAAAATTAATGCTCTAAAGGCGCTATGGAAGAAATGTAACGAAGAAATTGTAAATTTTCTTGAATGTAAAACAATAGACGTAAAACGGGGCGGAAGTTTAGACATGTTAGAGGCAAATCAAGATTCTGACCAATTAATAAAAGCAAACAAAAATGAACCAACGTTGGAAATTGTCACTAGTGGGACACCGAATTTTCATTACGCTCTTGATGAATACCTTGATTCAGAAACTGGAAAAATGCATATGAAAGAAAAATTCTTCGGACGAGCAATTTCTCGCACGGTATCTCCAGGGACGGTGATTTTCTTCGATCACAGGTCACACATGCAAGTTTGTGGTGCTCAAGAAACAATGGGTAGGCGATTACGTCCTTCTCTTTACGTAGCTGCGCATGTAGTATCAAAACCTGGAAAGAAAGATGGAATTTCGTATACTTTAAATGCTGGATCCAAATCGATCGCTGCCGAAGCGGGTTCGCCCATGGCGGTTGTTACTCCTTCTTCGAGAAAACATACATCGTTTCGCGTTGAAGACAATACGTTTTGGAAGCAAACAAAATGCAGCGAGGAACACTTAACATTCGATGTTATAATAAATGAAGAATATAGTCAAATTGAACAAGACGGACGAGATGTATATATAAAGCAGCAAGCGGCGTACCCTAAAATTGGTGACCTCGTTCTCATGGTTCCTCGCCATGTCTGCCCGACAGTTAATTTGCACGAGCATGTCGTCGTTTTTAACAGAGACTCGGTGAAAGTGCACGAAGTCAATGCGCGCGGGCATGACGTTAAACCGGTATCAATAAACGATGTTGAAGAATTACGTAGATCTGTCAAACTTTACTTCTCATCTATAGACAGAAGGGATTTCTAATTTTTCATGCAATTACAGCTGCTACAGAACTACCATCATCGATGTTACTTTTATTATTGTTACTCTGAATGAAAACAAAAATGAATTGCATTTTTCTCATTAATTCCTCTTTGAAAGTTTCGAATAACAAACGCCTTCCTTCGCTACTGTTGAGCGCGTCAAAAGCAATTTTAAATCTTGGAATTTGCGTCAAGTTTGCGGCATCGTTCAACACGCGCAGTAACGACGCGAACGATAAGCCTTTTACGTCGTCATCGTACGCTAACGTTCGAGCTGTTTTCCTCAACACTTCGCTTTGATTTGGATTCTTAAGCACGCGGCGAATCGCAACTGGATAGACTTCTTTCAAAACGTTGAACGTTCCATCGGCGCTTCTGGCCATGCCCTCTAAGCCGGCTAACGCTCGAGCGTTGTTCACGAAATACGGTGGTAATTGAAACTCGAATTTCGGTACTAAAGCTAAAAGTGCAAATAAAAGTTCATCGAATCGTATTTCTGGAACGATTTTCCCTGAGCCAGCCTCTGGAAATATCAGCGCCTTGTTCGCCGAATCTTCTAAAGCGTCTTCTAGATCTTTCATTTTCGCAGCGTTATTTACTACCGAAGGAGGAACAAGCATTAATTCACCAAATAGATTAGCTACTTTGCGATAATCTTTCTTGAAAATCATTAAAGCAACTGCGGCGACGAGACCATCGCGCACTCGTTCTGGCACTTCGGAAACTAATCCAAAATCTAAATACGCCAGCCCGCGATTGTTTGGTAACTTGATTAAATTCCCCCCGTGCGGGTCCGCGTGCATGACTCCGGTTTCTATGAGTTGACTTAAAGTACACGCAATTCCTAAACGAACTAATGGCAAGTCTTTCGGATCGACTTCGCGAAGATCGCCCGAGGTTAACGGTTCTCCGTCTATCCACTCTAAAACTAAAACTTTCTTTGATTTATATTCCTCGTATACTTTTGGAACTTTGATTTCTAATTTCATTCTCTTCTTACTACCTCCTCTTCTATTATCATAGCTATTACCAGCTGCACCGTTAACGACGTCGTCCATTTTCGCCGTCCCTTCTGGTCCATATAAACTATTAAACTTTTTCACGTTATTCGCTTCGTTCTCGAAATCCATTTCTTCGAACAATCTCGATACGAATTCATCCACGGCTTCGACGGCTTTCGCTTCTACTAAATTAAACTTTTCTAAGTACTGCGCGGCTATTCTTAACAAAAACGCATCATCTTCGACCATTTTTCTTATCCCAGGTCTCTGCACTTTAACTGCTACCGTGACCATTAAATCATCTCCGTCGCTCTCATTCTTTTTCTTTTTTTTCAATCGACATTTATAGACTTGACATAACGAAGCGGCGGCGATTGACCCATTCTTTATTAAATCATCGACGTCCTCGATATCGTCATATAAATCAGGCACCTCTTTTCTAATTATCGCAACGGCTTCTATATCACTAAATCTTTCCATATCGTCCTGTAACGATCCTAGCGCGCCGGCGAGCTCTTTGCCGACGATGTCGCCCCTCGAAGCCGCAGCTTGCGCGAACTTCACGTAAGTAGGTCCTAATTTCGATATCGCTAAAGCTATTCCTGCGTAATCTTTTCGTGCATATTTCATAGAACATTCAATGAACGTTCTGAGTAACACTTGCACTCTCCTCGCCACTGCGAACATATTATTATTATTATTATTATCATTGTTATTATTATTACGAGTATTATTACTGCTATTTTCTTCTCCTCTCCTCGTCTGTTCATTACTTAACAGTACTTTCCTACTCCGCTGTGGCCAATCATCGCCTTCGCGCTCGTTCGACATCGATTCAACTTTATTACTACTACCGATCGCTCTATTTCTATCCCTATTACTCCTATTACTCATATTACTCCTATTACCTTTACTGAAAGTAAACATCTTCATCGAACTTTCGTTCCCAACGGCCAAGTCATCTTTGTCGCAGACATGAAAACCGTTCTTCGGACGACGACTGTTACTATTCCTATTATTATTAAAATTACCGTTCATCGAATGCACTCGCGCAAAGACTGCGCTCATCATCATCATCATCGCTCTCGTCTCTTTTTCTTCTCCGTTGATACGAACGAAACCGAAGAAGTGTTGAGAGATTCTATTTTAATTAAACGGTTTTTTTTTTGCACCAGCAAAGAAAAGCAAAGAAAAAGGTAAAGGGGCTTCCAGCCCGAAAAAGTGAGGCTCAGCCCGAAAATGAAAAAATTAGGTGTCGAACTCCTTGTTTTTAGTTATTTGTAACAAAACCTACTCGAGCGCAGCGAGCCACGATAGAGTGTGATAGAGCTCCAATTACTAGAGCTAGGTAGGGTAAACAGTACTAAGTAATGGCCCGGAGGGAACCGTACTGATGTTGGTGTGGGTTTAGGGTTTAGTGGTCAAGGCATCATCAATCGCGCGCGCTTATATTCGTTTTTGGTTTTTGTTGTTGTTTTTCTCTATATTTTTTATTTTCGGGCTGAGCCTCTCTTTTTGGGGCTGGAAGCCCCACGGCCAAAGAAAAAGTGTGGACGTTTCTTATTAAGTTTCCCCACAAAATCTTCGAGACAATACCTCTACTTTGACTGACGATATGTCTTCCAATAAACGTTCTTCTTCTGATCAATCTGCTATACTGCTAGAATCTCTTTCATGCTTTTACTTGACGCCAAGCGTCGTAGACGGTTTTTTTTGCACTACGAGCACAGCAAAGCAAAGAAAAAGTGTGGACGTTTCTTATTAAGTTTCGCCACAAAATCTTCGAGACAATACCTCTACTTTGACTGACGATACGTCTTCCAATAAACGTTCTTCTTCCGATCGACCGGTTTCTGCTAGAAAGACCAAAGCAGGTTCTACTAAGAAACGACGTAAAAATAGTAACGATATGTATACTGTTGCAAGGAAGAGATTTTCATCATATAACTCGGGCAAGGAAAAGAACAGATCTATAAAAAAAATAGCCCCTGATGCTGATGAAACTGTTTTTGTGACTCGCATAACTTCACATATAATTCATAACCTCATCAATAATAATAATAAAGAGAACATTAATAAGCGAGGCATTAACACTATTATTATCATCATCATCATCATTAAGAACAGAGTAAGAGGGTAAGAGAGTAAGAGAGAGAGTACTGAGTAAAATAAAGAAGTAAATAAGAACAGATCGTCATAGAGAGAAAACAATGTCGCCAACGTCTTCAGTGTTCGACTACTTCAAAAACTCGAGCAATAGTTCTGCCGCCAGTACTCCTACTACTGCCACTACTACTACTACTGCTACGCATTCGTTCAATCGCACGCAGGGCAAAGGTTTCAACGAGAGCACTGCCGATCAGTTGCAGAGGGAACAGGACGGTCAAGCTATCGCGCAAGCGACGACGCAAATACTAACGCATACGACTCCGCAACAGAAGAAGAAGAGGATGATAAAGACGACGATGATAGTAATTGGATGGTTCGCATCGACAGTGCTGCTGATATCGTTCAATAAGATCTTAATGCGGGATGGGTCAAAGTTCAGGCTTCCGATATTCTTAACGTTCATGCACATGTGCGTCGCTTACGTTTGTTGCGAGATCGTGCTGAGTTTAAGTGGTCAGCAAAAGAGACAGTCTTTGCAATCGAATAGGCAATTTTGGAAGGTGTTTGCGCTATCGCAAACGTTCGCGGTATCGATCGTTGCAGCAGTTGCGAGTTTGGAGTATTTGGAGGTTTCGTTCGAGCAAGCTATTGCGGCGTGTACGCCGGCGGTGACCGCTTTTTTGGGAGTGTTGATTTTAAGGAAGAGAGAACATTGGCGAGTTTGGTTATCGTTGACGCCGGTTATTTTAGGTGGGTTAGTTACAGCTGGGGCGGAGCCTACGTTCCATGCAAAAGGGTTAGCGTTAGTTCTAGCTTCGATGATAGCGCGAGCGACGAAGAGTTGTTTACAAGAACTCCTTTTAAGCTCTTCGAGCGAAACGGATGTTGGTAGTAATAATAATAAACATAACAACGAAAGCGAAAAGTTAGATTCCTTGAACTCTTTGCGATGGATGAGTTTAATGTCCGTATGTACGTTATTCCCAGCGAGCGTAGAATTCGAGGGTGTTTGTGCAATTAAAGCCGCATTACGTAGCGCATACGACGATAACGAGCTCGCTCTAGCGTTAGCCGCGAATTGCGCCGGCGCTTTCCTCGTCAACATCTCGCAATTCTTAGTCACGCAACACGTCGGCGCTTTAAGCATGCAAGTTCTCGGTAACGTAAAAACGATCGTTACCGTGATCTTCTCCGTGGTTATTTTCAAAAACGTCGTCGGTTTAAGAAGCTTAATAGGGTACGTTTTAACCCTTTTAGGTTGTTTCGTTTACTTACGCGAAAAACGTAAGAGAGACGCCGTTGTTATCATTGGAGAAAAAGAGATCGTCTTAAACGAATTCAACGCAGTAGGAGGAGGAAAAGGAGCAGTTGGAGCTGAGCACGTTTAGGAGAAGATGGAGATGGAGAGTTATTTATATCGCGTACTACTATTATTCTCTGCGCGTTCTTTAAAGTTCTCTTTTTGAAAATAATTATTGCATTTTGGCCCTTCGTTATTAAATCCGTTTTTATATTCCACGAATACGAACACGCACCTGAAATCAAACGATAATAAACATTACGACGACTGCGATGGTCGTGGCAACAAGAATTCCTTACACTCGTTCTTCTGTGCACAAAGAACAAGAAATCCGTCGCGAGTCCTCAAAGAAAGCGCAGAACACTGGACGAACCAAGGTCGTTTTAAACTCTAGAAACGAATCGGAAGAGATTGGAATGAAGAAAAAGAAATTCTGTTTACGCGCGACTGCGCTCCAAAGCTACGATAATAACGATAGAAATAATAATAATAGGAATAGGAAGTATTCGTTATGGAGTAATAGTGATGAGCGAAAGAATTTTGTCACGAACTCATTCGCAGAGAATTTTGATGGTGAAGATGGTGCGTATAGGTTCATGGAGTCCACTGTTACCTTCAGAGCGAACGAAGGCGATGACGCGTTGAACGATGAGACGAACGTTTGGAATAAATCAGCACAAATGTTCTCATCGGAACCGCAATCGTTAGTCGAACGAACGATGACATCGTCATCGACGTTTTTCAAGACAGACGCTCGCGAGAAGTGGAAGAAGTCGAATAAATTCCCGGTTCTCTTTTATTGTAAAGAACACGAACCTTTAGCGAAGAAAATAGCAGATTTGGAAGAGTTTTCGGTCGAATTAGGGACGATAAATTGGGAGTCGTTCAACGACGGGTTTCCCGATTTGTTCATTAACGACGCGTATGATATTAGAGATAGACATGTCGCGTTTTTGGCGAGTTTTCATACGCCAGAAGTCATATTCGAGCAGCTTTCGATTATATATTCGTTACCGAAGATGTTCGTTGCATCGTTTACGTTAGTCCTGCCTTTTTTTCCGACCGGGACAGCAGAACGCGTAGCAGTAGAAGGTGAAGTTGCCACAGCGGTTACGTTAGCAAGGATGTTATCATCAACGCCTCCGTCGAGAGGTGGACCGACTTCGGCCGTGATCTTTGATATTCACGCTTTACAGGAGAGATTTTATTTCGGCGATGCCATTTTACCGTGCTTTGAAAGTGGTATTCCAATGTTGCTAAAGCGCTTATTGACGCTCGACGATGCGAAAAATGTCGTCATAGCGTACCCGGACGAAGGCGCTTATAAACGATTTCATTCCTTTTTCGACCGCGCTGGATACGAAAGCGTCGTTTGTACAAAAGTCCGCAAAAACGAAAAACGCATAGTAAAATTAAAAGAAGGCGAACCAGCCGGTCGTCATTGCATAATCGTCGACGATTTAGTCCAATCCGGAGGCACTTTAATTGAATGCCAAACGTTATTATTAAAACTTGGAGCGACTAAAGTCTCCGCGTACGTCACGCACGGCGTTTTCCCGAACAAGAGCTGGAAGCGCTTCACGAGCGAAGGCGCTGGAGGCCAAGGATTTTCCAATTTTTGGATCACTGACTCATGTCCAACGACCGTTAAAGAAGTCGAGGGCTTGAAGCCGTTTGAGGTTTTATCTTTAGCGCGAAGAATTGCGAAATCTTTGCAAATTTAATGTTATCATGCGTACTACTGTAATTTTAATATTCGCGCTATTGTATACTTTGTGATGAGTACAATTTTTGTTTTACTACTGTTTTAGGTCAAAATCAATTCATATCAAACATTACAAAAAACTGGCACGCGTAATAAATACCACATCAGTACGTTCTCTGACATAAGAACGATAGTTATAATACCTCTTAAGAGAGAGAGAGAGAGCTCGATTCGTTTTTCTTTCAAGAACTCGCACGAACGTTTCGTTAGAGAAACAAAAAGCAAGAGCGCGCGTTTGTCTAACTAACTAACTGTTAACCGACACCGGCGAGCAAAATGTATAAAAAAATATCACAATCGATTAGTGTTAATCAACAACGCGTGATAGTGAAAACTCGTAACAGTCATAGCAATCGATACAATCGGGTCGCTCGAAAGTCTAGTCGTGAGAACGGGACGGGAGATATTTTGTCATCGTTGGATGATGATGACCCATACGAAGTTTTAGGTATTTCCAGAGAGAGTACGAACGATGAAGTCAAAAAGGCGTATAAGAGACAAATGAAATTATATCACCCGGATTTACAAATGAGAGGAAATAAGAAAAGAGAGGATGATTACGATGGTTCGATAGTAGTAAATATAAATACGAGAGCTTCGAAGATTAATAAGGCGTTCGTTTCGTTGAGCGGGGATAAGCGAGAGATGACGGATTTATTATTACGCGAAACTATGAAGGAGGACTTGAGAAAGAACGGTTTTAAAGAACCGAAAGCAGGCGTAGTTGGACCTATGAACGAGATGGTTATTAAGAAGTTGATTGTATGTGGACAAGAAGGAAGTTTCGATGATGAATGTTCAATCGATGTTCGCGAAGTTATAATAGAAGATATCGCTCAATGGGCGCAAACGTTGGCGTATTCGTCTGAAATGCCTTTACCGATGCCGATTCAAGTGGATAAGCTTGACCGAGGCGTTCGCATGGCATTCGTTAGATGGAATACAGATTCAGGTTCGTTAGAACAAGTTGGATCGATCTGGATCGAGTACGACGACGATGGCGGCTTTTTGAATATAATTCGAAGATGGGAAAACAAAAAGAGTAAAAATAATAAGAAAGACGCCTTACCTGGAGAAGAGCGTATTTTAGATGATTTTTATGAACACTTCGATTGGTTGAAAGCTGTTGGCATGGACGGCTTAAATAACAGTAAGGACGAAGAAAACGATAATAAAATTGAACAACGCGATGCGCGTAGTGGTATTAAAGGCGTTTTATCGGCAATCGTATCGTTTACGTTACCAATTTTACCAACGCCATCGTTCGGAAAAAAGACACCCGGTGGTGCATATTCAGCGTACTCCATTAAAAAGAATCACAGAACAACAGATATAGATTTAGGCTTTTAGATTTTTGATTGATCGATCGTTACAAGTTTTAAACTAATTCGATTACATTCCTATCACCATCATCGAGCTGTGCAAAGAATGACGAGGCTGCGGCGTTGCTACTACTACTACCACTGCTATCATTGTTATTATTATTACTATTCCCTCGACTATTACTACTTATCCTATTAGTATTTCTAAACGTCCAATCGGCGTGCGTTGCTACCGCAGCTGCGGTGATTTGTTTTGTGATTTTATCATCGAGTTTACCTAAATCGCATACTGACGATTGAATGAACGTCTTCTCATCGAGAAAATCGAAATGACCAGCGTCTAGCGTAAATCCCCACGGTTCTGCGCCACCCCTATTCTGTTTCGCAATCGTAGCCGCCTCGAAGAAATTCGCGTAGTTCGAGCCAATAGGCGCGCACTCGCCTCCACGCAAACCACCGATAACTAATGTCGCCGCCGGCGGTTCATCGTTCAATCCTTCTTTGAATACGCTCGTCGCTGGATCTTTCATGCCTTCAACTGCGCTCGGAAATCCAGGCCCAAGAGGCGCGTATTGCGTATTATCTACCGGATCGATTAACGCCAAGCATTTCACTCGCTTGTCGTATAAACTTTCTAATACAGAGATTTTCCCTCCGCGCGAATGGCCAATCAACATCACTTTCTCTGGATCTACAATTGAGGACAAAATCCCAGACGAATAACTCGCCCACGATATCAAATCGTCCAGCAACGACGCGCTCACGACGTCGTCTAAGGTTTCATTCAACGACTCGCTCTTATCGTACCTCAAAACAACGTATCCGAACGAACATAGCCTCTTCGCGATGAAATCGTACGACTCGGCGTCGACTAAGAATCCGGAACTAAATACTGCCAACGGAAACGGCGCTTTTCTATTACTATTGCTATTCTTAGTTACTGTTGTTGTTCCCATTTCTCCTTTTTGAGTGGCAGTAGGAGCAGGAGAAGGAAATAAATCATCAGGATTGACAGGCCTTCGTACTGGCACTAAGGCCTTTATGGATAACTTACACGTACTCCCAATACACATCGGGAACGTCGATGCCGATACGTGCTCGATCTTCGGTAAAGCTCTGACCGTGTAAGGGCCATCTTTGAAGTAATCCGTTTCCATTTCTTTCTCGTTATTGTTATCAGTATAATAAGCAGTAGCAGTGATGTTTATTCCATTCGCAGCGTCGGTCTTAGCAACGGTTTTCTGCTCGAGAAGCGCCTGCGTCGTCGTCGCCGTCGTCGTCATTAACACGAATTCTCTCCTCGTCGTTCTCGCAGTACTGAGAATAGTATTCGCACCGTTTACTATCATCATCATCGCATTCATTATTACTTACTTATAGTTCTATAGAGCTTTTTATGTTAACTTTTTAATCCATCATCAGTAGAGGTTATAAAAATATCCAAAATCAGATATAGTATTAATTATTAATACTAATAAATACTTAATAATAGAGTAATACTTAACTGAGTCAGCCTTAAAGTATAGGCACAGTCCGCGCATCGACAGGAACGAACGAGATAGGAGGACATTAAAGACCAGCATTAGCACGGCATATTTAAGTCATTCATTAATCACTACACTCTGTGTTTGTGTAGTCGTAAATCAATTCATAAACTGACCTACGTTATTATAGTAATAAATATGTTGTACTTAATAGGGTTAGGCCTAGGCGACGAGAAAGATATCACAGTGAAAGGTCTAGAGATCATAAAGCAAAAGTGCGAGAAGGTCTATTTAGAGAACTATACGTCGATACTGTCCGAACCAGATTCAGGCGAATCAGAAGAGAGAGACGAGAACGAGAGTCAAAGGAAACGAATGGAACTGTTTTATGGGAAACGGTGCGAGATATGCGATAGAGATTTCGTGGAGCAAAACGGAGTAGAGAAGATGTTAGAAGAAGCGAAAGAGAAAGATATCGCGTTTTTAGTCGTCGGTGATTGCTTCGCTGCGACTACGCATGCAGATTTAGTGTTAAGGGCCTCGGACCGCGGAGTGAACGTGAAGGTGATTTATAACGCTTCGATAATGAACGCGTGCGCCGGGAGCGGGTTACAGTTGTATAACTTTGGTAAGACTGTTTCGTTATGTTTCTTCACGAATGGGTGGAGACCGGATTCTTTCTACGACGGTATCAAGGGCAACAGAGATTTAGGATTACATACATTAATATTACTCGATATAAGAGTGAAAGAGCCTACGGTAGAGGCTTTATGTTCGGGGAAGAAAATTTACGAACCGAGGAGGTTCATGACGGTATGTACGGCGGCGAAACAAATGTTAGCCGTCGAACGGGACAGAAAAGAACGAGTTTACGACGAAAACACGCGCGCAATAGCAATCGCGCGCGTTGGACAGGACGACGAACGATTTATTACTTGTTCTTTGAAAGAAATGTGTTCGCTCAATTGCGGTAAGCCTTTACATTCTTTAATCTTAGTCGGCGCGAAGACGCACGAGTTAGAGGAGAAGATGTTGAAGTTCTACGAAGCTAAAAAGGAAGACTTCTATGAATCAGACGATCTCGTGCCTAATCAATACTTGGAAGACTTTGATCTTTAATCATTTTATCAATTCATTCGTTTAACTATGTTCTATTTCTTCGAGCACCTCCTCCAGCTTTTCGCTCTCATGATCATCATCATCATCATCATCGCCTACTGACTACTCGTTCTTCCTCTCAAACACTCTTGCTTACATCTATTCATGCACTGATCGTTCCAGGAAGGCACTGAGTGCGGGTTCGCGCAAATAACTCTCTCGCACGCCTCTGCGCACGAATCCCCACTGGACATGCCGCAGACGGTCACGCACGCGTGCTCCGTGGGATCCTTCGATAAACCTCCTAAACGCTTTAACAATCGATCGCTCGCACAGACTCGTTCGCAAGTGAACGAGCTATCATCGTTCGTCACTGTGGCTAAACGAGTACCGCCATCGTTTTTATTACTCTCTTTATTCCTCTTTTTCTTATTTATATCGTCAGCGTTGTTATTCGTATCGGTGTTGTTCTTTTTTAGTTTTTGGATGATCAAAAGCGCGGTCGCGGACGCACAAGGCGCGCCGATGAGTAACGGATTCAACATTATAGCAGTAAAAATGCGCGCACTAAAGAAGTTCTTATGAGCGCGAGAATTCGTTAGTGATAATAATTATGTGGTTTATACGTATTAAGCGCGCGCGTTTTTAAGGTCAGATTTTGTGTCATTTTATTAATGTTTTTTTTTAAACCACTTTTGCCGTTTTGCCTTTTTTTGCCCTTTTGGCTTCAAAAAAGGCCAAAACGTTCTCCCGCACTGATTGTATCCCCTGGAAAAATCCAGCACACTGTTTTCCTTTCCTTTTGCGAAAAAAATAAAAAAATAAAAAAAAACAGAGAGCTGGACGGTCAAACCGTAGACTTTTAGTTCAAACCGTAGACTTTTCTGCAATGGTGTTGGCCATTTCTTTGCTACAGATCTATATCAATAAATAACCATACCGATCGACTCGTATGATCGTTTTCTATCGTTTGAGAGCAAAAAAATTGAATAATATCCGATTTTAACGTTATCATTTGGCGCGCT
>Ga0209830_10001197_pt1 | contig 23553 bp, 24 predicted proteins | sample ArcticOcean_MG_C_12_FD_187439 | JGI IMG/M metagenome (GOLD analysis project Ga0209830, IMG submission 187439) | Marine microbial communities from western Arctic Ocean - ArcticOcean_MG_CB8_130 (SPAdes) (version 2) | ecosystem: Environmental > Aquatic > Marine > Oceanic | place: Arctic Ocean...
GCACTGTGCGTAATAGCAATCAGTGTTTATTTCATTTATATGAGCCGATAAAAAATGTTTTTACCCCGTTGTTCTCACTGCTATCTGATGCTGTGTGCTTTGGGCCAACCTCGAATACAAGGAGAAAGTTATGTGGTTTATTGTGTGTTTAATATATATGAACACTGCGGCTGCACCAGAGATTGTGGTTTATAAAACAACCTATAACACTCAGTCGCAATGTCACAGTGTAAGTCAAGCATATCCGTCACCATTAATAGATCATCTAGCTCGCAAGCGACCACAGGCAAAACGATTAAGTTTACGGTGTGTAGATGTTGAGCAGTTATTACAGCTAAAAGCCTCTAACAGGATACTCAGTCTATAATGCAGTTTGACACAATTTATATAAATAACTGTACAGGAAGACTCGATAATACAGTACTAGATGCAACGTCTTGTACGCCAGCAACAGTTGGCACTTCAGATATATTTTCCACGTTTCCTACCTTATTACCGCCTGGTAATCATCCACGTTTATTATTAAACGGACCCTGTTTATGGTTTGAGTCTTGGTCGGACACTAGCATAAAGGATGAACAAGACCACATAGAGTTTTACTTGTATGAAGTATTGTGTGTGTGGCAATTCAATAAAAGATATAATTCGCCAATTGGCTTAATAGCTCAGGACTGTGAAATAAAAGAATTTGACATGATAGAGACTTGGTGTTTGAAGCACAATAAAACATTTAGTATATACACTAACGAGTATGGCTTGCTAGATGGTTTAGAACACACACGTTATGCCGATTGGCCTATTATACACCTAGACACGTTTAGTTTGTGTTATGGTTATGATCCAGCAGAGATAAAACCTCTAGATCAATACACTATAGCACAGCCAATACAGTACAGATTTAATTGTTTTACATACAGATGGGATCAACACAGAATGTTGGCAGCAGGCATGTTAAGAGAAATGGGCGGAAACTGTGTTACACACTATCATAGAACTCGAGCTACGCCTGTAAAATGGCCATACAAACACAGCACCAGATACATAAGACTGTTAAACACCAAGAACGCACTGGACAGCAACGTGCCACTCACTGTAGAAGCACACACTATTCTTGCAGTATCACAGTCAGACAGTGCCGTTCCACTTAATCCGCACACACTATCAACAGACAGATTAGAACCATATATACTCAGCAGTTTTGCCAGTGTAGTATGCGAAACTAACTATGAATATCCATGGGCTCAACTAAGCGAAAAGACTGTAAACGCAGCTCGTTTTGAAACGCCCTTCTTGTTGTTAGCAGGACCACGTAGTTTAGAACTGTGTAGACAGTGGGGATTAAAGACATTTGATCAATGGTGGGACGAGAGTTATGATCAAGAAGTGGATCCACTTAAAAGGTTTGATCTAGTGTTTGACATAATAGAACGTTTACAAAAGATGAGCTTGGCAGAATTAACAGAAATAAAAGCAGATATGAAACAGACTCTGTTACACAATAGAAACTTGTTTAGGACAGGTGAAATAAAAAAGAATTTAATTAAAGGTTACAAATAAATGGCAAAAAAGAAGATAGGTTGGTTTGGCATAGGCAAGTTAGGCTTGCCATGTGCTGAAATGATTGTGGAAAAAGGACATGATGTATTTGGTTATGATGTAGACACAGTTGTTAGCGACAGTGTTACAGTTGTAGAACATCCTGAGCAAGCAGTAAAAGGAATGGAGTTTGTTTTTGTAGCAGTACAAACGCCACATGATCCTGCTTATGGAGGAGAGACTCCTATTACACATCTAGACAACAAAGACTTTGGACTAAGCAGTGTTAAGAATGTGCTAAGAACAATAGACAGATACAGTTCACCAGATACTATAATTGTGCTTATTAGTACAGTATTACCCGGAACTGTTAGACGTGAGTTTGCTCATTTAATTACAAAAGGTAGATTAATTTATAATCCATATTTAATTGCAATGGGTACAGTAAAATGGGATATGGTTAATCCTGATATGGTTATTGTAGGTGGCAACAAACCCAATGACACTGATGCTAAAAAATTAATTAAATTCTATAAAACAATAATGGAAAATGATCCGCATTATAATATAGGCACATGGGAAGAAGGCGAAGCAACAAAGATATTCTATAATACATTTATCAGTGCTAGATTAAGTCTAGTTAACATGATACAAGACGTTGCACAACGTACAGGTAATATGAATGTTGATGTAGTTACAAACAGTTTAAGCAACGCAGGTAAAAGAATAACCAGTGCCGCTTATATGAAAGCAGGAATGGGTGATGGAGGGCCATGTCACCCAAGAGATAATATTGCACTAAGATGGTTAGCAGATAAACTAGAATTAGGATATAATCTTTTTGATGCTATTGCTCACAGTAGAGAAGTACAAGCAAAGCACATGGCTACAGAATGCTTAAAGCATGGAGTACGAATAGCACTAAGCAGTACAAGTTACAAAGATAGTGTGGACATTACCACAGGGAGTTATGCACTATTAGTTGCACACTATATCAAAGAACAAGGCGGTATTATAACAGACTTGACAGATAGTAACTTACAAGTTATACTAAGAGTACATGAAAAAGATAAGATAAAGCCAACAGATTTTACTACAGTATTAGATCCTTGGCGTTCTTATAAAACAAAGAACGATACAGTAAAGGTTATTCATTATGGTAACACTCGCACCTCTTGAAATACTTCCATTAGAGTTTAGTCCAACGTGGGACGAATCATTTAAAAAATTACCTTTTATGAGAATTCCGTATGGAGATAAAACCCAATTAGCAAAATGGCAAAAGGCAGGCTTTACACACAGAAACTTTACAGGAATGATGTGCAGTGAACAAGTGTTAATTCCTAAATGGGCAAGAGATATTGGCAGAACATTGGGCTGGTTAGACTGTGGGTATACCTTTTACAAAATGGAAACAGGAGATATACTTCCTCCGCATAAAGATCATTTTAGTAAATACAAAGAGCTATTCGATATTAGAAACAGTGAAGACGTATTCAGATGTGTTGTTTATTTAGAAGATAAAGCAACAGGACATATGAGCGAGTTTGCTGGAGAATCAATCAACGACTGGTGGCGAGGCGGTGCAGTAGCATGGCGTGGCACCGTAGAACATAGTGCATTAAATATTGGAAATGAACCCAGATACACATTACAAATTACAGGCCATGCTTGAATATAACGAAATAGATGTATTAAAAGATTTAGGTTATACCTGGAACAATCTTTATGATATTATATTTGAGTTTGAAGATACCCTAGCATCATACACAGGTGCTCCGTATGCCGTTGCCACTGACTGTTGCACACATGCAATGGAGTTATGCTTAAGATATTTAAAATTAAATAATGAATTAATAGATGACTTTATTTCATTACCGGCATACACATATATTAGTGTACCTATGATGCTAAAGAAATTAAGACTTCCTTTTAATTTTTATGAAAATGATTGGGTTGGAGAATACCGATTAGCAGGAACGCCAGTCTGGGATAGTGCTAGACTATTAGGTGAAAACATGTACGTTGGCAATCAATTTCAATGTTTAAGTTTTGGTGTAGGAAAACCGTTGCAAATTGGACGCGGAGGTGCTATACTAACAAGTAGTAAGTCGGCATACGAATGGTTAAGCCGAGCAAGAAGTGATGGCAGAGATCTAAATATTAGTCCGTGGAAAGATGATAATTATGACTTTATTGGTTATCATTATAACATGACAATAGAGCAAGCCGCAAAAGGATTAATTATGCTTGAAAGGTATGAACAAAGTGTTGATATCTTTACAGGTGCTAGAGATTTATATCCGGACTTGCGTCAAATAAAGATAGGATAATCAATGATTATAGAAACACACAACGAATGGGATAAACTGAATACAGTTGTATTAGGTGACATCACAGGTGCAAGATTCCCAAAGTATGATGATGTATTTGATAAAGTAGCAGAAGGTAGCACTTGGACAGAAAGTGCTCAGCCTAAAGGCCCAATTAGTGCAACAGTAATTCAAAAGACTCAAGAAGAATTAGAGTTTATGAAAGAAACATTTGAACAAGCAGGTGTTAAAGTTGTACGACCAAGGCAGTTAGACTTTCAGCAAGTAGTACATGGATACAGATACTTTAGTGATGGAATGTATAATTATTGTCCAAGAGATGTTATATTAATTATTGGTAATTATGTAATTGAGTCTCCTAGTTTATTTCACAGTAGACATCATGAGTGTGAAGCATATAGAGATATAAGATATGATGCATTAGCAAGAGGTTGTAAATGGATTAGTGCTCCTAATCATGCATTACCTGTTAATGAAGTATTTGATGAAGATGGAAACTTAACAGAAAAGACTCCTATATTTGATGCCGCTAACGTAATGCGTTTTGGAAAAGATATTCTTTATTTAAAGAGTCAAACAGGCAACGAAGCAGGTGCAAGATGGCTTAGTACAATACTAGGAAAAGAATACACAGTTCATATATGGGATAAGGTGTATGCATTTGCACATATTGATAGTACCATTGCCGCATTAAATGAAGAAACAATTCTAGTTAATAAACAAAGAATTGGTAGTGCAGGTAAGTTGCCAAAGTTTCTAAAAGATAAAAAGAAAATATGGGTAAATGAATCAATGATTGAAGAAACAGAGTTTCATGTTTATCCTTATGCAAGTAAATGGATTGGAATGAATGTATTAAGTATCGATCCTAATACAGTAATGGTAGATCCAAGACAAAAGAAACTAATTAAAAGATTAGAAAAAGAAAAGTTTGATATTGCACCTGTGCAATTAACACACAGTAGAACACTAGGTGGTGGACATCATTGTGTCACACTAGACTTACACAGAGGATAAACATGAAACACAATGTATTAGGAGTAAGTGCAGGATTCCACGATGCTGGACTTACAGTTATAGACAGAGGGGAGATCTTGTTTGCTGGACATAGTGAAAGATTTAGTAAACAAAAACACGATCATCACCTGTGCCCTGAGATAATTGAAAAAGCATTAAGTTACGGGCCAGTAGGTCAAGTAGCATTTTATGAAACACCTTGGCTTAAAAAGACTAGAGAAATATATGCAGGGCAAGGTATTGAAGGTGGCGATAGAAGCAGTACATGGACTACTAAAGGTGCATTAAAGAAAGAGTTTGGAAACTTACTTCCTGATGCTCCTATTAGAACTTATAGACATCATGCAACACATGCCGCCGCAGGCTTTCAGACATCACCTTTTGAAGATGCAACCATAGTTGTTATTGATGCTATTGGAGAATGGGAAACTATTACTATCTGGTCAGCACACTATGAAGGTGCATTCATGGCAGGCAAACATGCAGTATACAAAAAGTTATGGAGCCAACGTTATCCACACAGTATTGGATTATATTATAGTGCAATGACTGCTCGACTTGGGTTGCGTCCACTAGATGAAGAATACATTATGATGGGTATGGCAGGCTGGGGAGTACCTACAGGATTAGGACAAGATTTAATTGAAACAGAGTTTGTACAAGATTTAGCAACACTAAAGTTTAAACAAAACTTACATGCAGGTATTGATAAGAACTTTATGATTAATATGAATGAATATGATATTGCGGCCAGTGCCCAGTTAAGTGTAGAAAAAATGATTGATGAAGTGATGTCAAGGGCTAGGGGCTTAAACGTAAGCCGTAACTTGGTCTACATGGGCGGAGTCGCACTTAACTGTTTATACAATCGTAAACTAGGCAACTTCTTTGATGACATTTGGATTATGCCTAATCCGGGTGACTGTGGAAGTAGTTTAGGCGCTGCCGCATTAGCATATGGAGGCAAGATTAATTGGCACCATCCTTACTTGGGTACAATGATTGAAGGCAATTATCCTGTACAAGATTTGTTAGATGAATTACAAAAAAATAAGATTGTTGGAGTTGCAAGTGGTAGAGCAGAGTTTGGTCCACGTGCTTTAGGCAATCGTAGTTTGATGGCAGACCCAAGAGGTAACGACATCAAAGATCAAGTAAATGATATTAAACGTAGACAAAAGTTTAGACCTTTTGCTCCTATGATACTAGAAGAACATGTGCATGAGTATTTTGCTATGCCTGAGAAAACGCCAACAAGTCCTTACATGCAAGTAGTTGCTAAATGTTTAAAGCCAGATGAGTTTCCGGCAATTATACACGTAGACGGAACTAGCAGAGTCCAAACTGTAGGCAAGGATAGTCACAGTGGAGTAAGAGATCTGCTTGAACAATGGTATGTGTTAACCGGTTGTCCTATATTATTAAATACAAGTTTAAATATACGTGGAGAGCCAATGGTAGACACACGTGAAGATGCAGACAGGTTTGAAAAAGAGTATGGTGTTAAGGTTTGTAGTTAATGTCCTTTATTGATGTACCTGCTAGTTTACAGATAGAGTTGAGTAATGTATGTAATGCATTATGTCCAACTTGTCAACGTAATACACTAGACTGGCAAATATTAAAAGATATGAAAGACTCTAATACTAAACTAACACTAGAGAACTTACCTGTAATAAATGTTCCAGAAGTTGCAAACGCACCTAACATATATGTTGATGTAGATACTATAAAAAACATCACACAATCCAAACTGTTTAATGACATTAGCAGAGTCGAGTTTGTTGGAACAATAGATGATCCATTAGCAAGTCCTTACTTGTTAGATATACTAGAAACATTACACAGTGCAAAACCTAGTTTAAAATTTTCGTTACATACGAATGGAAGTTTAAGAACTACTAACTACTTTACAGAATTAGCCAAGTATTTTATTAACCCAGGCAACTCTGTTAGTTTTAGTATTGATGGCTTAGATGATACTAATCATCTTTATCGGAAGAACTGTCAGTGGCATAAGATAATAGAAAACGTACAGGCATTTATAAAGGCTGGTGGTAATGCTACATGGCAGTACATCGAGTTTCCGTGGAACAGTCATCAAGTCACACAAGCAAAGCAGTTGTCGGAAGAGTTAGGATTTAAGAAGTTTAAGCACAGAAATAATATACACAGTCAATGGGAAGACTTTGATAATTGGCAATGGGAAGACTTTGTAGACTTAATGGATGCAGATCCTTTGTACAGTATATCTAAAATAAATCCTACAGATACTGTTACTTGCAATTATCAAAAAAGGAAACAGTATCACATAAGTCACGACAGTAAGTTGTGGCCTTGTTGTATTCTAAATAGTGCAAGAGGTAATGTTAAAATTAGTAGGCACTTTGCCGATAACTGGAACAACCGGTACATAGACAACGACTGGAATAGTTTAAAGAAACATTCCATTGATGACATAGTGCAACATGAGTTTTATAAAACAGACTTAACAGACAGTTGGAACAGTAATACACACGGACCTAATAAGAAAGATCGCATAATAAATTGTACAATGAGTTGTAGTAAAGCAAATACAAATGCTAATCAATCTCGTGTTAAAGAAAGAATACATAATGTTTGACATTATTTTTATGAGTTACGAAGAGCCTAATGCACAAGAACATTGGGAAGCAGTTAAACAAAAGTATCCGTGGGCTAGGAGAGTACACGGAGTTAAAGGCTTAGTCAATGCTCACGTTGAATGTGCTAAACTTTGTAGAACTGATATGTACTATCACATTGAAGCAGACAATGAACTAACAGAAGAATTTGATCCTAGTTTTAAACCAAGCAAGTACGATAGAGATACAGTTCATGTATGGAGAGCAAAGAATAGTGTTAACGATTTAGTATATGGTTATAGTGGAATTAAACTGTTTCCTAAAAAGAATGTATTGGCATTAGATCCAACAAAGGTTGTAGACTTTACAACAAGTGTTAGTGATAAGTTTAAAGCAGTACAGATTGTAGGAAGCACAGTTCATTATGATACTGATCCATATAACACTTGGAAGGCATCTTTTAGAGAGTGTGCTAAACTAAGTGCAAGAATTATTGACAGACAAAAAGATGCAGAGACAGATGAACGTTTGAATACTTGGTGTAGTGTAGGCAAAGGTGCGTATGGTGATTACAGTATTGCTGGTGCATTAGATGGAACACAGTATGGCAAGTTTGCAAACAAAGACGATATGGTTAAAGTTAATGATTGGGATTGGTTGAAGGACAGGTATGAACAAGCAACTAATAGATAACTTTGTAAGCGACCAAGACATGTTTAAGAGGATGCATTTGTATACCGGACTAGATGCGTTTGAAGATATGCGTAAAACACTTGACAACACTGACGCAGTATTACAAGATGCATTTAGTTTAGGACAACTAGAAAGCAAGCGTTGGTTAGTGGATACGCTAAAGAAAACAGATTCAATATATGCACTTGGAACAGTTTTCCTTTGTGCTGGTTGGTATGGAACGCTTGCAAGTATGTTATTTGACTCCGGGATAGATATTCGTTGTATAAGAAGTTTTGATATTGATCCAACTTGTGGAATGATTGCAGAAACAGTTAACAGACAACATGTATTAAACGAATGGAAATTTAAAGCAACAACAGACGACATTAGTAATGTAGAATTTGATAATTATAAGTATACTACACTTCGAAAAGACGGTACTAAGGTTGAGTTATGCGAGTCAGCAGACACAATTATTAATACAAGTTGCGAACACATTGAAAACTTTGCAGAATGGTATGCAAAGATACCTAAGGGTAGGTTAGTAATTTTACAAAGTAATAATTATTTTGAACTACCCGAACATATTAATTGCGTAACCGATGAAGATCAATTTGCAACACAGGCACCAATGCAAAAAGTTGTATTCAAAGGCAGTATGCCATTACCTAAGTACAAAAGGTTTATGATAATTGGATATAGATAAACTAGACGTTCGTACGTTGCAAAAGGAAAGTGCAAGAGCATTGTCCTGCATGGTTGCGAGTAACAACAATATACATCAGTTTAATAAACAAGCTCACCACAACAGTCATAACTGGTACAAGGCAGTTGTTAATTGGTATATTAGCGAGTACGGCGACTTGCCTAGCAAAGCCGGACCGGGTATAGATGTTAAATTGATATTGGAAGACTAATGTCATTCAACAGCATCACTACTGACAAACCTAACACACTTGACATTGAATGGGTCATTAGTAATTACTGTAACTTTAGTTGTAGTTATTGCACAGAAGATCTGTTTGGTAATACATCAAGAGCTTTAGACTTAGATACAGCAGTTACTTTCTTTAACACAGTACACGAACATAACCCTGAACCAAAGATGTTATCGCTTAGTGGCGGAGAGCCTACTATGTGGAAGCATCTGCCTGAGTTTGTAGATAGAGTTGCAGACAAATACTTCTTTCAAATTGTAACAAATGGCTCCAGGACTCTTGACTGGTGGAAGAGATTCGTGTATAATAGAAGTATAGATAGAATAACTATGAGCGTACATACAGAGTTTGTTAACTACGATAAAACGTACGACAACATAGACTTTTTACAAGAACATACGGACTTAACTATATTGCTATTATTCAAGCCAGGTTGCATAAGTGAGTTAGAAACATTTGCAAACAAGTTAGTAGACAACAATATTAAATGTGTAATCCAAATAAAGCCATTAACAAGTCATGATAGTAGAAAAGTTTACGAATACACTGACGAAGAAAAGAAATACATTAGAGACTTTAAGTACGACAATGCTACAAAGGATCACGATAGTCAAATAGCAAAACGTTTGATTATCGATGGCAAAGAACATAACTTATCAACTACTTTTAAACTGATTGCAGATGGCTTAAATAAGTTCACTGGATGGAAGTGTAATCTTGGTAAAACTAGAATGTTTATATGGCATGATGGAAATGTATTTCCAGCAACATGTAATACAGGAATGAAAAGGCCTATTGGCAACGTATTTGAAAATAGACTTGAAACATATAGCGGAAGTACAATATGCAAAGATTCTTTTTGTCATTGTGGTCCAGATATTAAAATAACAAAGAACAAATAATGTACAAGTATCAAGATATAAAACAAATTCATTTAGAGATAACACAGAAATGTCAAGCGGCATGTCCTATGTGCGATCGTAACATGAACGGTAAAGGGATCAATCCACATATTGATTTAAGTGAACTAACAATAGAGGACATTGAAAATATGTTCTCTCCAGAGTTTATTGCACAGTTAGACTCAATGTATATGTGTGGTAACTTAGGCGATCCTATTATTGCAACAGACACATTAAAAGTATTTCAATACTTTCGTAAGCATAATGAACACATGTGGCTAAGCATGAATACAAACGGAGGTGCTCAACCTACAGCATGGTGGGCCGGACTAGCACATACGTTTGATAGAAAAGGTGCAGTTATATTCAGTGTAGATGGACTAAAAGATACTAATCATATTTACAGACAAGGTGTTAATTGGGATATAGTAGAACGTAGTATGCGAGCATTTGTCGCAGGTGGTGGTAGAGCAAGATGGGACTTTCTTATATTTGAACACAACGAACACCAAGTTGACGAAGCTCGTAGATTAGCAGACGAAATTGGCTTTGAAAGATTTATGCCTAAGAAGACTGCTAGGTTTGTTACTGCAAAAACAGATGCAAAACAATCACATCAAGCAAAGAACCATAAAGGCAAAGATACACAAGAGCTTAAGAAGCCTAGTGATAAATATGTTAACAAGGCACTCACAACACAACAAGCACTCATTGAGAAATATGGCGACATGGATGCCTACTATGATGCTGTACCCATTAATTGTAAAGTAAAGGACTTAGGAAACTTGTTCATTACCGCTGAAGGACTAGCATTACCTTGTTGTTGGACTGCCGGACGTATGTACAAATGGTGGCATAAAGATCCTAAAGTAGAACAAGTATGGGACTTTATTGATGTAGTAGGCGTAGACAAACTTAATGCAAAGCAAGGACTAGATAAAGTCTTTGAAACAAGTATTTTTCAAGACATAGAAGACAGTTGGAATAAGCCAACATGTGGAGATGGCAAACTAAAAGTTTGTGCAATGAAATGTGGCAAGGAATGGGATCCATTCGGTGAACAGTTTAAGTAGGATTTAAATGACAGAAAAAACAAAGACAATGCCTAGCAATGATAAAACAAAACAGTTTGATGACATAAGTGAAACGTTTTGTGCATTGCCCTGGATGCATCTAAGTTCAAGACCAGATGGTAAAATGCGTACTTGTTGCACATCAAATGCAAGTAGTGTTCAAGATCCAGATTCAAATAAAAAAGTAGGCGGTGGTGAAGTTGGCATTGTTAAAAATGACGACGGAGTTCCAGCAAACTTTAATCACACAAGTTTAGAAGATGCATGGAATAGTGGTTACATGCGTAACGTTCGTAAGATGATGTTGCGTGGTGAAAAGCCAGACCCTTGTTTAAAATGTTACAAGGAAGAAGAGTCAGGTCATTTAAGTAAACGTAATTGGGAAAGTGATTACTGGGGCAATAGGTTTAACTTACGTGAGCTTGCCGCTGAAACTGACCAGGACGGAAGAGTACCTCCTAAGATTAGATACATTGACTTACGCATGGGCAGTAAGTGTCAACTTGCTTGCGTGATGTGTAGTCCGCATGATAGTACTGGTTGGATTAAAGACTGGAACAAAATGTATCCACAGATCACAAACGAAAAATTAAAGAACACAAGTGCTTGGGATAACAAAGGACGTAATGACGGAGCAAGTTATAACTGGCATAAAAATAATCCAAAGTTTTGGAGTGATTTGTTTGAACAGATTCCACACATGTATCAATTATATTTTGCAGGTGGTGAGAGTTTAATTATTGATGAACACTACGACTTATTAGAAGAATGTATTAAACGGGGATACGCAAAGAACATTGAGTTGCGTTATAATAGTAATGCAGTTGAGTGGCGTGATGATTTATTTGACTTATGGTCAAACTTTAAACGAGTACGTTTCCATTATAGTATCGATGCACACGGAGAGCATAACGATTACATTCGTTACCCTACTAACTGGAAACATCAAGAAGATGTATTCTGGCAGTTAGATGCTACGAGTGATAACGTTGAGGTAACAACAGCTACAACAATTATGGCATTGAATGTTGCATACATTCCAGAGTTTGTTAAATGGAAAGTTGAACAAGGCTTTAGAAAAGTAAACAAGTGGCCTTTTGGAGCAGGTGGTATTAACATGCACTTTGCATATTGGCCTCCTCAGTTAAATTTAAAAGTATTGCCACAGAATGTAAAGCAACAGATTACAGACAAATACGAACAAGAGTTTTATCCTTGGATAGATGAGAACTGGCAAAGTTTTACAGGCGTAAAGGAAGCAGGTATAGATAAAGATACATTCCTAAATGCAAGTTATGGCCTTCCTCGCTTTAAAGGAATTATAAGATTTATGAATGCAGAAGATTGGACACAACGGCTTCCAGAAACAAGAGAGTATCTAAATTTAGTAAACAAACAACGTGGTTGGGAGACTAAATTCTTAGAAGTATTTCCAATCTTTAAGGACATACTATGAGCAAAGAATTGAATATGGATCGCTTTTGTGTTGTACCATTTGTACAATTAAACACAAGAGGTAAAGGAGATGCAAGAGTCTGTTGTAGTATCGATGGACTAAACTATGGCATTCCAAAGCATCTAACACTAGATGAATGTAATGATGAAACTTACAATGGTAAGACTACTGAAGTTTATAACTTACAGAACGATGACATAAGTGAATTGTGGAACAGTGACTTCATGAAAGACTTTCGTTTAAAAATGTTAGCAGGTGAGTATATACCTAACTGTGAGTTTTGTTACAGAATGGAAAACAGTGGACTAAGTTCAAAGCGACTTGGTAAGAATAGAATATTTTTAGAAAAGGCAATGCCTTTCTTACAAGATTATGCAAACGCAAACGGACATGTTGATAAGATGCCACAGTGGTGGGAAATACGTTTGTCAACCAAATGTAATTTAAGTTGTATCATGTGTGCTCCAAGTCTTAGTACAATGATGTATAAAGAATATGCCAAGTGGAAGAAGCAAGGCATTGGTTCGCAATATACAGATGGTGCATTAGCAATCGCAGCAGACAGTGGCGAAGAGTTTTTAAGCAAGAGTGAATTCTTTAGAAATCAAGTTACAAGTAATTTACAACATGTTTTATACATGGAGTTTAGAGGTGGTGAAGTATTTGCTGACAAAGAAAGTATAGACTTTATTGAAGCAATTAGCGAGACAGACTTTGCCGCAGGCATAACGCTAGACATTAGTACAAACGCTACACTATTAACTGACAGAGTTATTAATATACTAAACAAGTTTAAAGGTGGCAAGTTACGTTTAAGTATTGATGCATACAAAGAAGATGACGAGTGGATTAGATATCACACAGATTGGGATGCCGTTATGTCAAGTATGGACACAATGGATAACTTACATGAGGGTTGGATATTTCTAACACAGACTACTGTGCAGTTGTTAAACTGTTTAACACTAGACAAACTCATTGTGTTCTTTAATGATTACATTATTGCAAAACAAGACAAGCGTTTCTTCTTAGGCTTTACAAGTGTTAGAGGCAAGGACTGGCTTAGACATGAAATGGTTCCGCTTAAACTAAGAGAGGAAGCAGTTGCTAAACTAAATGAACTTCGTAATACATTGCCTATATTCCAGAAGGATTGGGAAACACATGGCAGAATGTTGTACGGACTAGATCAATTAGTTGCAGTATTAAGTGATCCAGAATATACACAAGAACAAAAACAAGACTTGAGTCACAGAGCTCAGTCCTTTTTTGAAACACTAACACGAGTTCGTAAGAAAGATTACTTCGAACGGTTTCCACACATTAAAGAAAGTGTAGCATAACATGGAAGATCACAGTAAACATGCTTTATGTCCTATACCTTGGATGAGTCAAAGTTATAGAGCTAACGGAGATATAAGAGTTTGTTGTCAAGCCCAGCATGGACCAACTGGTGGTATCCTCAAGAGTGAAGATGGTAGAGTATTAAATGCACGTGATAGTGATTTAAACGAAATCCGTAATGCTCCAATTGAGAAAGATATACGAAAGTCTATGATGGCAGGCAAGCGACACGCTGAATGTCAACGTTGCTGGACAGAAGAAGACAGTGGCATGGTTAGTAGACGTATTATTGAAAACAGACTGTGGACTAAAGGTGGTTGGGATCAACTACGAGAAGAAGACAAGTACGAATGGGACTACTTGTTAGAAAACACAGAAGAAGATGGAACTATTAATACAGATGCTATTGGTAATAACTTTTTTGATGTACGTTTTGGAAACTTATGTAACTTAAAATGCCGTATGTGTGGACCAACCGACAGTAACTTATGGTATGAAGATCAAGTTAAACTTTGGGGAGATACGTACGGAGACAGTCATGGTACTGTTAAACTTGTGCCTAATGCCAAAGGCAAGTATGTACCAGAAGTAAACGTATACGATTGGCATGAGAGTGAACACTACTGGGATCAAATGTATGATATGATTCCTAACATTAAAAAATTATACATCGTAGGTGGTGAACCATTTATGATTGATCAGCACTATGCATTTTTACAGAAGTGTATTGACAGAGGATATGCAAAAGATATTGTAGTTGAATACAATTCAAACATTACAAATATTCCGCCGCGAGCATGGAGTATCTGGAAACACTTTAGACGTATTGGTATCGGTGCAAGTATTGATGCAATAGGCGAGCTAAACAGATATATTAGATATCCTAGTAACTTTGATAAAATATGGAGCAACTTAGAAAAACTAAGTGTAGCAGAAGGTAACTTCCGTATGTGGCTTGCCACAACGTTTAACATTTATAATATTTGGGTATTGCCAGAGATAATGGAATACTATATTGTAAACAGTTTGCCAAGAGTTAACGATGATAATTTTAAACCTATTATGACTCCACATCCATTACATGGACCGCAGTTTCTAAACATTAGAAGTTTACCTAAAGCAGTTAAAGATTTAGTTGCACAGAAGTTCATAGACAAGATACCTTACTTGTATGATGTAATTGATGGAACAAACTTTAAAGATGATCGTAAAGAGGCAATGAAGAAACAAGCAAAACAAATCATTGATACTTACACAGACTTTATGTATGCTAAAGACTTCTCGCATTTGTCGTACAAGTTTTGGGAACACACAAATAGACTAGATAAAATTCGAGGACACTACTTCAAAGACCACTGTCCTGAAATGTTTGAAATGTTAAAAAAATATGCGCCAGAGTAAATGTTTATATGTTGCCAACGCTGTCTTTATATCACCACAAGGTAAAGTTGCACCATGCGGAGCAATACAAAACAAAGAGCAGTTAGAAGTTTTTGAATCAGTAGAACAATTACAAACTGACCCTGTGTTTAAAGATACTAAATTATATAATGCACTGGGTCGTATTTTAGATAGTAAATGGTGTAGTCATTGTAAAGAATTAGAAGATATGGGCGTTAAGAGTATGCGTCAACGTGCAGGATCTGGTAATTCACAAGATGGTTTTCTTAGTATAGCATTTAGTAATACATGTAATTTAGATTGTGTTATGTGCAGTAGTGAATACAGTAGTAAGTGGTATCAAACATGGAAGCACAATGCAGAAATAAAAGAATACTTTGGCGGAGATACAGACTCTGATAGACAATACAAACCGCATGGTCTTAGTTACGAACAGATTGACGAAGTTCTAAAAATTGTTCCAAGACTTAAAGGATTAATTATTAAAGGCGGAGAGCCTTTGGTTGATCCTAAAGTTCTTTACTTCTTAGAACGTTGTGTTGATATTAATCCTGATATTAATCTTAACATGGTTAGTAATCTTACAATATTAAATATGAAATTGTTAGCAAAGTTTAGGAAATTAAATCTCCAAGTGAGTATTGATGGTATTCATAAAACGTACGAATGGATAAGAGGAACAGAATTTAGCTCTGTTGATTATAATATTGACCAGTTTCATGCAGCCGGAGGTAGAATACAAATACAACCTACAATGTCTGCATACAATATGGAAAACATGGAACAACTATATCAGTATTATAGATCCAAAGGAATCTTCGTACAGAAGACCCCTATTATTGCAACTAACGATCATCTTAAAGCAACACATCTAGGTAGAGAAAGATTCGTCCAAGCTGCTGATAGTTTTTCGTTTCCTTTTAGTATGAAATACGATGAACCAACTGAAGCAGAGAAAGAAAGTTTTAGACGTTATACAAAAGTAATGAATAAACACAGAGGGTTCGAATGGGAACAAATATAAGATGCATTATCTGAAACCACATGAAATAAAATACTTACAGATTGATCACAATAGTACTTGTAATCTGCGGTGTCCGCAATGTGCAAGAACTGTTGACGGGCAAACTATGCCCGGGCTTGCTATGCAAGAGCTTGATGTGCATCATTACAAAGAGTTCATTCTAGGCGCCCCTAATTTAAATTTTATTATGTGGTGCGGTAACTATGGCGAAGTGATCGTATCTCCGACCTTTATAAATTGCCTACAACATGTAGTAGAAAATACCAGTGCAAAACTGGTTATAGCCACTAACAGTAGTGCCAGAGACAAAAGCTGGTGGAAAGAGCTCGGTCTATTGCTCAAGGGTAGAGGTAAAGTTAACTTTAGTATTGACGGATTAGAAGAAACAAATCACATGTATCGTGTTAATGCAAACTTTGAAAAGTGTATGGAAAATGCACAAGCGTTTATTGATGCAGGCGGAATAGCACGTTGGGATTACTTAGTGTTTGGACACAACGAGCATCAAGTTGATCAAGCAATAGAACGTGCAAGGAAGATGGGCTTTAGAGACTTTGCGATTAAACTAACAAATAGATTTGTTAATGACGAGCAGTATACTAATAAGAAATCAAGTGCTGAAAACCAAAACGTTGTAACTAGAAAAAGCAAATACACTTTAGAGATGCCACGAGATGAAAGTTTAATTGGTAGTGGTAAGAATCAAAATCAACTTATAATGGAGAAGTTTGGTAACTGGAAAAACTATGTTGATCAAACTCCTATTAGTTGTAAATGGAAACCTAATGGACAAATATTTTTAGACTTTGAAAACAGAGTTTGGCCTTGCACATGGACTGCTAGTGGGTATCTGCACTATGGAGATAACACACAAAAGAAACAAGCAAATCAATTATTTGACTTATACGGAAGAAACTTCAATAGTTTAAATGAACATAGCCTTGCTGAAGTATTAGCACATGATTACTTTGCAAAAGACTTCTGTAAGAGTTGGGAAGGTACGCAAGATAGTAAAGTTCCTAAGTTGTTTGCGTGTGGAAGAACATGTGGCACAGACTATAACTTTAGTAGTGCTCATGGAACTAACAGACGTATACTGGAATTACAAAATGTCTAGTTGGGATAGGATACGAGTACTTGATATTGAAGCAAGTAATATGTGTAATGCCGCCTGTCCTATGTGTGCAAGAAGTTTTCAAGGCGTAGACAATCCAAACTTAGACTTACAAAATTTAAAAGCAGTTGCACTAGAGCCATTACGTCCTTACTTAAATAATCTAAGACGTTTAAGTTTCTGTGGTAACTATGGCGACCCTATACTGAACAAAGACTTGCCAGACATTATAGATTTCACAAGAGAAGTTAATCCACATTGCAGTTGTATCATTCATACAAATGGTGGTGCTAGAACTGAAGCATGGTGGGAGAACTTGGCAAAGTATCCTAACTTAAAAGTTCGCTTTGGTATTGATGGCTTAGAGGATACTAATCATTTGTATAGACGTAACGTTCGTTGGGACTTGTTACAAAGAAACTATAGAGCATTTATTAAAGCAGGCGGACACGCTGAATGGAAAATGATTGTGTTCAAACATAATGAACATGAAGTAGAACTATCTAGACAGAGAGCAGTAGCAGAAGGCTTTAAAGATTTTATGTACGTTGTTACAAATCGTTTTACTGAAGGCGACAAGCAAACATTTTACATGCACCCTGATGCTAAAGATCAAACTGTGCTCGAAGCAAGCACAATGGAATTTGATTATGAAAAAGGAGTTGCTTCACATAGCACAAGACCAATTGGAGTTTACAGTACAAAGAAAGCATTAACTACAAGTGGCAGAGCTTACAGTCCGGATAAAATAATTACACAACAAGCATTCTCATACAAAGAAGCAACACAAGAAGAACAAGACAATAATATTAGTTGCTATACACAGAAAGAAGGCATAGTTTATATCAGTGCCAATGGCGACTTGTATCCTTGTTGCCACTTAGGCTATCCTTATGCTGGACAAAACATTTATGATGATCTTTATTGGCTTGACAAAAGCAAAATAAACTTGTATAATAACAATGCAAACGACATATTCAAATGGTTTGACGAAGTAGAACGTCGTTGGACACAAAACGATTGCTTGGGTACCTGTACAAAAGTATGTGGTAAAAAAGCAAAACCTAATCTATTTGTAAAGGCATAACATGAGTAATATTTTAATAGCAGGCAACCCAGACTATGGATTAGCACAAGCATTAAATGAGCAGTGGAAAGAATCACATGTTAGAGATATGGCATTTAAAAGTAGAAGTTTTAGTAACACAGACTTAACAAACGTACATGAACAAAAAGAGTTTGCTAGACTTAGTTTAGAACATGAAGTAACAATCCTTATCAGTTGTATGTGGGGATACGAACAAGTTAAACTAGCCGAACGAGTAGCCAAGCAATGGATAGAACACAAGCATGATGGTTATCTAATTGTATTAGGATCAAGTGCTGACACTCCTGTTAAAGGAAGTGCATGGAGTTATCCTGTAGAGAAGAAAGCACTACGGGCTTACTGTAGACAGTTAAGTCAGATAAGTGCAGGTGATAATGAGTATACGTTTAAAGTTACTTACTTGAGTCCAGGCAATATGCATACACCAAAGCAAGACGAAAAGTTACCTAACAGTCCTAAACTAAATACAGAGTACGTTGCTAATATAATTGATTGGTTAGTACATCAACCGGACAATGTTAATATCAGCGAATTAACTTTAGATATCATTCCAAATGAATAATCATGAAACCAAAAAAACAGCGTGCCTGGCACCGCTATTAAGCATTGCAGTTCAGCCTCAGGGCAGACTGAGACCGTGTTGTTGGTGGTGGGGAACTAATAAGAATGAGTTAGATCATAATATACAATCTATGAGCTTTACTGAATATAGAAATACAGTTGGCAAGAACTTGTATAAGAATATGCAACAAGGAGTATATCCTGATAGTTGTAAGAGATGTAATACATCAGCAAAGCCACGTTACGAATATTATAATAATTTGTACCCAGACTACGTTGGTAGAGAGTTTGAAGATGTTCCTAACCTAAAACATTTAGATTTACGATTTGGTAATCTTTGTAATGCAAGTTGTGTTACCTGTAACTATACTAACAGTAATTACTTTGGCAAAGTAAAAGAACAAGGTTATTGGTTAGCACCCGGACAGGTGCCAAGTGAAGAAGAAAGAGTTCAACTAGATCGTGATATGGATTGGCACAACAGCCCAAAGGCTATTAAATCGATTATTGATAGTTTAGTAGATGTAGACTACATTTACACAACTGGTGGTGAACCAACTATTAATCCAACGTTGCATAAAGTTATGCAACACTTAATTGATATAGGTCGTGCTCCAGATATTACTATTGAGATAAACACAAACGGAACCAACTCAAACAAAAAGTTTTTAGATTTATTCAAGCCATTCAAGAAGGTAATATTGTTTAGTATGGATGCACATGGCGAACTAAATGATGTTATGCGATTTCCAACTAAGTTTACACAGATTGAAAAGAACTTCTTTGCATTTAACAAAATATGTACTGGAGACGATCTACTCATGATTACTCCTTGCATTACCATTCATAACTTCTTTGCATTGCCTAATTTGCTTAATTGGGCAAACAAAAACAAGGTACCAATTACTGCTAAACTTAATATTTTAAACGCACCGCATTGGCAAAGTATTGCTAGATTAAATAGAGATCAATTAGATATTGGCTTTGAGAATATTAAAGCAATTGAAACTGTTCTTACAACTAGAGGTAACATATTACCTACTAGATTGTTTGTTGAAGATATGCAAGCAAGGCTATCAAATAAATCTGTATATCCGCCATTCCCAAAAGATAAAGACAACCTAATAATTAATTGGCACATGTCAATGGACTACACTCGTAAATGGTTTGAATCCAGAGGGTACGATCCAAAGATAACTAACATACCGGAATTTCAGTAATGTATCACACACTAGAATCAGTACACGACTTGCATGTCGAAATTACAAATAGATGTAATGCAGCCTGTCCTATGTGTGCAAGAAATGACTTTGGCGGAGCAACTAAAAGCGATTTAGATTTAGATGAATGGAGCAAACAAGATATTGATAATATCTTTGCAGGACAGTTTCCTAACTTAGAAAACGTAATGTTTTGTGGAACGCACGGCGATCCATGCGTTGCAAAGCATACACTATATGCAATGGAAAGAATCAAGTCAACTAGTGATGCAACAGTTGAATTTTATTCCAACGCATCAATGCGTTCCAAGGATTGGTGGGCAGACTTAGGAAGCATGTTACAAGAAAAGAAACCACATCATAAACATTATAGAAGAAACGACTTAGCAATCTTTAGTGTAGACGGGTTAAGCGATACAAACCATTTGTACAGACGGAGAACAAACTTTGAAAAGATTATGGAAAACGCAGAAGCCTACTTGGCCGCAGGTGGCATTGCTCGTTGGGACTTTATCGTGTTCAAGCATAACCAACACCAAGTTGAAGAAGCTGAGCAGTTGGCAAAGAAGATGGGCTTTAAACAATTCAGAGTACGAAAGACAAGTAGATTTGACTACAGTCCAGATGGGCCCGACAAGTGGAGAGTTAAAGATAGGAAAGGAAATATAGAATATTTCCTAGAACCACCTGATGAGAAATGGCGTAACCCGCAAAGTCAAAAGTTTAAAGAGTTAACAGAGAAGTATGGTACTATTGAAAAATATTATGATGGTGCAGAAATAGATTGCTTATACAAAAATGAATTTAAACGCATTTATGTAAATGCGTATGCGAAAGTGTATCCTTGTTGTTACATAAGTGATGACAGTTACCCGCACAAGAATAAGATATACAAAGATACACAGGAAAAGATATTTCAAAAATACGGAACTACATTTAATAGTTTGCGTGAACACAGTTGGATGGACATACTAACACACGACTGGTTAAAGAATGATCTAACTAACAGTTGGAACACAGACTTAGCAGGAGGCAAGTTAATGCGTTGTGCTAGAACTTGTGGTAAAGGCTACAGTCCTATAAAATCACAGAGTACGGATACTGCACTATGACACAAAAGGTAGCAAGTTATTTTAAATTTAATCCAACAGGTGCGTTTAGTGTTGATTGGTATATTGGAAAGCGTTGTAACTTTGCTTGTAGTTACTGTGTTGATTACTTACACGACAACTATAGTCAACATGTACCATTAGAGAATATGAAAGCATTAGCAGATAGTATTATAGACAAGCATGGACATAATGTGTTCTGGAGTCTGACAGGCGGTGAGCCTACTATCAATCCAAAGTTTATGGACTTGTGCAAATACATTAAAGAAGAACGTGGTGCAAGACATATTAGTATTACTACTAACGGAACACGAACTGCCAAATACATGTGCGAACTGTTTCAGTATATTGATAACATCACGTTAAGTTTTCACTTTGAATACTTAGACAATAGAATTGATGAGTACATTGAGAAGTGCATTGAAGTTGATAAATGGCGCAGGGCATGGAACGAAGAACAAAAGGCAACAGGTAAAATGTTTCCTAACTGGGATGAAGGTTATGTACAAAAGAATTTAATACTTCGCTTTATGGTTTACCCGGGCAAGATAGAAACTGTTGAACGTATGGAAAAGGCTTTTAGAGAAGCAGGCATCACTAACATTGAACACAGATACATTCGTAAGCCGTCAGGTAAAACTGCAAATGAGTTAATGCCTGGAAAGAAACTAGACTTCAACACAAATCACGATGAACTGAAACGTGATGAAGTTGGTGCTAATATGATTTCTAGTAACAAGAAAGAAATGCTAGCCGCAAAAGAAGATGCAAAGGTAGCAGGATTGCCCGAAGCAATGGCACAGAGTCCTACAACAGAAGCAGGCAAGCAAGAAGTATTTGAACGTGAAGCAAACTTCTATGGCGATAGCGAGCTTACTAAAATAAAAGAGTTGTATGTTAGTAAAGCAGATCCTAGTAAACGTAAGTTAAAGTTTTGGTTTACAGATGAACAAGGTGAATACTTTGATGAAGACTATCACTACAACGAACTAAACTTTGACAAAAAGAATAACTATCAAGGTTGGTTGTGCTGGGCCGGAGTTAAACATTTAAAAGTTACACCAACAGGAGATATCTACATAGGTAGTTGTCACGTTGGAGGCAAGCGAGGAAACATATACGACAGTGGAAGTGTTGACTTGCCTAAAGAGCCGATACGTTGTCCTAAGTGGCGTTGCACAGATAACTTGGATTTAAAAGTTCCAAAGATCAAAGACATGGAACATTATCATTTAATCAAAGACATGGTGGAATGGAAAGATGATCGTACAAAATAGTCAACAAGATGTTGAGTTTAAATTACCAACGTGGCATCACAAAGTAGGAATAAAGATAAGTGGCGGAGCAGACAGTGCCATAGTTGCATACATGCTTGCCAAGTACGTTGCTGAAGAACGCAACGACATTACTATTATTCCAATTACAGTTAACCATGAAGGCAAAGCATATCAAGAACCGTATGCAAAAGGATTAGTAAAACATTTAACACAAGTGTTTGGCAATATATTTGGAGAGCATGAACTAGGCTACTGCCCAGAAGGTCCTCAATATATTACTAGTCAGGATGCTCTAGTACAAAGTTTGTATAGAGATAATAAGATACAATGTCACTACGTTGGCATAACAAGAAACCCACCTAACGAAGCAATGGATATTATAGGATGGAATGGACCAGCAGATGATCGTAGCCCAGGAGAACAGTTGCGTTCAACTAGCAACGGTGATAACACAAGTTTCAAACCTTTAGTTAACATTGACAAGAAAGGTGTAGCAGAGTTGTACGAGACATTAGGAGTAACAGACTCATTGTTTCCACTAACAAGAAGTTGTGAAGACTTCACAGATAACTTTGATAGCCACTGTGGCGAGTGTTGGTTCTGTAAAGAACGACACTGGGGATTTGGTAGGTACGTTTAATGACATATTGTAGTGCTTTATGGAATCATCAAATGATTGACCCTATTGGTCGCATAAAGCCTTGTTGCCGATTCGACGGTAACGAATCACCTGATCATAACATAAAAGATATAACAATACAAGAAGCATTTTATAGTGACTTCCAAAACAATATAAGAACAAAGACAAGTGCTGGTGAACGTGTACCAGGTTGTATTAGATGCTATCAAGAAGAAGACAGTG
>Ga0209830_10001199_pt1 | contig 23490 bp, 21 predicted proteins | sample ArcticOcean_MG_C_12_FD_187439 | JGI IMG/M metagenome (GOLD analysis project Ga0209830, IMG submission 187439) | Marine microbial communities from western Arctic Ocean - ArcticOcean_MG_CB8_130 (SPAdes) (version 2) | ecosystem: Environmental > Aquatic > Marine > Oceanic | place: Arctic Ocean...
AGATGCAATAAAAAAATCAAGAATTTGGAAAGTTATAATGCTAATTGTTAGTTTGAGAATATTTCTGCTTCTATCTCTTCTATCAAACTTTCCACTTATAAATATTGAAAATGAAAAAATAATTAATGCTAATGGATGAATTAATTGAGCTAATTTATGATTACCAGCAGCCTTAAGAGAGTTTTTTCTTGAATTAGCATATTCATCATCTTTTTTTGGAAATAGCAAATCTCCTATATATCTTTGACTGGAATCATAATTGAAATTATTGTCTTGATTTAGGAAATCTGAAAAAAGATATTCATTCTTTTCAAAGCTAATTGTTGTCATTCCTGGACCATTAATTGATAAATTTCTGTGTTGAATATTTCCATTTAAAAGTATTAGTTTTGGACCATTATTCTCGTTAATTAAATAACCTTTTTCTGCAGAATACGTTACAGTTGATAATTTATCCCTATTATCATGTACTAAGATTCCATCAATTGATGTATTATCATCTTTTTTATGAGCATAGACTGTCAAACCTTTTGCTGGCATAGAGAACATTCCATCTCTAATTAAAGTACCTGATAAGTCATGACGAATTTCATGTATTTTTAATTTTGTATACCTCATGCCACTTGGTGCTAAAAATAAAGAAAATGTAGTTAGTAAAATAGTTGATGCTAATCCAAATACTAAAAAAGGCCTAAATAATCTGATTGGCCTCATTCCAGAAGTTAAAAGAACAACCATCTCTTTATCTGATGAAAGTGATTGAAGGGCAAATGATGTAGCAGCGAAAACCGCCAAAGGAATAATTTGGGAAATTATATTTGGAAGAACAGTAACTGTCAGAATAAAAAATGATCCTAAATCCGCTCCTCGCATAACAATTTCGTCAAGCATTTTAAGAACTTGACTAAGCCATGCTAGAGAGAGCATTCCTATCAAAACTAAAGCAAAAGCAAAAGCAATCTTGCTGATTATATATTTATCAATTTTTTTCATTTATATCGTATTATATACGACAAACTATACCCTTATGCGATAAATAATGTTAACAGATGATAAAATGATTAAAATTTGGAGAATCCTATGAAAGTAAGTTTCGTTAATAAACTGTCTGAAAAAAAAGAAACTTTAGTAATTATAAGTGATAAAAAATCAATATCAAAGATAGATGGTTTAAATAAAAATATCCTCAATTCTATCAAGGATGCAATTGCAAATGAGAATTTTAATTTTAAAAAGTTAGACTCTATTAAAATTATAGGTGGAGGCAAAAGTGGCTACTCAAAAATTATAATTATTGGTTCTGGTGATAGCTCTGATTTATCGTTTAGAGATCTTGATATTATTGGAGGAAAGGTTACACAATTAAATAATAATTCAATTAATAGTATTGATGTTTTAATTTCAAAAAATATTGCTAATGAAGACAGAATTTTAAGAATTGGTTATGGCGCAGTTCTTGCTACTTATAGATTTGATAAATATAAAACTAAGAAAGTTAAAGTCAGTCTTCCCAAAGCCATTAAGATTTTTTCAAAAAGACATCAGTCACTATCGAAACAATTCATTCATAAAAAATCAGTAGCCGAAGGAGTTTTTCTTGCAAGAGATTTAGTGAATGAGCCTAGTAATATTTTAAACCCCGAGGATTATGCAAAAAGAATAAAAACTTTATCTAGCTATGGCTTAAAGATTGAAGTCCTAAATGAAACGAAAATGAAAAAATTAGGCATGGACTCCTTACTGGGTGTTGGCAGAGGTAGCCAATACGATAGTCAGCTAGTTATAATGAAGTGGGAAGGAATAAAGAATAAAAAAACAAAACCTTTATGCTTTGTTGGAAAGGGGGTTTGTTTTGATTCAGGTGGAATATCATTAAAACCAGGTAATAAAATGGAGGAGATGATAGGTGATATGGGTGGATCGGCAGCCGTTGTTGGGTTGATGAAATCACTTGCCTTAAGAAAAGCAAAAGCCAATGTTGTTGGAGTTGTTGGTCTAGTTGAAAATATGCCTGATGGAACAGCTCAGAAACCAGGCGATATTATAAAATCTATGTCTGGACAAACTATTGAAATTCAAAATACTGATGCAGAGGGTCGTCTAGTACTTGCAGATGCGTTATGGTATGCGCAGGATAGGTTTAAGCCTGAAATTATGATTGATTTGGCAACCTTAACTGGAGCTATAGTAATGTCACTCGGTAATAAAATGGCAGGTATATTTAGTAACAATGATAGTCTTTCCGATAAGCTCTTTGAGGCCGGTCAAGATTCTGGTGATATGGTTTGGCGATTACCACTATCCAGCTCTTATGATAAAATGATTAATTCTCAATTTGCTGATATGAAAAATATTGGAATGGGTGGAGCTGGATCAATAACTGCTGCTCAGTTCCTTCAGAGATTTGTTAATAAAGTTCCATGGGCCCATATTGATATTGCAGGTACTGCAACAGGAATGGAAAAAAACTCTATCAATACTAGCTGGGCTTCTGGATTTGGGGTTAATCTTCTAGATACTCTTGTTGCAAAATTTTATGAGTAAAGTTTGACTGAGATTTTTTTTTATAAGTTAAAAAACTTGAGTGTTGAGTTATTTTTAATTTCTCTAATAGAAAAATCAATCTCTATGAATTGGAACTCTGTTGTTCTTTTGGACAATATTGAAAGAATGGAAGAAATTAATGATTTATTGTGGACCTTTAATGATGTTTCCTTCATACCTCACGGTAGTCAAAGTGATTTAAGTCCAGAGAGAAATAAAGTTTATTTAACCTGCAATGAAGAAAATCCAAATAAGGCAAATGCTATTTTCTCAATTGATGGAGTTAGCATTAATAACCCTAAAAACTGGAGTAGGTGTATTTATATATTTAATGAGCAGAATCTTAAGGTTACGGATGAATTAGAATCATATAAACGTGAAATCAAAGATTTAGATTACATTCAAAAATCTTTTGAGCAAGACCAGAATGGAAGATGGATTAGTAATAATTAAAGGAGAAAATTATGACATCACAAAGAACTTTATCAATAATCAAGCCCGATGCAGTAAAAAGAAATATTACCGGTAAAATCATTCAAAAGTTTGAGGATGGAGGTTTATCAATCATTGCTCAAAAAAGAATGCTTCTAACAAAGGAACAGGCAGAAGCCTTTTATTATGTTCACAAAGAAAGGCCTTTTTATAATGATTTAGTGAGCTTCATGACTTCTGGACCAGTAGTGGTTCAGGTTCTCGAAGGGGATAATGCAATCCAAAGGAATAGAGATATTATGGGGGCAACAAATCCAGAAGAAGCGGATAGCGGAACTATTCGAGCAGAATATGCTTTAAATATTGAAGCTAACTCTGTTCATGGTTCTGATTCTGAGGATAATGCGGTAACAGAGATTTCATTTTTCTTTGATCCAGGCGAGATTAATGCATAATATTAAGCTTTGAATTCTTCTAATTTTTTTATAGCTTCAGCTTTATAGCTAACTTTATCATTACTAACTGTTATTAATTTTTCAGCAAATAGCTGAAGACAAATAGGGTATAGTTTGTGTTCTAGTTTTAAAATTTTCTTTCCGAGTGACTCAGCATTATCAATTGATCTGATTGAGGTCGCGGCCTGAGAAATTATTGGCCCTTCATCAACGCCAGCTCTCACGAGGTGAACAGTACAGCCTGCAAATTTTACTCCTGCATCTAATGCCCTTTTATGTGTATCCAATCCTTTGAAAGAGGGTAGGAGAGATGGGTGAATATTTAAATGCCTATTAAACCAATTATTAACAAAATCTTCACTATGTATTCTCATGAATCCTGCATTACATATAAAATCTATATTGTTATCCAATAAAGTTTTATTAACCTTTTCATCAAATAATTTTCTTTCTTTAAAATCTTTGTGGTCAATTGATACGGTTTTTATTCCTTTAGAATGAGCATATTTTAAACCATCAGCGCTAGGGTTATTTGAAAAAACCAACCCAATTGATGCGCTACTACTTTTTTTTTCACAGGATTCTAATAATTTTATCATATTTGAGCCAAAACCTGATATTAAAATCCCAACTCTCATCTTCTAACTAATCCTTATTAAATATAATTCCAGAAATATTTTTTTTATTGTTTATGATCTCACCAACAATGAAAAATTCTTCATCAATTTTATTAAGATAATCTTTTATATTTTTGGCATCATTCGGGCTTACAATCAAAACTAAGCCAATTCCACAATTTAGAGTTTTAAGAATTTCTTCTTCATCTATGTTCCCTAAATTTTTTAACCAGCTAAATATTTCAGGCCTATCCCAGGATGATAAATTAATTTGAGCATTGATTTCTGAATTAGGAAATATTCTAGGAAGGTTTTCAGTTATACCTCCGCCTGTTATATGAGAAATAGCCTTTATACCGCCAACATTTTTTAATAAATCTAGAATTAACTTCACGTATATTTTGGTAGGCTCCAAGAGAACCTCTGAAATTGTTTTCTTACTATCATTTGGCATTGGGAGCGATGTTGTAATATTTTTTTGTTTAATGATATTTCTAACTAATGAATAGCCATTTGAATGAAGACCATTTGATGGTAAACCAATAATTATATCTCCTTCCTCTATATTCTTATTTGGAAGTAAGCAATTTCTCTCTACAATACCAACTGAAAATCCAGCTAAATCAAAATGTTTTTTCTCGTACAGTCCGGGCATTTCTGCAGTTTCACCTCCTATTAAGGCACAGTTTGACTGTATGCATCCCTCTGAAATACTCTCGATAATTTTTGTAGCCACATCATTTGATAATACACCAGTGGCAAAGTAATCTAAAAAATAAAGTGGTTCGGCACCTTGAACAATTAAATCATTAACACACATTGCAACAAGATCTATACCAATATTATCATAAAAATTATGCTCTATTGCTAAAAGCAGCTTTGTTCCAACACCATCGGTTGATGATACAAGTAAAGGATCCTTATAATCACAAAAAGAAAGATCAAAGACTCCTCCAAACCCACCAATTTTAGTATCAGCCCCAGGTCTTTGTGTTTTTTTTGCTATAGGTTTTATATTTTCAATTAGATCATTGGCTTTTTCTATATCAACACCAGATGAGGAATAGGTTATTTTTTTATCCTCATTAAGCCCTTTATCTATCTTTTCTTCTGACAATTCGTATGCCTCAAACTTTAATTAATATTAATCATAATAAACTCTTTTATTATAAATAAATAAATATATCATTATTATTTTCCTTAAAGGTTAATTAAATGAATTTTGCAAATATTATAACTGTTTTTAGATTGTTACTTACCCCAGTAATAATTTGGTTAATTTTTTCTAGCTATTATAAATTTGGATTGATTTTCTTTGTATTGAGTGGCTTATCTGATGCATTGGACGGCTTTATAGCGAAACAATTTAATCAAAAAACTCTCTTAGGAAGCTATCTTGATCCAATTGCTGATAAAGCCCTGATAGTCTCATCTATTTTAGCCTTAGGTTATGTTGGAGCCATCCCTCCATGGCTAATAATTCTAATTGTTTCTAGAGATTTAGCTATTTTAGGTGCGGTTATAATTTCTTGGCTAATTGAGAGTAGTTTAAAAATAGAACCGATTATTTCTAGTAAAATAAATACCTTTCTTCAAATTTTTTATATAGGATTAATACTATTCAATCTCTCAACTCGAGAAAGTATAGATAGCTTAGATTCACATATTCTTCCTTTTTTCGCAATACTAATAGCTTGTTCTACTCTATCATCATGGTTCACTTACTTAATGATATGGCTGAAGAATATGGGTATTATTGGTAATATGAAATAGGTTCATAAATGTACAAAGAACAGCTCACCATTAAAATGCCTAACCGATTAGCCTTAGGAAGAGAGGATTTTATGGTTAACGAGTGTAATCAAGCAGCCTTAGATTTTATTGATTCTTTTTATAAAAATAATATTAGGACGGGCGTCTTAATTGGGCCAAAGGGCTCAGGGAAGTCTCATCTAGTAAATGTATTTTGTAAAAATATTGAAATTGATAAATGGAAAATATTGCAAAATTTTAATTTAGATATTTATAAAATATTTGAAGAAAACGATGCAATAATTATAGAGGATATTGACCTAATCTCGTCTAAAAGTGAAGAAGAGCATTTATTTCATTGTATAAATCTTTCGAAAGAATTAAAAAGAATTTTACTTTTAACATCTGGAACTGAACTATCCAATATCAATATAAAAATTCCCGACCTAAGGTCTAGATTAGATTCCTTACAAAGAATAAAAATTTTAGAACCTAATGATGATTTAATGAATTCCTTAATTCTTAAACTTTTTCATGACCGTCAAATTTTAATAAAACCAAATATACTTATTTATTTATTAAAAAGAATTGATAGATCTTATGCGGGTATTTCAGAAATTATTAGTTTAATTGATAATGCCTCTTTATCAAAAAATAAATCAATTTCAATTTCCTTGATTAAAGAATTACTCAAGTAGGTTCAGTTATAATTTAAATATATTTTAGAATTACGTTATTTTCTTCCATGGTAATTGCTACTTTTCCATTTTTAAAGTCTAACGCTTTCTTTCCAAATAAATCATAACGCCAACCTTTTAGTGTTTTGATATCAGCAGAGTCATCGGCAATTAAATCCTCAAGATCCTGAGTAGAGGCAATTAATTTTTGAGCAACCTCATTTTCTTCAGATATTGAATTTAAAAGTATTTTTAATAAAGAAACTCTACTGTTTGTTCCGTGAGGTAGTTTTCTTTTTTCGGGTAATTTTGGAAGATTTTCTTCTTTGAGAGACAGACCTATCAATATTTGTTCTTGAATTTCATTTATAACATTTTCTTTTAACCTTAGGCCGTTAGAGAATGATCTTAGGCTCATGATCTCATTTATTGATTTTGGTTTCATAGATGATAATTCATAAATTATGTCATCTCTTATAACCCTTCCTCTTGGAATGTTATTATTCTGAGCTCTTTCCTCTCTCCACTTTGCTAGCTGAAATGTTACTCCTCTTGTTTTAAGGTCATAACCTCTAATTTTAAGCCTTTTGTATGCTAACTCAGGGTCAGTATTGTAGGTATTTTCTGAAGTTAAAATTTTTAATTCTTCATCTAACCACCTAGTTCTTTTCTTTTCTTTTAATGCATCATTTAGTAATGGGTAAATTTCAAATAAATGCGTAACATCTCCAATTGCATAATTTAGTTGTTTATTTGTCAGGGGTCTTTTTGCCCAATTTGAAAACCTTGATGATTTATCAATCTTTTTTTTAAGTAGTTTATCAACTAATTTCTCATAACCAACAGAATCTCCAAACCCACATACCATTGCTGCTATCTGAGTATCAAATATAGGAGAGGGAATTTTACCAGATATTTTAAAGAAAATTTCTATATCCTGTCTTCCTGAATGGAATACCTTTAATATGGATTTCTTATTTAGAATTTTAATAAACGGCTTTAAATCAATATCTTCTTCTAGCGGATCTATAATAAATTCTAATTCACCAGAGCAGACCTGTATGAGGCATAATTGTGACCAGTAGGTTTTTTCTCTAATAAACTCAGTATCAATGGTAATAAATTTTGCTTTATTTAGCTTCTTACAGGCTTCCTCAAGCTCTTTATTTGTTTTGATTAATTCCATTTAAATCGTATACATTATAAATGTTTAGTTGTCCTTGACAAAACACTTTTAAATTGTCCTATTGCGTCAATAAATCATAGGTTAATAAAATGAATAAATATCGAAGTCATAAATGTAATGAGCTTACAATTGAGAATGTTGATAGTGAGGTTTATTTATCAGGTTGGGTTAACCGTAAGCGCGATCATGGCGGACTTCTTTTTATTGATTTAAGAGATCACTATGGATTAACTCAGTTAGTTTTTGATCCCGATAGCAGTGCATTCAATGAGGCCGAAAAGGTAAGTGCAGAATCAGTAATTAAGGTTTCTGGAAAAGTTGTTAAAAGAACTGGTGATACGATAAACTCAAATCTACCAACAGGAGATATTGAGGTTTATGTTGAGGGAATAGAAATTTTATCTAAGTCTGACGAATTGCCACTACCTGTTTTTGGTGAACCTGATTACCCTGAAGATATTAGGTTAAAATATAGATTCTTAGATTTAAGGAGAGAAACTCTTCATAATAATATTGTTATGAGATCTAAAATTATTCAGTCCATTAGAAAAAGAATGATTGAAAAAGATTTTCTAGAGTTTCAAACACCTATTATGACTGCTTCTAGTCCTGAGGGCGCTAGAGACTTTTTAATACCTTCTAGAGTACATCCTGGGACTTTTTATGCCTTACCTCAAGCACCTCAACAATTTAAACAAATTTTAATGGCCTCAGGATTTGATAATTACTTTCAAATTGCACCTTGTTTTAGAGATGAAGATGCTCGTGCCGATAGGTCGCCTGGAGAATTCTATCAACTTGATATTGAAATGAGCTTTGTTGATCAAGATGATATTTTTAGTGTTGTTGAACCAATTTTACGTGATCTTTTTATAGAGTTTGCTCCAAAAAAAAATATAACACAAAACTTTCCTAGAATTCCTTATTTAGAGGCGATATCAAAATATGGAACTGATAAACCTGATTTAAGAAATCCAACAGAAATGTCAGATGTTACTGAGATATTTACAAACTCAGGTTTTAAAATATTTTCTGATTCTATTAAAAAAGACTCTAATGTTAAAGTTTGGGCTATTCCCGCTAAAAGTGGAGGATCAAGAGCCTTTTGTGACAAAATGAATGCATGGGCAATTAAAGAAGGTCAGCCTGGCTTAGGTTATATATTTTATAAAGAAGGAATGGGATCGGGTCCAATAGCTAAAAATATCGGAGAAGATAAAACAAAAATAATTAGAGAAAAATTTAATTTAAGCGATAGCGACTCTATATTTTTTATATGCGGAGTTCCCAAGAATTTTATTCAATTTGCCTCAAGCGCAAGGGATAAGATTGGTCAGGATTTAAATTTAATAAAAGATGATAGCTTTGAATTTTGCTGGATTGTAGATTTTCCAATGTATGAATGGGATGAATCAAATAAGAAAATTGATTTTTCACATAATCCTTTCTCGATGCCTCAGGGAGGCTTAGAATCTTTGGAGAATATGGATCCTTTAGATGTTAAGGCATTTCAATATGATATAGTTTGTAATGGTATTGAGTTATCATCTGGTGCCATTAGGAATCATAGACCAGATATTTTAGTTAAAGCATTTGAAATAGCTGGCTACGATAAAGGTGAAGTTGAGAAAAGATTTGGCGCTATGTCTAGTGCATTCAAATATGGAGCACCTCCTCATGGAGGAATAGCACCAGGTATCGATAGAATAGTAATGTTGTTAACTGGAGTTAATAATATTAGAGAGGTTATTGCTTTCCCCATGAATCAGCAAGCTCAGGATGTTCTAATGGGCGCTCCTTCAATGATTCCAGACGATCAATTAAACGATCTAAGTATTAAGATTGACCAGAGGGACGACTGATTTGTTGCTTAAAAAATGAAAAAATTACTTTTAGAAATTTTTACATGGTGGAATGGTCAGACTCTTGGAACGAGAATACATACGTTAATTAATGGTCGCTTAGTTGGATCAGATTTAGATGGTAATAAATACTTTATTAACAAAAAAAATACAGATAGTCGTTGGGTTATATATAATGGTAAAATGGATGCATCCAAAATCAACGCAAATTGGCACGATTGGATTCATTATAGAACTGATGAAATTCCAGTTATAGATAAGAAAGAAAAATCTTGGTATAAAAAACATACAATGAATTATACTGGAACAGAAAAATTTTATAGTCCTAGAAATGCTTCAAAAAAAACTAAGAGATCAATTCATAAATCATATGAATCCTGGTCTCCTGAGGAGAGAAAATGAGATCAAATATTTTCGAATCTATTGTCGGTGCTTTTGTCATATTAATATCTATTCTTTTTTTATTCTTGGGTTTTTCTTCCATAAAATTCAATAATTCTGATAATTATAATATCTCTGCTTTTTTTAATAGAATAGATGGAATAAAAATTGGTTCAGATATTCGTATGTCCGGTATTAAAATAGGAACTGTTGCTAGACAAGAATTAGATAACTCTACTTTTGAAGCAAAGGTTTTTATGTCCATTGATTCGAAAATTTTAATCCCAGATGATAGTTCTGCAAAAATAACATCAGACGGACTTTTGGGTGGTAACTATATTTCTATTGAACCAGGCGGAAGTGATATTTTTTTATTAAATAACGAAGAGGTATTATTTACCCAGGGTTCCGTTGATTTAATTGGCCTTGTTGGAGAAGCACTCTTTTCTGTTGATGATGGAGAGTAATTTATTGCTTATTTTTCATGTGATTTTCCACCCAATGAATATCATAAGTGCCATTTAAAAATTCCTCTTCTTTTATTATATCTAAATAAAATGGAATTGTTGTTTTAATTCCCTCAACGACAAACTCACCAAGGGCCCTCTCTAGCCTTGCAAGACATGAATCCCTGTCTTCCCCAAATACTATTAGCTTGGCAATCATGCTATCATAATATGGTGGTATAGTAATTCCACTGTAACAACCTGAATCAACCCTAACACCAGGGCCGCCAGGCGTATGAAAGTTTATGATCTTTCCTGGGCTAGGAATAAAGTTCACGGGATCTTCTGCATTAATTCTACATTCTATAGAGTGTCCAAAGAATTTTATTTCGCTTTGTTTTTTTAATAACTTTTGATTAGCTGCAACCAGTATCTGTTCCTTAACAAGGTCAAAATTTGTTATTTCTTCTGTAACAGGATGTTCAACTTGAAGCCTTGTATTCATTTCCATAAAATAAAATTTATTATCTTCGTATAGATATTCAACGGTTCCCACTCCACTGTAGCCAATTTTAGTTAATGCATTAACGGTAAGTTCTCCAATATAATTTCTTGTTTTATTATCAATTACTTTTGAGGGGGTTTCCTCAAGAAGTTTTTGATTTCTTCTTTGCATTGAACAATCTCTTTCTCCAAGATGAATCATATTTCCAAAATTATCACCTATTATCTGGATTTCAATATGCTTGGGGTGTTGAAGATATTTCTCTATATAAATAGTATCGTTATCAAATGATTTATCAGCCTCTGTTTTAGCTTTCTTTATTGACGCTTCTAAATCATCAGCATTATGAACAACAACCATTCCTCGTCCACCGCCACCAGCAGACGCTTTTATTATAATGGGATAACCTATTTTTTCTCCAGTTTGAGTTGCTTCTTCAAGATCCTTGACTTCTCCGTCTGAACCAGGAATAACAGGGATTCCATATTCTTCAGCAGTCTTCTTTGCTAATATTTTATCTCCCATTGTTTTTATATGGTTAGATGAGGGGCCAATAAATGAAATATTATGTGCATTTAATTTTTCAACAAAACTTGAATTCTCTGATAGAAATCCGTATCCAGGGTGAACCGCGTCAGCGCCTGAGATTTCACATGCTGCTATTATAGACGGAATATTTAAATAAGATTCTTTTGACTGAGAGGGTCCAATACAAACACTTTCATCTGCCATTTTAACATGCATGGCCTCTTTATCTGCTGTTGAATAAACTGCTACAGTTTGTATCCCAAGATCTTTGCACGCTCTTAAGATTCTAACAGCTATTTCACCTCTATTGGCTATGAGAACTTTTTCAAACATTTTAATCAATTAGAATTAATGGATCGTCAAATTGAATTGGCTGCTCGTTTTCTACGAGTATTTTTTTTACAATTCCATCTTTATCTGATGCAATATTATTCATAGTTTTCATTGCCTCAATAATTAGAATTGTTTGACCTTTTTTAACCTTATCCCCTTCATTAATGAAGTTATCAGAATCGGGATCTGGTTTTAAATACACAGTACCGACCATGGGAGATAAAACAGCATTTTTTATGTTTATATCCTCGTCTGTTGTTTCAATATCTTGTAAATTTGGTTTTTGAATACTTTGAGAGGAGGTTAAAGCTGGAGCTGATTGTAAAATATTCTTTGCAACCTTTACTCTTCCAACCTTTTTATTCTCTATTTCGATTTCACTTAAACCAGTTTGATCTAAAAGCTTTGACAGTGAAATTATTAATTCTTTATCAAAATCTGACACACTTAATCTCCATAATTTTAATTACTATTTAAATTTTTTAGCATACTTTCTAAGGCAACAGTATAGCCATCCACACCCAGCCCACTAATTACACTATTTGCAGCCATTGATACATAAGAAGAATGTCTAAATTTTTCTCTCTTATAAATATTTGATATATGAACCTCTATAATAGGGATATTGAGAGCAAGAAGAGCATCATAAAGAGCAATTGAAGTATGGGTATAGCCTGCTGGATTAATAATAACTCCATCACCATTTTTGCCTGCCTCATGAATTAATTCTATAAGTTCACCTTCATGATTAGTCTGTCTGAAAATTACTTCTGCTTCATTTCTGTTGGCAAATGTCACTAAGTTATTTTCAATATCCTTTAGGGAAGATACGCCATATATATCCGGCTCTCTCTCTCCTAGGAGGTTTAAATTAGGACCATTTAAAATATGTATTCTATTTGTCATTTTTTAAAATCTTAAGCATTTCATCTTTTCCTATAGCTCCAGGAATTAATTTTTTATTAATAATAAAAGCAGGGGTTCCTCTTACCCCAATTAAATCAGCAAGCCTATAACTTTCTTTAATTAATAGTACAGTTTCATCTTTATTCATATCAGATTTGAGTTGCTCGTAATTAATTCCAATATTTTCTGAAATATCCTTGATGTCATTAATTGATATTTTTCCTGAAAGGTTCATTAACTCTTGATGCATAAGGAAATACTTATTTTGTTTTTTTGATGCTATTGCAGCTTTTGACGCCAAGACTGAACTTTCGCCCAAAACAGGTAATTCCTTTAAGATAACCTTTACATCTTTATTTTCAGATATCAGCTCCATTAGTTCTGGAAAACTTCTTTTGCAGTAACCACAGTTATAATCAAAGAACTCTATAACAATTTTTTCTCCATCTTTATTCCCAATAAAAAATTCATCATTGGTTATAAATTCATCGTAATATTTATATATTTTTTTTTGGTAATTACTGTTCTCTAACCGATCTATTTTATCTAAAACTTTGGTTAAATTATTTTTATCTTGCATCAAAAACTTAACAACATCATCTTCTTTCATTACATTATTATTAATAGCCAAATAAATAGCAATACTTAATGTAATCACTATAATTAAAAGAAAAATTACTCTTCCACTAAGATTTTTTTTTAAACTGGGCATTTTTTCTTCCATTTGGCTTTGTTTTTAGAATCAAGCATAATATCCTCTGCTCTTAACTTTGAAATATTAGAATTCTTAGAATATTTCAATGATTTTTTTGCATGAAAAGAAGCCATCTTTACATTACCAGTAAGAAAATGCCTTTCCGCAGATGCAAGTTCAGCATTTCCAATGTCGTTTAGTCTGGAAAAAGAAAGTGCTAACTGAAACCAAGTTTGAGTATTTTTTTTATCATACTTAAGTGAACTCTTTAATAGATTACGTGCTTTTATAGCATCATTTTGATTTTCTAAAGCATTTAACGCTGTGGCTAAAGCAACCATAAGCAATGGTTCAAGCGGACTTAGGGATAGAGCTTTTTCATAAGGTAAGATTGAATCTCTTATCTTTCCAGATTCATATAATATTTGTCCCTTTAGTTCATAGAACCATGGGTTTTCTGGGTACTCCTCTATCATTTCATTAACCATTGTAATTGATTTATCCATAAGTGCTTTTCGATAATATGCTACAGACGATGAGTATTTATTATAAATTAAACTAGGGTTTTTAGCATTTTTCTTAATAATATCATTTGGATTATTAAGAAAGCCCTCTAATTTTGCTTGAATCATTTTATACTTAAATATTAAGTCATCAGTATCATTTTCATTTATAAACTGAGACTTTTGTACTTTTTGTTCAAGGGCTCTAATCCGATCTCGCGACAATGGATGGCTTCTAACCCTTACACTTTGTTGGTGAGAGCTCAAAGCCTCTTGATTTGCAAATTTATATAGAACTTCTAGCATTCCATTAGAAGATTTTTCAATATTTTCTAAATATTTTACAGCCGCTTGATCAGCAGCTGATTCCTGGCTTCTTGAGTATTTTGCAACCATACCTTGTGCTATCTGTTGTCCGCCCAGTAATAAAGCCTGTGCGGCATCTCCGTCTCCAGCAATGGCTGCTCCGATCCCAAGTAGAAGTCCAACTATCATAGGGGTTCTAGCTCTTTCAAAGGCTTCATCAGAACGAGCCAAATGACCACCTGCAATGTGACCTGTCTCGTGAGCCATAACACCTCGTAACATTGAGGGAGTCTCGAATGATTGAATTAAACCCGTATTAACAAATACTTTTTGACCACATGCAACAAATGCATTAATTGACTTGTCATTAAAAATATAAATATCAACTGAGTTTATATTTAGGTTAGCAGAGCTAAATATTGGATGAGAAATTTCTTTAAGAAAGTTTTCTATTTCCGCATCTCTTATAATATTTGCATTTAGAGTTGAGTTGAAAGCAAATAAGAAAAAAAGCAGTAAGCCTTTATTAAAAAAAACTATACGAAAAAATAAATTCATTTTTATATATTAACGTAATTTTAATTGATTAATATTAAATATTGTTAACCTTTGCTCCACCAGCCAGATTTACTTTTTTTCTCTTTAGGTTTTTCTTTCTTATTTGCAGAATCTTTTACTGGGGCACCTATGTAATTAATATTCTTGGGTGATTCAGACTCCCTTAACTTTTGTGACTGATTTTTTTTATCTAATAATTTTTCTTTTTTATTTGTTTTTTTTATTTTATCAGAATTTTCTTCTTCTCCACTTTCCTGAACTTTCACATTAGTGCTAATAGGATCTTTTTTTGCTGTCACAGGTCTTTTTTTATTTTTTTGATTTTTTCTATTGTCAAATTTATCTTTAGAGTCCTTTTTTTCATTCTGTTGATCTGTATTTTTTTGATCAGCTACATTCTCTTTAATTTTTTCCTTATTATTATTCTTATTATTACTAGGCTGCTTTTCATTCGTTTGGTTCTGATTATTATTTTGTTGATTATTTTTATTTTTATTACGTTTCTTATTATTTTTATTTGGTTTTTTGTCTTTTGAGTTATCATTATTATGATTTTCATTAGCTTTATCAATTTTTATTTCATTTCCATTAACATCAAATGCCTTAATGACATTTTCATTACCTCTTAAAGAGGAGCTTCCATAAAAGTTAATAGATTTTTCTTTGTTAGATTCTAGATCAATTAATAAATTTCTTTTTTGATTAACTAAGTAATTCAATATTTCATTTGGAATTTCTGCATCAATCTTTTTAATGTTTTCTTTATTACCTATATCGCTAATATTTCTTAAAATTTCTAAAGATCTAGAGTCTATTGATCTTACTAGGCCCGTTCCATCACAATGAGAACATCCTGAATATACACCTTCCTTAATACTTGCTCTAATTCTTTGTCGGGACATCTCCAGAAGTCCAAATGAACTAATTTTCCCGACCTGAATTTTAGATCTATCAGACTTTAAAGACTCTTTAAGCCTTTTTTCTACAGACCTCCTATTTTGAAATTTTTCCATATCAATGAAATCAATAACAACTAATCCAGCCATATCTCTTAACCTTAATTGCCTAGCAATTTCTTGAGCAGCCTCAAGATTTGTTTTAATGGCAGTTTCTTCAATGTTATGATATTTTGTAGAGCTTCCTGAATTTACATCGATTGCAACTAAAGCTTCAGTTTGATTTAGAACTAAAGAACCTCCTGAGGGAAGGTAGACTTCATCTGCATAAATTGAGCTAAGTTGATTTTCGATATTATTTTTTTGAAAAATAGGAGATGGCTCTTTCCATTGTTTAACCTTAACGGCATGGCTAGGCATTAATAGTTTCATAAAGTTTTTAGTAATTTTATATGTTTTTATTCCTTCAACATAAATATTATCAACATCTTTTGTGTATAAATCTCTGAGTGTTCTTTGTATAACGCCTCCATCTTCATATATTAATGCAGGAGCATTTGATGAGAGGGTGTCTTCTTTAATTTTATCCCAAGTTTTTGTTAGATATTTGTAATCTCTTTTTATCTCAGTGGAAGTTGTCTTTGCTCCAGCTGTTCTAATAATTAAACCCATTTCTGAAGGAACATTTAGTTTATCTAATGTAGCTTTTAGCTTTTTTCTTTCTTGTGAGCTATTGATTCTTCTACTAACACCGCCTCCGGAAGTGCTATTTGGCATAAAAACACAATAACGGCCAGGTATTGACGTATAGGTTGTTATTGCAGCACCCTTATTACCTCGCTCCTCTTTTACAACTTGAATAAGAAGGATTTGATGCTTTTTTATTACTTCCTGTATTTTATATTTCTTTGAAAGGTTTACATTCCTTTTTTTATTTATTTTTTCTATCTCTTCTAGATCATCACCCCCTAAATTCTCAACCTGCGATTGATCATTGGAATCCTCTGTTGGAGAATCACTTATATCGTCTGTATTTACCTCATCCTTGCTTGCTTGGAGCAGGGCCTCTTTATCTGCCACCGGTATTTGATAGTAATTAGGATGAATTTCAGAAAATGGAAGGAAGCCATTTTTATTACCACCATAATCAACAAAAGCCGCTTGGAGTGATGGCTCAACCCTTGTGACTTTGGCTAAATATATGTTTCCTCTTATTGGACGTCTTGAGTCAAACTCAAAATCATACTCTTCTAATCGGTTGTTTTTTAGTACTGCAACTCTCACCTCTTCTTGATGTGCTGCATCTATAAGAATTTCGTTCGTCATTTAATTTATCTCCAAAAAATGGAAGTAAAATATTATTTGTTATATCTGTATTAATATTTTTCATTTAGTTATCTTTTTATACTTCCAAGTATTAATTTTTTACAAAGAATGGAAAGCTGGTTACAGATTAATTTTTTTATAACTACTTTATCCATTAATAATTTTTAACTATCATATAAATTTAAATTAGATTTATATATTTAATTAAGGTAAATTTATTTACCTTGATTACTTTTACATTTCATTTAATAGCTTTGGCAAGGACGTAATCAAAATAATTATAAAATTATGATTTTCTTAAAAAAAATATCAAAAATTATTTTCCTCCTTTTTGTGATTTGGAATCCCTTCCTTCTGTATTCAGAAGATGAGGTAACTGTATCTAAATTACGTATTAGTTCGATCCAGGGAGGGTTAAGAGTAATTATTGATGCAGATCAGTCTCCGGCTTATGAGGTATTTTCTTTAAAAAATCCTAATAGGCTTGTTGTAGATCTTGCAAAAACTAACTTTTCTGAAGATTTTTCTTTCCCTGCAACTAAAGGTTTTATCAAAGGTATAAGATTCGGATCATTCAACAATGATGTATCTCGAATCGTTTTTGATTTGAATTCATCAGTTAAAAAAATAAAAAGCAGAGTCAGGAAACCTTCAAGCGGAAGTAAAAGAACATTAAATATAGATATTGAGAATTACATAAATATAATAACGCTAAATGAAAAAAATAAAAAACTAGAAAAAAAACAAATAAAGAATTTTAAGAAAAAATATTCAAGAAATAGAAAATTAACAATTGTTATAGATCCGGGTCATGGAGGCAAAGATCCTGGAACTTCCTTCCAGAGTTTAATTTCTGAAAAAGAAATAGTTTTAAATTTTTCTTCAATTTTAAAGAAAAAATTAGAAAAAGCGGGTTATAGAGTTTATCTAACAAGAAGCGCTGACAATTTTATAAAATTAAAAGAAAGGGTGAAATTTGCAAAAAGAAAGGGTGCTGATCTTTTTATTTCCGTACATGCGGATGCATCTAAGTATTCCTCTACACGGGGTTTTTCAGTCTATACCTTATCTAAAAAAGGTTTAGACCGAGAAGCTGAAAAAGTTGCAAAACTTGAAAATAGTTTGTCAGTTTTTTCTAAAAAAGGTCTAAAAGGTATTAACTTGAGAGATGCTAGAAATATCAAGGATCAGTATTATATAGACCTAGCATTCGATAGAGCAAAAAATTCTTCAACAGAGTTTGCGGATATTCTTGTAAATAAAGTTGAGGAAAGGTCTGAGTTACTAACTAGGCCTCACCGATATGCAGGATTTGCTGTTCTAAAATCTCCTAATTATCCTAGCGTCTTAGTTGAATTAGGTTTTATTACAAACGATAAAGATAGAAATAACTTTGGTAATAGAAATTGGCAATCTTCTGTTGCGACAAAATTTGTAGAAGCAATAAATCAAAATTTTCAATAATTTAAGGGAGTACTATGAAAGCTGAAATTCAAAAAATAATAGACGATATTAACGAATGTATCGATCTATTAAGGGGGCATCTTTGACTGGAATAAATCTTCAAAGAGGCTACTAGAGTTAAATTCATTAATTGAGATGGATAGCTTTTGGAATAATAATAATAAAGCCCAGATTATTATGAAAGAAAGGTCACAAATTGAAGATGGCATGAACAAGTGTTTGTCTCTAGAGGGACGTTTAGAGGATTCCATTACATTGATCGATCTTGGAAGCGAGGAGTCAGATGATAAAGCAATTTCAGATGGTGTTTTATCTCTTGAGGAATTACTTGCTGAATCAAAGATTGCAAGCTTGGAGGTTTTATTGTCAGGTGAAGCAGATTCCAATTCTACGTATCTAGAAGTTCACCCGGGTGCAGGCGGGACTGAAAGTCAGGATTGGGCAGAAATGCTTCTAAGAATGTATATCCGTTGGTCTGAGCGTAAAAAATATAAAGTTGAAGTTGTTGAGAAAACTCAAGGCGAAGAGGCAGGAATAAAAAGTGTTACAATTAAAATTGAGGGAGTAAATGCTTACGGATGGTTAAAAACTGAATCTGGAATTCATAGGCTTGTTAGGATTTCCCCTTTTGACTCTCAAAAAAGAAGACACACAAGCTTTGCGAGTGTATGGGTTTATCCAGTTGTAGACGATAATATAGAGATTGATTTAAACGAGTCTGATTGTAGAATTGATACCTTTCGATCCTCAGGGGCTGGAGGTCAGCATGTCAATACAACTGATAGCGCAGTTAGAATAACCCATTTACCATCAAAAATAGCAGTTCAATGTCAGGCTGAAAGATCGCAGCACAAAAATAAAGCTACTGCTTGGTCAATGCTAAGAGCACGCCTCTATGAAGTTGAGCTCCAAAGGAAGGAGCAAGATTCCCAGGAACAGCTTGAAAGTAGATCAGAGATTGGATGGGGTCATCAAATAAGATCTTATATCTTACAACCATATCAGATGGTTAAGGATCTTAGAACTGCTACCGAAGATACCAACCCTCAAAATGTTTTAAATGGTGAAATTGACTTATTTTTATCAGCTTCATTAGCTCAAAAAATTCTGGATTAGTTTGAAGTTAAGATTTCCTGAACTCTTTCCAAGACTAATTGTGCGTGATTTTTTACTTTAACTTTTCTAAAAACTTCGAGAATTTTTCCGTTTCTTGAAACTATAAATGTTGATCTTTCTATTCCCATATAAGACCTACCGTACATTTTCTTTTCAACCCAGACTCCAAAACTTTCAATTACTTCACCAGTCTCATCTGAGGCTAATTTAATTTTCAAACTCTGTTTTTCTATGAAATTTAAATGTTTTTTTATACTATCTTTTGATACTCCAATAACATCTACATCTAGTTTTTTAAATTTTTCAACGAATGAGCTAAAATCTTTAGCCTCATTTGTGCAACCTGGTGTATTATCTTTTGGATAGAAATAAATAATGTATAATTTCTTTTTTAGTTCTTTAGAATTTAATAAAGTATCATCACTTAATGGAAGAACAAAGGTAGGTATTGTGTCATTAATTTTAAGTTCATTTGTCATTTTTTGTCCTATTTAAATTATTTAATATGGTTATTTACATGAAATATTTTTTAAAAATTATAAGCTATTTTTTTGGTTTGTTGATTTTTACTATAATCTTCTTTCTTCTTCAGGTCTCATCATCAGTTATTGATATAACATCAAGTGAAGTATTTTTTAAACCTTACCTAATAAGGAATGCTGATCAATACAACATTAATATTCATAAAATTCAATTGTATATTGATAAGTCACAACATAAATTAATTTCAAATATAAAAATTGATTTTATTAATAAAGCTAATGATATCAATCATCGCTTTTCATCCACTATCGACCTACCAATTATATCTTTTATAGAACTTAAATCACAATATCAGTTTAGTCTTTTTCATAATGACTCAAATGAGAATAATAGAAATCTTAATAGTGATTATAGTTTTTATATAAGTGGTTTCATTTCTTCAGAAAAAGTAGCCTTAAAGGGCGAGGGCTCTGAGTTACCCATTGATCTTGTAAAGACCTTATGGCCTAAAAATATTGCTAAAGGTGCAAGATTTTGGGTCAATAGAAATTTATCGAAAGGTAAAATAAAAAATCTCACATTCGATATAACACTCCCCCTCGAATCATATCAATTGAAAAGTAAATTATCCAAAAAAGATTTAAATTTGAAATTTAATTTTGAAGAAATGAAAATCTCTTTCTTAAGAGGCATGAGTTCTATATATGATGCTTCAGGTGAGGCTTTTTTAAACGGTGAAATATTCAAATCGAATTTATTGGAAGGAAAAATAAGGGGGATTGATCACAATGAAATTAATTTAGTTGATAGTTATTTTATTGCTCATAATTTTCAAAAAAGGCATGGACCAGGTGAGGTGGAAATAAACGCAAGAGGCGACTTAAAGGATCTCCTTTTGTTTTTATTTCAACACCCAAAAGATTTAAAAAGATTTATTCAATTTGACGTTAAAAATATTTCTTCATTTTCAACCACAAATGTAAATTTTAAATTTCCTCTAAAATCAAAAATTTCATTTGAAGAAATCCAAATTTCATCGTTATCAAATTTGCAAAATACAATCATTGGTGACTTGTACAGCCAAGAGATTACCAGCGATAATTTAAAAGTCAGTGTCTCAAGTCAAGAGATTAATATAGCTGGTGATATTGTTATAGACAGTCAAAGTCTAAAATTTAACTGGGATCAGGTATTTACTAGCGATGAAAACTCAGCTTCTCTAGCTCTTAGTGGTTTTTTAAATGATAAATTTTTAAATAAAAATTTTAAAAAATTAAATCTTAATTTTGACGGGAAAGGTTTTTTAGATACTAGGTTTTATGGAGATTTAAATGGGTTTAAGGAAGGCTCTATTAGTCTTGATTGTAGGCCCCTTGGGTTCGAATCTGGATTGCTATTGTGGACAAAACCAAAATTTACACCCTTAAAAATAACTTCAGAAATAAAATTTATTGGCGAAAAAAAATTCTCACTAGAAAAGGTAAATTTTAATGGACCATTAATCTCTATATTAGGTGATTTAAATATTGAAGATAGCGTTGTGCGTGAAGTCAATTTTCCGATTATAAAATTATATTCATCGAAAAATATTATTTTATCAAATTTTTCATTAAGTTTTTCTAGAGATATTTTAACCAGTGCTAAGATTTTTGTTGGCGGCAGTAAGATAACGTTAGGGAAGGATAGTTTGTTTAAATTTTTTGATTTCAAAAAATCTAATCATAACTCAAAAAATATATCACTTGATTTGAGTATTGATAAGTTGACTTCTGGATCTGGTATTAATTATGATAAAGTTAAATTTTTATTAGAAAAAGACAATAAATTAATCAATATTTTAGAAATAAATATTAACTTAAATAATGAAAAAATTATAACATCGAAATTTTCTGGAACTAATATAAGAAATATTGAATTTTATTCAAAAAATATTGAAAGTATTATTGATATAATGGGTGTTAATGTAAATATTATTGGTGGCCCTCTATATTTAGTTGGTAGTATAAACAATAATACCAGTGATATTTTTGAAGGAAATTTATTACTGGAAGAGTTTTCTATTTTGAAATTACCTATTTTTGCAAAATTACTGAATATTTCTTTACCTGATTTATCAAATCTTCTTAATAGTAATTCGGGAATTAAATTTAAATCTGCTTCAGCACTAATAAAAATTAGCAATAAGGGAATTAATATTGTTGATGGTGTTATTAAGGCAAAAAGTGATATTCCAATTTTTGGGAATTCGCTTGGTATGACTATGTCTGGGTTATATGGTATTTCAAATAAAACAGATATTTCTGGAACATTAGTTCCGTTTGCAGGTTTTAATACCGCTCCCTCAAAACTACCTCTGTTGGGAGGGTTATTTAAAGGCGATCAAAAAGGGCAAGGATTAATTGGTATTAACTTTAGAATTTATGAGGATGAAAATGGATTTCTTGACATTCAAAGTAATCCACTTTCAATTTTAACTCCAGGGTTTCTGCAAAGGATTTTTTAAAGCTCAATTTAGAATTTCAATTATAATATTTTTTTTCTTTCCAAGCGATACTTTAAGTTTTTGGGTTTTATCAAAGTCATTAATTGTTACAATATGTTTTTCATCTAAGATGAGTTTTTCATTTAATTTAATGGCGCTTGATTTGACAAAACGCCTTGCCTCACTATTTGAATTAGTAAGTTTTAAAAAATCTTTAGAGAGTAAGCTTAGAAGTCCAATGCCGTTCTCTAATTTATTTTTTTGAATTTTATAAGTTTCGATCGAGTCCCAATTGGAGTGTTTACCATGAACTATTTCAGTAATTTTTGTTGCTAGGACTTCTTTTGCAGTCTCGATTTCTTCACCTTGAAGATTTTCATATTCACTTATTTCCTTTAAGGAAAGATCTGTGAATAATCTCATCCAAGGGCCTACAAGGTTATTATCGGTTTTGTCTCTCCAGTAATTCCAAAAATCTCTAGGATGAGTTGAATGATCTTTATTTGCCTTATTGTAGTTTAACCAAATGGCTCCGTTTTCAGTTTTACCCATTTTTTGGCCGGATGAAGTTGTTAATAGCGGTGTGGTTAACCCAAATAGACTGACTCCCGACAGTCTCCTGGCTAAATCTATTCCACAAACTATATTCCCCCACTGGTCGGAACCACCCATTTGCAAGATACAGTCGTATCTTTTGTTTAATTCATAAAAGTCATAACCTTGCATAACCATATAATTAAATTCTAAAAACGATAGTGGCTGCTCCCTATCAAGTCTAAGCTTTACAGAATCAAATGATAGCATTCTATTAACAGAAAAATTACTTCCAACTTCTCTTAAAAAATCAATATAGTTTAATTTTCCAAGCCAATCATTGTTATCTACTATTAAAGTTCCATCCTTTTTTAAGTTCAAGAATCTTTCAAAAGTTTTCCTAATACCATTTAAATTATTTTGAATATCTTTTTCTTCAAGAAGCGATCTAGATTTATCCTTAAGTGATGGATCTCCAACTTTACTAGTCCCGCCGCCAACAAG
>Ga0209830_10001200_pt1 | contig 23470 bp, 18 predicted proteins | sample ArcticOcean_MG_C_12_FD_187439 | JGI IMG/M metagenome (GOLD analysis project Ga0209830, IMG submission 187439) | Marine microbial communities from western Arctic Ocean - ArcticOcean_MG_CB8_130 (SPAdes) (version 2) | ecosystem: Environmental > Aquatic > Marine > Oceanic | place: Arctic Ocean...
CCGTGGTTACTGGCAGCGGCAGGAAAAGCACTTTGATCTGCGTAATACCACATACCAGTTGCATGTAATGCATCAATCTCAGTTTTTGAATAGCTGTCGTCATCGGTGTTTAAAGCGGAAACGAGGTTAGTGTAGGAGATTTTCTTGGTCTCTTGGTTTGCGGTATCCACAATAGGGATAAAATCCGCATTGGATGGATCTGTGAGCTCGATAAGCTCTGAAATCTTGGAGTTCTTGGAGTCAGCCATTATAGGGTAGAATTAGTAATTTTTAGTGAAAATGTCAAGGTTAAAATTTCTGTAAGTAGTCAAACTCAGCTTGTGCTATGCTTCCTGCGGACTCTGTAAATGCCATGCCAAGCATACTTTTGATAACATTGCCTACAAGTGGATAACCGCCTCCTGCAAAAGGTGCTATGGCTTTAGCGGTCTTCTCCCCATCTCCACCAATTACTCCTGTAGCTAGGTCAAGTGGAGCTTTAGCTATAGGCGACACAGGTAGAGAACCTTCTAAAAGTTCTAAAGGTATCTCTCCGATACCAATAAGACCCGACTGGCTTAAGATCCTCTGCCAGTCAAATGACGACATATTCATTGGATTGATGGGAGCACGCCCCTTAGCCAAGTCCTTTGTTGCGGTAACAAACCAAGCGGTCGCTAACGACGTGCCAATAAATGCAACCAAGTGCGACATTGCTCGGACGTGGTTTAATTGAGAGCCTGTATACCCATTAGCAAAGCGATTAAATATAACACGGCTAAGACCTAATATAAACGAAGAGTATTGAAACCCTGTTCTCATAACTTCGCCCCCAATAGTTCCTGCTTTAAAATTACCACGGGTAATTGCCTGAGCACCAGCATCAGGCTCAAGAACCGCTTGTTTCATGTAATGCAGGTAGTATTCTCTGAGTTTATTAGAAACGTTAGCGTCTTCAACGGTCTGAGGCATAACACGAGCTATGCCGTCTGGGGCTTCTTTGCTTGCTGATTTTGTTAAAACACTAATCTCTGCATCTGTAAAACCAAAGTTACGTAGGCTTTCAAGGCGCAAGTCATTAAACTTACCTGCTGCAGCTTCCTTGCCAAGACTACGACTTGTCCAGTCTGCAAATGCTTCCTGACCAGCAGCAGTAATTCTGAGCATACCGTTAGCTTCAAACATAAAGGACATAGCTATATCTAGCAGTCCTTTTTCGCCTGACACATCTCCAGTAATCTGCCTGACGTTAGCGTTGTTAACTACGTCGTAGGCTGCTCCCACATCTCTAAAATAGGCAGTCATACCAGACTTGTCTCCCTTAAACTGTCGAGACATTGCTGCTATAAACTGAGGCATAAACTCATTAACGCCAATCTCTGCACCTGTATACTTTAGTGTTGATACACTAAGCGGTATGTCCATAAGAGCAGAAAACCCAGAAAGAGGTAAGAACGCAAGATTACCTACCTTGCGAACACTTTTAAATATGGATGCAAACGAAGCATCTACGGGGTTGTCTAATTCATTGATTAGCAACTTAGTTGTTCCAAGAACCGTGTCATACTTAAACTTGCCAACATTGTCACCACGCCTTAATTCGGCAGCATCTAATGTGTTTTGAATAGTGGTCAATGGCTCGCTTCCAAAAAAGCCAAGAGACGCAATCATCTCTGAGCGGTAACGAATCTGATCCATAAGAAGTTTACCCAAGTTGCCTTCTCCGCTATACTTAGCCAACAGCTTAGCTTCAGCGTCAGCTTTTAAATGCACCATACGAGACTGCTCAAAAGACTTTGCAACGTCTCCGCCCTCTACCACCTCCTTAAGTTCAGTTATACGGTAATACCACTCCTTCAAATATACTTCTCGATCAAACGGTATGTCTTTACCTTCTTTGCGAACTAATACATCTCCGTGGGCTCTACTTGTAGCCTCCCAATCAATGCCACCAAGCATGTCTGTTCTAAACTGGTCAAAGCCTATTTTTTTTATAGCATCGCCAGACCATCTTTGACTCCAGCCCGAAAAGTCAGAACGCACACGGGCATTAGCTCCATAGCGATTAACGGCTACTAATTGGGAGTCACGAACCTTTTTAATAGCGTCAACAAGCTCATCAAAAGCATCAGAGCCCTTCCACTTAGCAGGAGTGTCACCAGTACGCATTGCAACCATAAGGTCAGCAGCGAAAGCATTAACATTTGCGCGTAAGTCTTTACCATAGATTTTAATTGCATCAGCGTTACCCCCTGTTTGCTTACGAAGGACTTCAAGATAGGGACCATGTCCCGCTCCAATGAACACATCCCAAAGACCGTGCTTTTCTAAAACATCGTTTATAGGTTTAGCATCTACAACGATCTGTGCTTTGCTTTTAACGTTAGCAGAAGACTGTGGGTTAAAGCCTGAACGTTGCTGACCATCTAATTGGCTCTGTATCCATTCAATACGTTGCTTAGGACTCTTAAACTGAGTAGCTCCAGCTATAAAATCATTTTGTATCTTACCGTTGCGAACAGCTCTTAGTGTTTCAGAGTTAAATGTTTCGTTTAAAGATTGAAGAACTCTAGCCTTAGCTGTAGACATGTCATTACTTTCTGAAAGTAATATACGTATACTTGTTTTTAAATCTTCAGATAATCCTTTTACATTTAAATCAGCAGTTTGAAAATAGTTTCCAGACTTATTAAAAATGTCATTTATTAAAGATTCTTGGAAATCTTTTTTAGATGCAATGTCTATTACAGTTTCTGCAATATCCGAATAGTTTTCTAGCCCGTTCTGTTCAAGAGCTGTGCGGACGTAAGCTTTACGAGCCACAGCTCCTTTATCGTTAGCTGCGTTGTACCCTTCAGGAGTGCTTAGTATAGTTTGTAGAACAGTAGGATCCCCAAGAACTATGTTAGTCTCGTTAATAAAAAACTCAGATCGGTTATTGTTTAAACTTCCAGATTCGTTAAGATTTCTTTCTAGCGTTTTTTCAGACTCTAAAGCTAGCTCAGATTGCTGAGGTTCTGGTTTGTCAATCTGTTCGTTGTTAAACGTTTCGTTAAGTTGTTTTTTTACGTTCGCAAAGTTCTGGGTGTTTAAAGTGGGGTCTAATGACCCCGCTCCCGCAATTGGCTTAGAAACTCCTGAGCTGTTAATTGCTCCAATAATAACACCAACATCATAAAAAGCTTTTCGATCCCTGTCAGTTAACTTTGATCTATTTAACCTTCTTTCCTTTTTAAGATTTTCCCACACAGAAAGAAACCAATCTCTCAGCTCATTAAACAGCTTAGGGTTCGATGCGTGCATTCCTTTCCAGAACTCGTTATGCCTAGAAGCTTCAGTAACAAACCAAGCTACCCCTTCTTCTTTGTGGCGTGCATCCGCCCAATCGTAAGCTTCTCGTTTTATTTTTGGATCACTAGTATCTTTTCCAAGGCTTCTTAAATAATCAAAATAGAATGTAAGATCGTCATTATTATACTGTCTCCACAGCCCATCATTAAATATTTGGTCTCGTAGTCGAGCATTGTTGCTCACCACGTCAAGGATTTGCTGATACGCTGGTTTAAAATTATCACCAAGATGGTGAACAAGCTCGTGCAAAGCACTAGAAATTGCTGATTCATTCTCACCAAAATGTGCTAGATTAAAAGTAATTTTTGAAGAGCTTCTTTCATACTGAGCTTTAAAACTAGTTTCTGGTTCAGAAATAAGCGAAACTTTACCCTTAAATCCTAATTCAGGTAGTAACATTGCTGCTCCTGCAAATTGATTGGGATCATTGCCTATTTTAGAAAACCTAGTTCTAACATCTGACTGAAATGTTTTTGTATACACTTCTTTAATAGCTTTTCTTCCTACAGTATTTAAATTACGAGTCCCTATGCCTGCAAAGTTTTTTGTAAGAGTTGGAGTGTCTATTTGCAGCCACTTACCAGAAGCACCATCCCAAGAAAACCATTGATTTGTATTTTGACTAAATACTGCTACAGGCTTGCCCATATCCACAGCCATTTGAACTGCCCACCCTGTTCCTCCTTGAGGAATTCCGACTCTGGACCCCTCTCTTTTAATCTCTGTTATGGCAAAAACAGCGTCTGAATTTACAACTTGATAATAGTTTCTGCGTAACAAGTTATTTACATAAGTATTACTTGTTGGAAAAGTTTTTTGTAAGGTTTCATTAGCTTTTACTAAAGCAGAATCTGCTACGTTAGCCTGTTCCTGTGTAACTGGTGTATTACCTTTTGGAGTTTTGTTACCCTCTACGTAGTAATGACGAGAAGTTATACCATATTCCTCTCCAATATTTCCCCATACATCGTCAGCACCTCTTGCGCCTCCAGAGTGATTTACAAAACCTTCTCCTTTTTTAGTTAAAGGTTTACTTTTAACACCTCTACGTTTTTGAATAAACTCTGCAAGTGCTGTTGCGTGGTTGGGCTGAACACTTTCATCATAATACAAAAGCTTTCTGCCGTCTAGCGCACCCGAATCTATTTGAGTTAAAATCCACTGTCTTTGTGCTTGGTTAACATCTGTGTGATCAGTTCCCTCTAGCCACGAACGATACGAGTCAACAGTTTCCTGCAAACCAGCTGTTTTGACAGTGCCCCTATACCCCAGATGACTAAACGGGTTGCCATAGTGCTCGTCAGTCCCTTGTCTTCTAAGAACATTTATACCTTCACCAGATGCTTCAGCTTTTACAACAGCTGCTGTTCCTTTTTTATATGTCACTTCTGCAAGTTGACTTCTAGGAGAATCGGGCACTAAGTCTAAATCAAAATCCATCTCAAGCTGCCTTTGAGAAGCTTCCCATTGATTTCTAATTGCAAGGTCTTCAGGAGACGGGTCCCATCCAGACTCGACTAAGACCCGCCAGTCTTCGTCGGCTAAAGTAAGATGCTCGTTGTTGTCAATAGCATTATATATTCTTTCAATTTTCTCTGTAATTTGTAATTTAAGATCTTCTTGAGAAACACCGCTTGCAGCATCTGAAGCCAATGTGCTCAAAGCCTGATTTGCTACACTTCTCTTAAGCTCTTGAACCGTAACCATTTGCTGAAATCTAGCAGCAGCATCAACTTGGTCTGGAGTCAGCTTAGTTATGTCATCAACATCTTGAAGCAAGAACGAAAACTCTTTGTTCTCTTTAGCAATCTTTTTAGCAGGGGCGTAGAAGTCTGCTAGCTTAAGCGCAGCTTGAGTTGTTTGTCCGTCTTGAAGGAACCTAGAGACAGAGTCTATGTCTTGGTTAAATTTAAGAACTTTATCTTGTTCTTTAAATGCTCTCTTTACTGCAAACGCATTAAACGGTTGTCCTACTACTACGCTAAACCCAAAGTTTACTGCCAAGTCTGCAGAGCTAACGTCTTGGCTAATATACTGCTCAAACCCTCCCCATATGGCTGTTTCGACACCAGATGCAATTGCGGATTGAGTAAAATAATCTGTGCTTACAGCCTTAGCCACCTGCCATCTAGAACCGCTGGCTAACGCCCTTTCACGCCCTGCAGCTTTTGTAGCTTGGCGAATAGCTGATTGTCTAGAAACTTGCCCCATGCCTTTTGTTAAAGCTACCCCTGCATTTTTTATACCTGCCGAAACAATCGCATAAGGAGCTGCTGCAAACAAACTGTCTCCTAGCATCCCTGTTGTAAGATTAGCTCCGAAGTTTACTACTTCCTGCACAACTCCTCCACCGCTAGTATCTTCTTGACTAACTGCTCTTTTTACAAACCTATTAAACCGTAACTGAGTCTGAGTAGGAGTTTCTTTAGGATCATGTTTAAAAGCATCTCCGTAAAAGTTATACCCACTACTGTCAAACTGGTCTTTAGTTAAAGGTTTAAGACCGCTTGCAGCATCCAATGAACCTCCTTTAAACCTAGCAAGAACGTCTGGGATTTGACCTGTAATAACAGCTTCATCAAAACCTTGATTAAGTGATTCTTTAACTTGAGTACCAAAAGGAGCAATTTCGTTTACTCTGGGAAGCCTTTGTACAGAGTTAGGATTAGCTAATCTATACAGCCTCTGGTCTATACTTAATTCTTCTTTATTTTCCATTTTTTAATAAAAACCGCCAGTTGACATGCTTTGGACGGAGGGATTAAAGCCTCTTTTATTTAATTGCTGTAAGCTAAGTGTTTGTCTGTCTTCTGATTTATTAAGATCTAATTCTTCAAACGGTTGCAACACTTGATTTTCATAAACTCTATCGTGCACTTTATTTACAGGGAACATAAAAGGCTTACCTGATGCTAAAATAAGATCATCATATACGTTATTATTTAAAAAACGAGGCACGATGTATTCAACATCGTCAATAGTATGTGTCTTAGATAAATCTACCATAGGATGAGTTTCTGTGAACTTGTTACTAGCAAATACACCTTCAATGTATTTGTCTATCTGTTCTTTTTTATCAATATCTATGCCAGAAAGAGCTCCTTGTAAGGCTGGATTATTTTTAGCATATTCTAAAAGCTGTAACCTACCTGCAGCTGGTATGTTTTGGCTTAGTAAAGCATCCCCAAAAGCTTCTTTGGTTGCTCGTTCGTATATTGGACCAAAGTATCTAGATTCTGAGGTTAGCCCTGTAGAAACATCTAAAAAACTCATCCCACTAGTGTGTATAGCTTTTTGTTTTTTATTGGTGTAGTCAAATTCAGGTATTCTAATTATTGATCCGTTGTTACTAAAAAATGTGTGCCCCATAAAAGAAACAAATTCTTTTTGGTCTCTAACTAACTTACCGAGTAACGCTTGAGCATTAACGTTTGGGTTTGCAGTAAGCATAGATGAGGCAATCATCCCCAGCTCTACATCCTCATACATTTTTGCTAAAGCTGGATTACGGGACCTCTCTGCTGCCAGCCTTTGTACCCCAAAAGGAGTAGTTGCTCCTAAAGAGACAATCTGAGTGTACATTTGGCTTGGAGCAGAGTGATGCAGAGTTTTCTTTCCATCCTCATCTGTTACTTCAAGAGGAAGTCCACTGTAAATGTCTGTGCTTGTATCTAAATATGAGAGAGCTTTTTCTACTGTCCCATTACCTTCTAACCGCATTCCCGCTAAAACGCCTATAACGCTAGAATCTTTATTAGAACTCGTTAAAGATCCAATAGCTGCAATAACTGAACTTTCAGAGCCATTAAGAGATATGAACTCATCAAGGTAGTCTATTTTTTCATTAGACCTCATTTCTGAAAAAGAAACTTTTCCTTGATTGGGCATAACAGCAAACCCTTGAACACCTGAAAACAACTCCCTATACTTTGGGTGTTTTCTGTGAGATTCTGTGATACTGTGCAACTGCAGCCATGCCTCTGCTCGAGTATTAACATCAACTGACTTGTCATTGACAGTTTTCCAAGCTTTTCCATAATCTCCGCTAAGGCGAGATAACACTGAGAAATCACCAGTATCTAGACCAGTTTTAATCACATCATACTCTTCAGTAGCTAAGGCTACAAGCTGTTTTTGGACATCGGCTTTTCCGAGAAAAGCAGTGTTATCTGAAATTATCCTACCGTCTAAGCCTCTGAGAATAAAAGCTTCTGGGGATATGGTATACTCTCCTGTTTCTATAAACGACTTTAATGAAGCCGCTACATAGGATATATCGGTATCAATAGCTAGCCCCAGAAAATCATCGTCTTCAGTAAAATCAGCTTGTGCTCTACGAGCTGATATAGCAACTATTGGTTTAATTAATTTCTTTGCATCAGACTCAGTAGCTTCTCCTGACAACCCGTTTACTAAACCTTCAGATAAACTAAATAAAGAATTTCCTGTAGGAGTATATATACCAGTAACAGGGTCTGCTTTATTTTCTGAGGCTAGCGAAACTACTTCGAGGTTATTAATAATCCTAGCGTCAGATACTTTATGAGCTGCGCTTTGTGCCTTGTCACCTGCTACCCCCAACTTAGCCTCATACACAGCTATTTTAGCCAAAGCAGTATTTACATGTTTTGTTAATACTGGGTTATTTTCTATGTTTGGATTTAAGTTAGCAGAGTCTGGAAGGTCTAAAATTGCCTGTTTAATAACTCCAAGTTCCAAAGTCTGCTTTGCTACGTCAAGATCAGGTAACTTCTCTAGGGTAGTAGTTAAAGTAGCCTGAAACGCAGCAAACAGTAATTTGTCTGAAGCTGTTCTGTCGTTTAATCCTTCAATGATCGACCCCAATTTTGGAGTAAATGTTTTACGAATACCTTGAGCAGAGCTTACAACATACTCTGAACTAGCTGGGTTTACTAATGCCTGATTAGTGTAGTCTGCTGCAGCAATCTCTTCCTTTACTGCTTTTAATTGATTTATGTTCTGATTAACAACTACAATGTCGGCTGAGTGCGCTTTATATCTGGCTTGTAAAAGAGTTAAAGAGTTACCATAGTAACTCTCAGGGACTTCCCCTTCTGCGTCTATGCTAGAGTAATCAAAACTTGTATATTTTTCTACGGAAGCTTTAGCTCCAGATATCTGTTCTAGTGAAGCGTTTGGATTTTGTAGGGTGGACTGTAACACCCTAAAATCGCTGTCCATTTGAGTTTGGAATGCTGTCGAATTTGTTGCTGCTAACTGCTTAGAAACATTGTCATTCTTAGTATGAATCTTTTGAGCAAGATTCCCAGCAGCTTGACCCGCTTGACCAATGCCGCGAGCCAGTCCTTCAAGCCCCGACTTAAAACCTATGTTGGGGTCAAAGACCTCTTGAGATACAGGTCCTGTTGTTTTAGTATTTGCTGATAAATTTATAGCCATATTATATTACTCCGTCGCTCTTAAATTGCCCAGCCATTCCAGCTGCTGAACTTACGCCCCCAATAAGTGATCCAATGCCAGCTGTCATAGTAGCACCTGCTTGGTTTTCAAAGCTAGTTGCTCTGTTCTCACCCGCAGTCAGCACATTAGCAGCTTCGTAACTCCCAAGAGAAAGACTCCTTCTGCCTCCAGCTCTAGACAAGTCAGCTTGCTCTCCAAACTGATACCCCTTTTCTGAGTAACCTGCAGATAGCTTTGCAAGAGATAAATTGTATGAACCCTCTTGAGCGTTAAACAAATCTTCAAAACTACCTTGAGTAGAGAAAGCATTGTTAATATACGAAGCCTGAGCTTCTTCTATTTCGTTATTAAATTGCAGCTCTTTTTGTCCAAACTCAGCTACAGTCTGGCTCTTGTTATATTCAGCCACACCTGCTTGATACTCTGCGTCTTGTTGCTCTGCCTGACGCTTCTGGTATGCGATCTTAGAGTTAACCTCCGCCTGAGCACGAGCAGAGTCTGCTTGATACTCCTGAGCTTTAGCCTGTCTCTGTGCGCCAACGTAAGACACTCCTGCCGAGGCTACGGAACTTGCAATTGCTGCGTATGCTAAATATACTTCTAAACCCATGATTGTTTAAGGATTAAAGTCTGTCTTAACTACAAGAGAGACTAAGGTTAATGGATAGGGGCGATCGTGTTTTATTGTGGGGACTTTGTCCACACCAAAAAGTGATCCGCGAACAGGTAGGTCTTTTCCAAAGCCTGTATAAAATCTGTCTACTTTGTCTACACCTTCAAGCATCAAACCGCCGTCTTCTTTTAAAAGGTATGTAGACTCTTCTTCTAGTAAAGCTTCTGGAGTTTCTTTATTAAAGCTGACATACTCAAATTTATCATCAACTCCTATAGAGTATCCGACTGAGTTGTATACATAGGGGCGTACAGATATTACACGAGAGTCTCCGCCATAACTGCTCCCCAACTGAGTTGCCCATGTATTAATAGTTAAACCAAGAAGACCCGTGTAGACTACGCCTATAAGAACATGATCGGTCTTAGGAAGACCTGTTACACTAACAAGCCCTGAAGCACCTACGGTGAAATTTCCTCGGTCAACCCCATCGGTAATTACTCTGACGACATCTCCTTGGGAATAACGATTAGATACGTCCAATGAGTCAGCAATAGCTGTAGTGGCTGAGCCTGTAGCTGGAAACCTAATATGAGAGTCTAAGAACAAAGCTTTGCCTTTAACATCTGCATTTTCAGTAACGTCTCGATAATACGGAGCCATAACTTCGTAGTCATATCTATTACCATTCTTTACAGTAATCCAAAGTTGATCTTCTCCGTCAGCCAAGTAGCCTTTACGAAGAACACAGATATCTTTTACTTCCCCAGCGCACTCAATCTTAGACCATGCGTAGAAATCTTCTTTTTTGTGGTAGGTCAGGCAGTAAATTTTTCCACCCTTAGTTAAACACCAGATTCGGGGCTGTGGAGTGTGTGCATACTCAATTCGAATAATTGGATCATTCAGAAATGTGGGATATACTAGCTTTGTGATATCATTTGTATTTGTAGCCTGCACGTTAACGTCATGGACAAACTCTAAAAGTCTACCTCCCGAGATATCAGCAAAGAACACCGCTGAACCTACGGCAACTGGTGGGGTCTTAGCACCCTCTGGATCTTCGAGCTCTATTCGTATATTCTTAGGACTAACAGCGGCTGTAAATTCGTTAGCTGTTAACTTGTATATACCGTTATCAGTACCAATGGTAAGTGCCTTTGATGACGCTAGCCATCTAATTGTTGCGCTAACATTACTTAATGGGTACGACAAGCCAGTAGTGTCCAAAACATCGCCGTCATATTCAGCAGTCCTAAAGTCCGTGTCATCTTCGTTCTTGCTCATCCACACATAATTGGGTGAGTCATAACTTCCCGCATACACACGACGTTGCTCAAAGAACGCAACGGATTGTGGTTGGTTATTTGCGTACCAAGCTCCCATCCTAAAAGACCTGAACACTCCGTTGTTCTCTATCTTTCCTGTGAGTTGATTTTTAGGGACTGAAGACAATATATCAACTGTTGCAGAAGTAACACCTCCAACAGCAGTGATTTTTAAAGTTACAAAGTTAGTTCCTAGCTTAGCAAAGATAAAACGCCCTAAGTCACTCGGTCCAAATAATGATTTGCTAGCAGAGAGCGTGGCTGTGTGCGACGCAACGCCAGTTGGGTCTGTAACTACGTCGAATACTGAGATAACCCCTTCTGTTGCAATAAGATTGCCATTGGGGGGTGTTGTTAGAGCTCCACTAGCATCCCGACTATAACCTGAAGTGTTCTCTACAATCTCGGGGATGTTATTGGGAGTGCTATCGGATGAGTGGTAGCAATCAACTACGTCAAACTGTTTCTGTGTTGAAAGATTACCAATGTGAGTTGCTGTGTCTGCTGCGAAGCCAGAGAAAACATGGTTAAAGGAAAAAAGTCTACTGCCGCTAGATACAACTTTGCTTGAGACTATTTGAGTTATACCTGAACCAGAAATTGACTTAACGTCAAAGGAGTCATTTGCATAGGATCTATAAACCGATCCGCTGTCATAGTTGCTTTCTTCATCTGCGTCTACTCCTGATATAAACTCAACAGGGTAGTCGCTAGTACCTAAATGCTCCTTGATCTTATACCAGCGAGTGCGCTCATCAAGAGGAGTGACTATGTCAAGAGACAGCCTCTCGCCTCCTGCGCGTAAGTAACTATTTATTTGATTAGGCGAAAACACAAGAGTGCTTGATCGCACGTTTACCGAGTTTGGTTTAACACTTTCAAACTTGTAGTAATCATGCGTGGCATCCACCGCTACTGTAACATCGGTTCTATCTGCTACTGAAAGTCGGCAAGCTGTATCTTGTATGTTAACGACTGAATCAACTGGATCTACGTATACAATACTGCCCGTTGGGTTTGGTATACGGGAGTTAATGTTGCTATTAACAACTTTACCCAAAGACCACTGGTTATTAACATAATACTCCACATACCAGTCAGTTTGGTTTGTAGTGTCGTCCCCTGATGGGGTGCTGGCAACAATCCAGTCAAATTCTGCAGCATTACTAGATTCAATCCGTATATACTCTTGTCGAGGACCTAAAGACAAAACAGTATCAGACGTGTCTGTGTTTAAAAAAGGGTGCGACGTAAACTCAACTTCATTAAGAGACCAAGAGTCATCTCCTAACTCGTATACTGCGTCTGCGAGCAGTAGTCGATTAACGCCGTGTATTGTGATTTCGGCTGCATCAGTTTCAGTGGAGGATAAGCCGTCAACGCCTACTGCTCCGTTGTAATTTATCGTTGCATAGTCACTTGGTAATAAAGTGCTGGTCTCATACTGCACATCTACAGTCAGTGTTCTGGGAGTGTGTCGTCCGTGACATATATACAGTATGTCTGTTTCCGAACTCCAACGTACTTCGTCTAGTTCATTGAGCCTATAAGGAGCAGCAATCTGTGTTAACTGCAAACCGTCGGAATTGTATATGGTCAACTTTAAGTCGGAAAGAACAATACGGTAAGACCTGCCATCCGAAAGAGACATGGCAATTGATTTGGTATTGTCAGCGTCTGCTGAACCTGCGTGACGAAATCCGTCTCGGTATAAAGCAGGTCCCTGCAAAGTAGGGAAGAAGTTAGTAAATGGCTTAGCTGACTTCTGTAGACGCTCAATATCAACACGACCCAGAATATGGTCGGTTACAAGTCCTCCGCTAAAATCAGTTGTTACATTCCTATACTTTGCCATACATTCTTCGAGCTGTTATAAACTTAGAGGTGGTTTCGTTTATGTATTCCTGAGCGGGTCCTTGTCGTGCAGACAAGACTCTTGCTCTAGATAAAGCTCGTATATACTGCTTTTGTAAATCAACTGATCTTGTCTCAGATCCAGACAGCTCTACAACGATGCTCTGCGCTATGTGTAGGCAGATCAACTTATTTAAATATGCAGGTAATGTTACCAAATTAGTCGGCAAGTATGAGTAGTAAATTGTAAGAGTTGAGTAGTTACACAGAATCGTGCCACCCTCTGTATAGTAGTCTGTGATAATATTACCATCGCCGCTGACTGCTTTAATAAAGATATTTAAATCTGAAGGTAATGTAAATGAATGGCTGTAATCATCATCTGTGAATGCAGTCCCTGTTAGTTTTACTCGTTTTCTGTTGTAGCCAAAGATGTTGTCTCCGAACACTTCAAGGAAAGCTTGATCGAATGCACCATCAACAATCTCAAAGGTAGACGAACCGTCGTCTAGCCTGTCAAGATGGTAGCTCCCTACCATGCGGAGAGCTGAGTTTATTATGTCGAGTTTTAATGCCATAAAAAAGAGTAGCCTCCCCCGAATTTTACAGGGGAGGCTACAAATGAGTTTAGACCTCTGTGCAGCGAATTTCGCCAGCGACCTCACCCCACATACGAGATGCATCAGCACAAAGCTTGAAGTACAAGTATGGGATGTTCTTCTTAGAGGTGTCACGCCAGATATCACCCTTGAGGGCAGTACCAACAGACATCTTAAGAGCTTTTGGAACGGATACGATAACACGACGCTCATCAGATGCAGAACCCGTAGTAAGCGGAAGACGCTCACTAAGGATGAAACGATAGCCCATGAATGTTGTAACTTCACCTTCAGCAAGAGACTTGCGAACTGCATAGTCGGAGTTGATGATTTTGTCCTCAGTCAAGAGATCTTCCATTTGCTTGTGAGTAACAAAAGCGTTCAAGACAGTGTCCTGATCAATCGCCTCTAAGCGTTGCATAGTGGAACGAAGACCCTTGAGTTTTTCAAGAGTTAAACCAGTACCTGCACTAGCACCTACAGCTGTACCATCGAATTTGGCTCCGACAGAAACACCTTCAGTTCCAACTACTCCTGTAGCTGTAGCAGCACCTAGAGTATAGATACCACCTGTTGCAGCGATTTTATTAGATGAGCCATTATTATTACCGCCAACAGATACAGTAGTACTACCTTCATCGGTAGATGCAGTTACATAATTAACAGCAGTGCCACCCGACTTGCCTGTGTTGGCAGTGCCGAAGTAGTTCGAAATGATGATATCGTCAACCTGACGCTTGCCAGAAGCTAGCATAGCTTGTGTGTAAGCATTCATTGGATCAGTAAGAACCCGCTTGAGGTCTTTCTCATCCACATACTTGCCAAGCTCGTAGTCCTTAAGTCCAAGACGACGGCGGTTGTTTTCGATTTCACTCTGAGGGTTGACATCGTAACGACCAGTATCCTCGGTCATTGCGGCTGCCTCGCCGATGCGGTCAAAAAACTGGAACTCAGAACTCTGAGATTCAGTTTCGAAGTAAGGCTGAAGCTTTGATTCAGTCTGTTGATAAGCTTGCTCGAAACCCGCGCGAAACGAGTCGTAGTAAGCAGCTTCTATAAAGTTTTTTCCGTTTGATGCGGTGGAGTCACTATAACCTTGATCACCTACTGGTAGTCCCATAATATATAAAGAATTGAATTAATATTGTTAAGTTAAGTTTTTCAACGAGCTGCCCTCTCGGACTCATTTAGTTTTACGGAACCAACGGCTTTCTAAAGCTGTTCACTGGACCTAAAAAATAGGCTACCCAGCATGTAACTGAGTAGCCTATTATAAGTAAGATGTCAAGTATTAATTACCGTACATGTCGGAATACAACTTAATTCTTTTCTCCAATACCTTCTCTCTCTTAGCTTTGTCTGCCATAGATAAAGAAGACGGGTCAGTCATTATCAACTGCTCGTTGGTTGTGTCCAGATCTTGAATCTGAGCTTTAAGTGATTGGATGCTGTTATCCTGTCCAAACGGAGATGTCGGACTAGACCCAGCAGTGGGTAAAGCATCACCAGAAATCTCAGAGATCTTATGAAACAGCTTCAGTACCGCTGGGTGGTTTGCAACCACAGGGCTCCACTCAACTAGTTCTGCCAGCTCAGGTATCTCCTGAGAAAGCGCATCAAAAGTCTGGTTTGCTTGCTTCATGTTAACTTCAAACTGGTTACCCCAGTGTTCCGCCATATCAGCACCAAATTTACTAATGGTGTCTTTGTTATAGGTGTCGAGGTTGTTTCGACCTTCTAACTCCATCTCAGTGTATCTAGAAAACAGAGCGTCAAACTGCTTCTGAGTAAGACCTGCTTCATTTGCAAAGTTAGTCAGCTCTTGGATAGACTCGTCACTGTGCTGGGGTAGCTCCATCTGATCATAGTCTTCGGAGACAGAAACTTCTTCAGGGATCTTATACCCATCTTTAGGTCTTAGCTCAGAATTAAAAGACTCCCACTCTTCGTCTCCCCAATCCTCTTGAGGTGATTGAAGACGCTTAGTGCCAAGAGCACTTTGAGCATTAACCAGTTGGTTTGCCAAAGCATCAAAGGACTTAGTGTTCTGAATAGTCGGATTGTTTTGGAGCTCTTCTGGAAGAGACTGAAGAAGCTGGCTATACGCGTCTACGTCGGGGCTAGGTTCGGGAGCTGACTCGCTAGCAGTTCCGCTAACTATGCCACCACCTAGACCGCCACCAGATGTGGGTGCTTCGCTTTCTTCTTCTCGTAGTATGTTATGTAGTTTAATCATGATTTTCCTGCTCTATTATGTTTATCAGTTTATGCGGATCGTCTTGACCCATTAAAGATAAAAAACTCATTGCTAACCTACGCCGCCCTTCGCACTCTCTCAGCTTGTTGTTGTCCGAGTGAAATACGGGCTTGGTTACGTGGCACTCCTTAAGGAATACCTTAAAGAAACGCTTTCCTTCTGGCGTGCTTAAGATCGTATTAAGATCATCCCTAAGCTCTCCGCGTTGACGCAGACGAGCATAAGCATCTACTGCTTTGTCTAACATTAAATATTAAGTAATTGTCCTACGCCTTCTGGGTCTGCTTGTCTTGCTTGTGCAACATCCTTCATGGCTCCTGCTACGTCTGGCATAGATTGAGTCATTTGGGCTGCTTGTTGTTGTTCAGCTTGAGCTGCTTGTTGTTGCTGCATCTCTTCGCTAGATTTAATAACAGATGGGCTGATGTTTCTGTATTTAGCATAACTGTCCAAGAGCTCGCGCTCGTTGACGGCTTGTAAAATCTCAGGCTTAACATTAGCCAACGGTGTGATGTCCTGCATAAATGCACTAATGTCCGAAAGTCGGCTTGCAAACTGAGCTTGTGAGCTTGGACTCGCATAGGCAACCTCTAACTTAGCCCCGTTCAAGCTGGACGGTATATCAGGTAGCTGTCGTCTGCGGTTCAAGAACATAAAAGTAGACTCGACTGCAGGAGCAATATACTCAGACTCCATGCGGTTGAGTAGTGGAGAGAGCTGTTGTAACATCTGACCGCGAGTATCCTGAATCTCTAAGATACTCTGACGCTCACGTTTCTGCTCGCGAATAATCTGGTCTACAAAGAATGCTCTTTGGATTGAGGCTTTATAGGACTCAATCATCTGCATCACATACTGCGGCTGAGAGCCGTTCATTATTGGCTGGGGTTTTTCACTTCCAGCTTCATGGAACATAATCTGACGTGCACCATACTTTATAGGAAGTAAGATGCTGTCTTCTTCTGCAGTAAGTGTGGGGGCGTTCAGATACTCAGCAGAAATCATCACTTCCTTCACCATCTTGTTCAACACACGGATGTGAGACAAGCAAGTCATCGCGGGACTGCGCCCGTAAACTTCGTCAGACTGTTTAGCCCAGCGGGGTACTAGAAATGTAAAGTAGCTGGAACCGTCTTGGCGGATGGGTGCTTTAAGGTCTGGGCTCCAATAAGTAACTTTGAAAGGTCTTTCCACGCCGATACGTCCGCCCTTCTTGGCTCGGGTATCTTGGTTGGGCTCGATAGAGTATACTAATTCCCACTTCTTATTCTTATCTTTGTCAGAGAACCCTTCTACGTTTACGACTTCTGGGAGTAACCCCACTAGCTGACGAGTGGTCTTAAAGCATCTATAATAAACTGTATTAACTTCGCCATGCTCATCTACATCGAAGAACACGTCAGAGAGGGGTCTCGCGCGAAAATTTACAACTCCTTTAATGTCTGACATCTGCACAGGAGATGTTCCGTACGCTCCTATGTCTAAGAAACATTCGTGGCTTGCTCCGTAAAACTGAGACTGTGGCAACGCAAACTCGTGGAAGATACGATCGGTAACGGTGTTTAAATAAGTATGTTGCTCCTTATTTAACTCAGAGTTCTCGGTGTCTTGTACTCGAAGATACATCCACTTCTCTGCTTTTGGAATTAGATTGGATGACAAGCCGTTGGCAAACATCTGGTTTGACCAAACGGCTGTGTCATCATGTATATCTTTAGAACCATCGTTCTTGAAGTTAGCTCCGTGGTCAAACTCAGGTGAGTTCGGACGAACATAGCGTTGAGTATCCTTAAGCATACCATCTAGGCTGCTCCTAAGGAGTTTCAACTCTTCATACCGTGTCCGTAACCTGACTACTTCAACCATTTTTTTAGCTAAATTTCATTCCGCCGCCTAAACCGCTACCGCCTTGTTTCTGCTTTTGAACATACGCAGGTTGTTTAGCTCCGCGTCGTTGCATAGAAGTAGGAGCCACAACTTTACTGCGCTGCGTAGCTGGTTTAATAGCCCTAACCGCAACTGGAGTTGGTGGTGGAGGGGGTGGTGGAGGGGGAGGAGGAGGCGGTGGTCTTTTTGGTTTTGATCCCATAGCTAGTTATACGTTTTAATTTGTCCCATGAATAGGACTTAAATTCAGATTCTACTCCGTCTTTATTACGCATGAAGCAGACTTTGTCAAGTTTATACGGAGCAATCTTAAACAAAGTCTGAGCGAAGCCATCCATGCATTGTTGCCACGCAACATGCCAGTAGTTAGCTACTTTCTTAGACTCAGGATTCATTGGGTCTTCGTAATCAATATCCTCTACTAGGATTAAGTATCTAGGTCCCGAAAAAATAAATCGCTTATGGTGCGGGGGGCAGTTGAGGTAGTAGTCCAGTAGCTCAATAAACTCCATTCCCTGAGCATGATACATAACAGTCGCCTGATCAATAAGAGACAGGGTCGTGTATACCTGCTCACCAATTGACTGGTTGGATTGTGTAGCTGGTGTCTCGTTGTTTGTGTTTTCCATATCCTTGTTTGTTTTCTTTGAGCCCCATAGCTAGAGTTCTAAACGCATCAGCTCCGTGTGAGCTTGAGTCGTGCACGGGGGTTTTCCTATAAACTTGTTTGGAGCTATCCCACTCCTTGTGGTAGCCCTTCAAATGTTCCAGCCCCAGAGTACAACCAGTTCTTCCAAACCAACAGCGGGGCAAAATATTTCTGACAGCTTCGATACCGTCTTGCACAGGTAACTTACGCACAGGAGTAAACTTCAACCCCAGAGATCGTGCGACTTCCAGTCGACTCTTACCTGTGCCGAGTTCTCTAACCTTAATATCGTGGGGCGCGTAGTGCTTACCGTAGGTCACACCCTTCTGGACAGCCCACCTCTGCAGCTCTCGAGCGTAGTGTGGAAAGCCTTCTCCACTATTCTCGTAGTAGTTGACTAGCCGAAGCTCGCTCTTATACTGCTGAAAGAACCATATACTCGTAGAGTCATCCATACCTAAGTCCCATGCGGTGTGCACAGGGAGGGCTGTCTCTGGGTTAAGCTCCTGCAGAATCTGCTTGTTCTTATATAGCCTCGATATAATCGGACCGTAGTAAGAACCTTCGATCGGAGTTTTGAACGAGCACATATACTCGGACTGAAATCGTGCTTCGTTGTTAAGCTCATCGCGAGCCTTACGTAGATCGTCGGGGGCAATAGCCTTCGTGTCCTTAACTGACAGGTGGCTGTCGAACCAACCCTTAGTGGCTTGCGCTTTTAGTAGTAGCTTATAAAAATGATTCTCACCGCGAGGAGTACCGTTGAACAGAGCCCACCCGCCGTTCTCCGCTAGGATGGGGTTAATTAACTGCCACGCACTAGGGTCGGAGATGCTAAACTCAGAGAAGACAACGCCAATAGGGTTAGCACCCACCATCTTATCAGGGTCATCAGAACCCAGCAGTTGAATGACTGAGCCATTAGTCAGGTGCAAGCGCATCTCCTGCTCACTCTTTTTTTCTACCAGCTCCTTGGGGAAGTAGTCGATAAACTTCTTGCCCTCGCCAGTCATGCCGTTCCACACAATCCGACGCGCCTGATTACCGTAGGGGAGCACATACCAGTAAGTGCCCACGCGTTGCATAGCTTTGATCGCCATGATGTTGATACACGTCAGATCCTTACCAGCTCGTCGATGCCAAGCAACACAGGCTCGCAAACCACGATCGGGTTTGGTCATATACTTAAGGAGCGGTAGTTGGTATGGTCTAGGAGACCAACCCTGAGCTGGGACAGTTACATTCAAAATTCTTCCTCCTCGTCTTCCTCTTCTATCTCTACCTCTTCCCAAGTTATACCCATGGGATCACTGGTCATATCTACGGCAGTTTCATTTAGCAGCATTCGACCTACCCTTTCGTTAGTGTAGTCGTAGTATAAATCTCCATCGTCATCTAGGATTATAAACATATAGTTTGAGAAGTGCTCTCCAAGGTTGGCGCGTATCTTATTAACTAGGTCGTCGTATTGGCTATCAATCGCCATTCTTGTCCTCCTCGCTTACAAACTCGTCATAGTCTTCTAGGTCTACCACCTCTGACTCTACATGTTTCATGAGCTGGTCTTGGGTGAGCTTAGAGAAATCCATAGTTATAACCTTCATCTCGCCAGACACAGTAGCCGATATGTCCACGCTCTTTAGCTTGGGCTGAGTGTAGCTGGCTAGCTCCTTCCAGATAGAGATCCTCTCCTTCAGGGGTACTTCGTCATCTGAAGTAAAATTCATTAGCTCCTCTATGGGGTTAATCCCCTTCTCCGCAAACAACGCCAGTAGAGCCTTACGCTGCTGGGCGGGTGTGGGCGCATTGTTCATTGCCTCTAGGAACTGTTGCTTTACAGTCAACTCCTTCTCCACCGAAACAAGATCCTTCTTTGCCTTTTCCATATCCTTCTCTGCCTTCATCTTCTTTCGGGTGCAAGTAGTGCGCTTAACCTCACGCTTCTTCTTAGCTTGGTCAGGAGGGACACCGTTAGAGGTCTTTCTTTTGTCTGCGAATGGGTCTCGACTCTTTGGCATGTTCTGAGACTATTAAGCTTGTATCATTGGATGTCAAGCACATTGTGGGTCGTATAGCATGTAGCATAATAACAGGGTTCTGGTTCCAAAAGTACATGTTAGTACATGTTAAACCAGCTGTTTTACCCCTAGTGGCGATTGTTAACTATACTGATAATAAGGGAGTTATATACTGTAAGTACATAAAGTACACTTTTCTAAGGGGTGTGTTAACAATTATAATTATCTAGGAAAAAAGTGTATAATGTGTACTAAATTACGTAAGTCGTTGATAACTCTAATACTTTATAACAGACAGTTTCAGAAATAAAGCGTACTAAGGGTGTACTTTGATGTACTGAATTCTCAAAAACTGAAAAATAGATCTGCAGGTTGTTACCCCTAGTTTGTTTTCTGGAGCGTTCCCCCTATGCCCCCCCTTTCTTTTGACCCTGAGCATTACTATTCCTCGGCTGGCTCCGCAACATGTTCCGTTGGACCATGTTGCTCTCTGCCTACTCACATTGCCCAATGAATCTGGCTTTGCACAGATGTCATTGACCAATGCTCGTGCTCCAGCTGAATCCACACACAACTCTGCGTCACGTTCCGCGACTTGGTTGCGTATGGCTCCAGCTTCCGCGCTCACGCACCACGCATTTCGCTCCATTGCTCCACGATCCATGCACCTACGGATCCCAGCGTCCCAGAGCCATTGTATCTAGCGATACTATGTCTCTGTTAGCCAGCAACTTGCGTTGCATCAAGCACCCTGTTTCATCGACTGCGTCGTTTCACAGGGTCTAATCGTCCTCTGTCCCAGTGTTTATGCGGGTCTACTATCATTCGTAGCACGTAACAGTTGATCTTGTCTCACTCTCTCCATTTCGCTCGCAGTTACGTCAGCTAAAGCTGACCAATGTTGCCTCGAAACCGCATATTCTGGCTCCGCAAGCTCCACCAGAAATGCTTTACTTGCAGTGATGCAAGTAAGCAAGATCACTCTTTCAATCGAGCAGAGTGCCCTCACACAACAAATTCTTCACTGCAAGGTCGTTCATTTATGACCTCAGCCCCATTATAACTCCCTTCGGTCGTGGGGGGCTGACCGCTGAGCTAAAGCTCAGGTGGCAAGGGTCATAACCTGCTCCACCTTGACGCAAGCGTCGTTCAGACTCCCTGCGGTCGGTTGTGTCTCTCTAGATACAGCCATAAAATATACGGGTTGGATACCCTACTATCATGCAGTACGCATACAAAACAGCTGTTCGACGATTCGGTTGCACATTCACATTCATTCACATACCTGACCACGGTATTGAGCTTACAGTCACAGGCGATCCCGAGACTGTCGAAATGATGGACGATTACTTAGCATTCAAGCTTCCTGAGTATGCTCAATACCTACCTGCCAGCGGTCTGCGTTACAGTCCAGCTGTTCTTCCTCACTCTTTCAACCTAATGAGCATTATGCTCCTCAACACTAAATAATATGAACACAAAAACACAAAACACCCGCAAGGTTACCAAATGGAATCCCGAACCAGAACTGGTCAACGCATTCCACAAGTCAGCTTTCCTGTTCCGTGTCTACGATAATGACACGGTTCAGATCTGGACTGACACACAAGACAACGCGTGCTGGACAGACTGCCAACACCTTCTCGGTGTCTATAGTCTATCTGATGCACGTAACTTCTATCGTGACGCTGAGCATCACGCACTTCAACTTATCAACCTGTAAATCCAATGCCTAAGCAAATCGAATGTTTACTATCATTTATCGTGACGCTCCTACTCGGAGCATCACTTGGCTACCTAGCCATCATCGGGCTCGATCTAGAAATCGAGCAAAACGAACGCGACCTCGAGAGCTTCCGCTCTCAAGGTTTTCCCATCAACCAACCACTCCCCTCAGGAGAGGTTATAATCGAGCAATCTGCTCACTCACTAACTATCACAATACAACCCGTTAAATAATATGAACACAGTAATACCAACATCAACTCGCACATCTACTATCACCATTGGCGAGATCATCGACATGACCGACAAGCCCGTGCCAACCAAGCAAGGCATGGCTTACCTCACCAAAGTTGTCACCAACACAGGTGACATCCTACCGTTCTGGAGAGACGAGAACGCTCCAATCCTACCAGCTCTCGCTGGCAAAAAGGTTGGTGACGAAGTTGGTGTCGCACTCGACATCTCCTGCACTCCAGACCTTGCCGACGCTGGAAAGATGATCCGCAAAGTATACGGCAACCCTATCGTTCTCGAACGTGCAGTTGCATTCCTCGCAAACGAAAGCTCCACCAATGCGTAGCTTCGACTTCTACCTCGATCCGCCTGATTCAGTCAGGCGGATCTTCCGTATCACACTCGGTGCGGAGCGTGGCTCCGAGCTTTACAAGCTCGGTTGGAGGCAGATCTTCCAATACGCCAAGCAGGTTTGCGACCTGTATCGCAAGGAACTCCGCGACATCTCGCCCGAAACTGTCGTTGACAGTTGGGCGTGCGACTGCATGTGGCTCCCCTGCGAGGGCAATACTATCACGACCGATGACCGTCTAAGCGGTTTCGTATCTACCACTCGCGACCTCACAGAGCAATGGGAATCTGACCTCCAACGTCAGATGCTCGTTGTCCGTGACTTCGAGTATCTCGACCGTAAGCTCAATGAGCACCCAGTCGCTCCACTATCAGCTCGCAAGGATGCACTCTCCAAACTTCGTGACGCGAAGAGAGAGCTTACTATCATCAAGCGACTCCGACCCTCCTCCGCGTCTCATGATTCGCTCGAAACCTTCGGTTCCGATGCGTCATTCGACTATGAGGAGCATGAGTGGTCTGAGCAATACGCTCGCCAACGTGACTCCCGTGACGAGTTCCGTCAGGAATACGAGCTCGATCCCGACGATGCCAGATACCTAGGCACACGACCTAAGTCCGATGATCTTGAAACACGTTTCAAGTCGGACTTCCGAGACCGCAAGCGTGGTTCGGTCGGCACACTGGGCGGTATCTACGAGAATACAATGGCAGAGCCACCGTATTCAAAGAACCCGTATCGCCGTATCAAAGTTAACGGACGCTATCATACTCTTCCGCCCAAAGGTTGGGAGTGTATGCATGGCTTCGGTAACGAAGATCGCAGGTATACCGAGAACTAAAAACGGAGAGCCCACGTCCAGCTAACGCTGTAACGTGGGCTTTTTTTGTTGTGTGATTACATCACACAACCTCTGTTCTAAACGAACAGAGACGGCATCGCTACGCTATATGCCTATGCCTTTTGCCACAGTGGTAGAGGGTGTAGTGGTTGTTGTTATCAACCATTCTACTATCATACTAACTAATCAACACTATGGAAAACTCAAAATTCGAACAAGCTACTCAACTCGCTAAAATACGGGGCTATAGCGTCCTTACTAACCATCAGATTCAAACGATGCAAAAGCTCTGCGAGCTCTCATCGTTATCAGTCGTAGACATCGTCAACGAACTTGAGTCC
>Ga0209830_10001204_pt1 | contig 23422 bp, 20 predicted proteins | sample ArcticOcean_MG_C_12_FD_187439 | JGI IMG/M metagenome (GOLD analysis project Ga0209830, IMG submission 187439) | Marine microbial communities from western Arctic Ocean - ArcticOcean_MG_CB8_130 (SPAdes) (version 2) | ecosystem: Environmental > Aquatic > Marine > Oceanic | place: Arctic Ocean...
TAGCCTTTTGCGCACTATTAGTGGGTGTGCCTCTGGCTATTTTTTTGGGTGTTATAACCGCTTTATGGCGCGACAAGCCCATAGACTTAGTCTTTTCTACGGCCGCTATATTTGCCATGACCATTCCGGAATTTGTGTCTTCCACTGTTCTAATACTTGTTTTTAGTGCCTGGTTGGGGTGGCTGCCTGGGATTGTACTGACCTCTGCCAATGCTTCAGCTGCAGAGTTTTTTCCAGAAATTATTTTGCCTGTAATCGTGGTAGCGATGGTTATGACAGCCCATATTCTGCGTATGGTGCGTACCTCAGTCATTGATGTGCTTGCCAGTGATTATGTGCGCATGGCGACACTTAAAGGCGTGCCTTATTGGCAGATTGTATTTCAGCATGTGCTTCCCAATGCCCTATTGCCTGCCATTAACGTGGTGGCCCTTACAATAGCTTGGTTGCTTGGTGGTGTTGTGGTTATCGAGGTAGTGTTTAACTACCCGGGACTGGGTCGAATGATGATTGACTCCATTTCTGATCGAGACCTACCCGTAGTGCAGGCCATTGCGCTGATCTTAGCCACAGTTTATGTTAGCGTAAATCTGACAGCTGATCTTTTGACAATGATCGCTAACCCGCGTCTTAGAACGCTGCATATGAGAAAGTAATGCCTACAACTTTAGCAGTACCTGTCATTAAAAACCGCAACCAGAACAGGCTCTTTAAAGTGCTATCTGATGTCATGTCACGACCTTCAGGGGCGATTGGATTGTCACTGGTCGTATTTCACCTTGTGTTGGCGGTGATTAGTCCATTTATAGTGCCCTTTGATTATCGTGAGATTAGTGCAATGTTGATGCTCAAAGGCCCGAGTTTGGAATATTGGTTTGGTAATGATCATTTGGGGCGGGATATTTTTTCACGCACCCTGCTTGGTGGTCGGGAGGCGATTCTCGTGACGGGCATTGCTACACCCATTGCCGTGTTGTGGGGGTCATTTTTAGGCATTTTTTTTGGTCTTGTGGGTGGCCGCGTTGATGAATTTTCGATGCGCATCGTGGATGCATTTTTATCCTTACCATGGATTCTTAAAATGCTAGTACTCATTGTGACCTTTGGCACAGGTATTGGTGTGTTGATACCGACACTGGCCTTTTTCTATGGCATCCCAGTAATCCGTATAGCACGTGCAGCCACCCATGACGTTGTTGCCCGCGACTTTATATCTGCTGCTAAGGCAAGAGGCCATGGGCGAATTGCCATCATCCGACACGAACTGCTGCCCAACGTTTTAGATACCTTAATGGTGGAGGGGGCAATGCGCTGGTCTTGGATGTTGCTGGCATTTTCATCACTTTCCTTTCTTGGTTTTGGGGCATCGCCACCCACACCCGACTGGGGCTTGATGATTGCTGATGCCCGTGGGTTTATGTCATTCGCACCTTGGGGTGTTCTGGCCCCTGTAGTTTTCCTCAGTTCACTAATTATTGGCATTAACCTCACAGCAGATGCCCTCGCCAAAGCCCTTGGCATTGACCGCATTCAGAAGGCACCAGTATGAATCTAGATAATAAACCTCTAATAGAGATTTGTGACCTCAGTATTGGGTTTTCGAACGAGGAAAAGCAGGTACTGCCTATACTTCGTAATATAGATTTAACCGTCAGAGCTGGTGAAACTGTAGGTTTGGTGGGTGAAAGTGGCTCAGGCAAGAGTACCCTAGCATTGGCCATGATGGGATATTTAGGTAATCCTCTGAAAGTGCTTAATGGCTCCACTTCATTTCGCCAGCAATCCACCTTTGATCTTTCAGTGCGAGAATTAGAGCAGATTAGGGGTGGCCAACTTGCCCTCATTCCTCAAAATGCGGGCCAAGCACTGACCCCAACACAGCGAATTGGTAGGCAAATTTCTGAGGCCTTGAAATTGCATAGTAAGTTCACGGAGACACAACGACCTGAGCGCGTTATAGAACTTTTAACTCAAGTTCGACTGCCAGATCCAGCCACTCTAGTGGATCGTTATCCCCACGAACTTTCTGGCGGCCAGCAACAACGTGTGGCCGTCGCAATGGCGCTAGCAGGTGAGCCTGATGCACTTTTATTAGACGAACCGACCACTGGACTCGACGTGACTACTCAAGCCCATGTGTTAGAACTACTGCGCGATCTGGCGCAAGAAACGGGCACTGCAATGGTGTATGTAAGTCATGATTTGGGAGCCATAGCTCGTGTCTGTGAGCGTGTTGTGGTTATGTATGCAGGAGAAATTGTGCTTGATGGTAGTGTTCGACAGGTCTTGCTCAAGCCTGTTCATCCCTATGCTCGAAGCCTACTCGCGTCGATTCCAAAACTTCGTGAGGCGAGTTTGCCAGCGGCACTTGATGGTCGGCCTCCAGCTCCAGGCGATGTTGGTAATGGTTGTGCTTTTGCTGCACGCTGCGCCATGGTGGAAGATCGTTGCACCCATGAAAGGCCGAGCTTACAGGTCACCAAGTCTGGTGAGCGCGTGCGTTGCCATTTATTTGAAAAAGTGGAACAGCTTGCGGCGCCGGGGCCTGGAACAGCTGTCGAGCGTTCATCACTTAAACAGGCTCCTGAAGTATTGGCACTGGATAATATTGCCATTAGCTATACCTCTCGTGGTCTTTTGGATCAAATCCTCGGCCGTCAGCCTAATAATACACCGACCGTCGATGATATATCCCTTGTCATCCGTAAGGGCGAAACCATTGGCTTAGTAGGTGAATCGGGTAGTGGAAAATCGACTATCTTGAAGGCCATTGCGGGCCTAATCCCCGCGCGCCATGGCAATATTACCTACAATGGCAATGAGTTACTCAAGGCGAGTATCGACCAGCGTGACAAAAATCAGTTACGTCGCATTCAGCTAATATTCCAAAACCCTGACGACTCTTTAAATCCTCGTCAGACTGTGGCAGAAATACTGGCACAACCTCTGCGACTTTATTTTGGACTATCAAACCAAGAATTGCATGATCGCAGTTTAGAAATACTCGAACGTGTGCGTCTAGGTGGCCATTACCTTGAGCGCCTTCCTAGCCAATTATCAGGTGGTGAAAAACAACGTGTGGCGGTGGCTAGAGCATTTATAGCAGAGCCCGAATTAGTTCTATGTGATGAAGTGACTTCTGCGCTTGATGTTTCGGTGCAGGCGGCAGTATTGGGATTACTCAACCGCTTGCAACGAGAATTTGGCACAACCTATATTTTTGTATCCCATGACCTTGCAGTTGTTAGAGCACTAGCTGACCGGGTGGCCCTTTTATATCAGGGACGACTGTGTGAAATAGGGCCTGTCGCAGACGTTTATTCGCTGCCTTCTCATCCTTACACTGAGGTTTTGTTGGGAGCCGTTCTCGAACCCCATCCAGATTCCGTTCCTGTTCTTTCAGCTGATGATATTGTCGAATTGTCACCCATGCCGATAGGTTGTCCATTTCAGCGTCGCTGCCCGCGTCGTTTAGGGGAAATATGCGATACGCAGACACCTCCATGGCAACAAGTGAGCTCGGAACATTTAATCCGCTGTCACATTCAACACAGTGACCTACAAAAAATACAAACTCAACAAGTCAGTTAATGGCTTATTAAAGTTGTTGGTCGGGCATTGCTGTATAGCAAGATAATTTGATAAGAGGCTATTTTTTTGGTGTTAATGTGAATGCATCTTCGGTGCAGTAAAGAAATGTAAAGTGTGAGTGATTGCTCACACCAAATGGTTATTATTAAAGGCAAAATACACTGCTGTTCTATTCTCAGGCTGGACACCAATAGTTAAGCGGTTAATCTTCGTGGCGTCATAGGCAATGAAATGAGCTATGATGCACTTATTAATACGCAAAAAAGAAGGGATCTCAACGATGGAACTAAACAAAGCGCTTTGTATTATGACAATGGGGTTGTGTCTTGCAGTGGGAACTAGCCATGCTCAAGAAACAGGCCAAGTTTCAGTCGGATTAGCCTACATTGGAAGTGATTCAATCTATGCAAATGTGCCGTTCAAATCTTCAGTTATGCCCTCTTTTAACTTTAAGTCAGACACCCTGACTATAGGTTTTCAAGAAGGTATCGCTTATAAGTTTATGAATAAAGGCACCGTTAAGATGAGTGCAGCGATCATCCCCAGATTCAGACCTTACAAGAGTACTGATTCTGCAGACCTAAGTGGGATGACAAGAGACATGTATTTTGACAGCGCTTTAAATACCTCATACGAAATTTCTCGCGGCCTAAATGCTCAATTTAAAATTGGCACAGAGCTAACCAATAAATTTAATGGAAATTTTTTCGACCTGAGCTTAAGTCGATTCATACCAATGATGGGCCAACCTTTAATCCTCAAAGCTGGCGCAAAGTGGTACAGCAGTGCGCGGGCAAACTACTTGTATGGCGTTAATGCCAGTGAGGCAACTGGGCAGCGTGCTGAATATGCGCCTCAAAGTGTGCTTTTACCCTATATTTCTGTCAATAAAATTTATTCATTGACCCCCCAGACCTCTCTGTTTGCCAATGTAAACATAAACTTCTTGCCAAGTAAGGTGGTTAATAGTCCCATTGTTAGCGGCAATACGTCTGTATCTACTGTTTTAGGCCTCAACTATAGTTTCTAATTTAAGGGCGGATTTTAAAAGGTGTTGCATTAGATCTCAACACCTACGTTATTATCCTTAAATCAATTGCAGCCATCCAAAAAGTGTCTGCTTGCAACACACCATATTGAAGCCCAATTAATATGGTTATAAGATAAACATAGCGTCATCATTAGTTGGAGATATATTGTGTTGCGTCTAGTTACGGCAGTTATGATTATGTTGTTAGCCCCGGTAGTTTTGGGTGAGTCCCATTGGTCAAACTGGTCGGACAAAACTTTATGCAGATTATCAGAAGATCCTGAACTTATCGAATACCGCAAGGCTGCCAAAGACCGAGGACTTTCATGTTCAGCTGACAAGCTTACCAGCCCTGGAACTGCGGTTGCTAAAACCAATATAGAAGGCCTAATAATAAATAACTTTCGATGCCTACAAGGCAGGCATTACATAGGTAATATCATCAATGGTACTGACAATTACATCAGCTATGTGCGAGTAAAGGCGTTTGATTATGATGGGGTTCTCATTGGTAGTTGCAAAACATTTGTTGGTTTGAGTCCTGGGTCTTTTGATAGCTTCTTGGCAGTCAACTGCAACTGTCTAAAATCGAACCGATACCAAATTAAAGCCCAATAGCATGAGATCAAAAAGTGCATTGAATCACAATGTTCCTTGCTAATTGTGTTCTCTATTTTTAGCAAAGGCGGTGTGTGTTGTTAGAAAAGTTTACGCCCGCGACTCGTGGTGCAATCCTGTTAGTGTGTGGGATCTCTATTTTTGGTTTTTCTGACAATCTCACTTTGCTTGTTTCTGATCAAGTGAGTGTGGGGCAATTTCACTTTAGTCGTTCACTCATTGCCATGTTTATGGTCTTTGGGCTGGGCAAAGTATTTGGACTTTCTGTCATGCCTAAATACTGGAAACCAATACTGATCAGAACCTTTTTTATGGTGACATCAATGCTTCTTTATTTTGGTGTCATGCCCATGATGCCAATTGCAGAAGCAGGTGCAGGCCTTTTCACTTCACCTATTTTTGTGTTAATTTTTTCAACCATTTTTTTCAAAGAGCACATTGGCTGGCGCAAAGTTTTTGCAGTCATTATTGGAAGTTGTGGTGTGTTATTGGTTTTGCAGCCTGGTGCTAATGGCTTCACCTTTTATCAGATAATGCCCATGATGGCTGGTGCCTGCTATGCATTAGGCTCAATAATTACCTATCACTACTTGCGTGAGGAAAGTTCGTTAGCCATCCTCATGAGCTTCATCGTGAGTATAGGGTTATGTGGGTTTGTCATCACCACATTGCTAACCTATTTCCCAGTTGCACCTGATTTAGTGGAGCAGGCTCCATTCCTTTTTCAGGGTTGGCAAAGTGTTGATGGCTCGTTTTGGCTGTGGATGTTTATAATCGCCGCTTTAGCGTCAACAGCTTTATCTTTGATGACCCGTGCATACCAATTAGCTCAAACAAGCTATGCAGCAATTTTTGAATACGCTTATCTAATTTCGGTTGGACTGTTTAGTTGGCTATTCTGGGGTATTATCCCCAATTATTTAAGTGCGATTGGTATTTTACTCATCATTTTTGCTGGGGTTATGATTGTGCTGGCACCCCAAAAACCATCTGCAGAGCAATTAGTCTGAAACGATAAAGTGCTTTGCAAGACGCTACAGTTCATAAAGTGTGATCGATAGTCTTGAGCATGCTTAGGGCATTTGACAGGCCTGACACCCCATTTAAAAAGGTGACGGGGCTGATTTTGAGCCTCTATAATAACGTTGACGCTTGGGTGGTGGAAACGCTGAATAAGTTAAAGATAACTAAAAGGTAATTTGATTAATGAGAATACTAAAGCTGAATTACAAGGCTTTGCGTGCTCTCTTGGCAGTGCTGGTTATTAGCGTGTCGACAAGCGGGTGCACCACTAAACTCGCTTATGATTTTCTAGATTGGGGGTTGTACTGGGAGCTAAAAGATTATGTTAAATTTACCCGAGACCAACGCCTGTTGGTTAAAGACGAGATTTCCCAGCTAATTGATTGGCATCGTAGTGAGGAACTGCCCCAATACGCCGACCAGTTAGAAAAACTCTCCAAAGAACTAAAGAGCGGCATAACGGTTGAGCAATTGGAGGAATCCTATAATAACCTCAGAGACAGCTGGCAGCGAATTGTTATTAAAACCCTACCTGCTACCGTAGACATTATTTCAAATCTAAATGATGAACAAGTTAACGACTTCTTTGAGATGCTAATTGAAAAAGAAGGCGATGATGCAAAAAAGATTGAAAAGGGTACTAACGCACGAACTTTAAAAAAGCGTGAAGCCTATGTAAGCAAAAAAATCGTCGGCGTCATTGGCAAGTTAAATGAGGACCAAAAATCCTTAATTGCACAATGGGCGCTAAGCATGAAACCAACCAAAGAGTTGTCACTGGCCCAAGCTATTCAATGGCGCACTAGAATGCAGACAGTATTAGCTGAACGCCACAATAAACAGCAACTAGAAAATAACTTAATGGTATTGTTTGCCAACCCCGACCAACTCAGGTCCGCTAGCTATCGTCGCGTTATTGAGAAAAATAAACGCCTGATAATGCAGTTGTTATTTGATCTAAACCAAACATTAACTAACCAACAGCGCAGTAAACTCGTTAAAAAACTAAAAAGCTACATCAATGATTTCCGTGATTTAAGTGATCGACCTTAGCACCATAGCTTGGTTTTACGAGGTTATAGGCGTTTAAACTGCCCCATAAACTTCTACACGGTACAGGGAACAAAGCCTAGATTTATACATAGATAAAGTTGTTCTCAGAAAGTACAGACTCACCAGACCAGCGGTAAGCACACAGTTTTTCACCTTTTGCCACCGAATAGTCCAAACAAGCAACGTTAGGGGCTAAAGGTGATGGCTGCCCTGAAAACCAATAGTGGCCGAATAATACAGGGGGTAATTCTAATGAGTATCCCAGACCAACTTCAGCTGGCACCAGCGTATCACCGTGTGACCCAGCAATAATGTTAGGGGGGCGGGTTGCAGCTGACCAAGGTGTACTTGGAGGCATCCACCATGCCAGACGAACATGACTGCGCTGTGTTCCTTCCTTGTCAGTATGGCGGCCACCATCTGGAAGCCTTGTTTCGGGCCCCTTTAATATTAACTCGATGGCGTCATGCTCAGGCGAGCCTGGTGGGATGGCCGCCACTAACAGTTCTTTTGAAAGTGTGTGGTTTTGGTTTAATAAACTCGCTAAATACTCAATAGATTCAGCGTGCCAGCAGGCATGAATAATTCTTAGCCCATCCAGTTCAAGCCATAAAGGTAGAGAGTAAAAGAAGTCCAATACCCGGCTTAGTTCAGGGTTCTTGGGGTCTGTGCCGTAGGCATCTATGAACGCTTGGTGCTGTTGGGTGCTTTTCTTAGTGCGCCACCGCAAGTGACGCGAAGGTCCATCTTTGGGTGTGTTGGGGTCTAGGGTATGGTAGGCGAGTGCATTGAGTTCATGGTTGCCCATCACGGCCAACGCTTGGTGATTATGTACCATGGCCATAGCTGTATCTAAGACTTGTTTCTGTTGTGGGCCTCGATCAATAAAATCACCTAAAAAAATCACCTTTCTGGTGGGATGCCCAAAAACACCCCCCGTCTTTTCATAGCCCAGCTTTTCAAGTAGGTTATGCAGTTTGTCGGCATAGCCATGAATGTCACCAATAATATCGTAGTGGGCAGACTTCAATGCGTTTCTCCTTGGAAAATCAAAATATCAATTTCAGTCTCAATTTCAGTCTCAATTTCAGTCTCAATTTCAGTCTCCGTCTCCGTCTCCGTCTCCGTCTCCGTCTCCGTCTCAATTGTAATGCATGCTGACTCGGCTAGTCAGCACATTAACACCCAATAAAGCTTTAAATAGCCTGATCAACCTTTGATTCAAGCTGTCCATAAAGCCAAACGTTATCAGATTTCTTTTAAAACCTGCTGTCACAATCTAGATGAGCAAAAGTGGCGTTCTGTACCCTATGATACATAAAACTAAGCCTATTTTTAAACTCTTACGGTCCCCCTGTACTTGTGCTCACCCCATACTATTCCTCTAAAACCAACGTCTGCTCTAGGTATTAGGCGCAGTAAGAATAATTTGTTACACGAAACTCTTACTATCTTTGCATTCCTTTTCAGCATGTGAACCCAACCTGACTCTTGAATACATGTAATCGTGTATTATGGTTGCAGTGTATTAAGCATAAAAATTAACGGCAATCCAACTTAAAATCCCTGCTAAATGGTGTTGTTAACTCTTGTTGATCTAGTAGTAAGGTGAAGCTGTTAGTAAGATAATATAGAGAGAAAACGAATGAGTGTAAAAAAATCCATTGCCCAAACTCTGGTTGCATCTGCAATAACCTTTTTAGCCGTTCATACCTTTGCTGGTTCAAATGGAATGATGGCTGACAGTGCTCAACTATTTCCATCTAAAACGATCTCTAACCATGCCTCTGCCTCAGATGCATATTCTGTTTTGGTTTTAGCCGTCACCGCTGGTCCAAAAGAAGATGTGCAGGCGACCATCAAGGGTCAATTCCTAGCGTTTTTAGAGGGTGATGTGAACCGAGCATTTACCTACGCCAGTTCCTCAATACGTTCAATGTTTGGAACAGCACAAAATTTTGGTGCAATGGTGCAGCGCAGTTACCCAATGGTATGGAGATCCGCAGGAGTGACGTTTCTTGAACACAGAGAAACATCTTTAGGGCGCACTCAAGATGTGAAAATTTTTGATGCTGCCGGCACTGCCCACTATTTGAGATATTTTGTAACGCAGACCCCAAGCGGATGGAAAATTTCAGGTGTACAATTTCTGAACATTACAGACATCAGTGTCTGAAACCTTCAAAGTTGAAGATAGTTTTCTACTAACCAACAGCCTTATTATTTGTATTTACTGGCCATAGAATTATTTTAATATTTTTCGGTCGGTATCTGACTGGAAGTATGAGGAGCTCGCTTGTTGGGGTTGACTATAGTTTCACTAAGAGTAGTTTAAGCAATAGGTTAGAACATTCAGATTTTAGAAGCTACCATATTATTGGGTATCGACCAGTTTCAGAAGATGAACTAAAGCCAAGCTTTTTATAGTTTAGTACCTTTAAGCTGAGGGGATCCTAAAATGGTAAACAGACAAAAACAAAAGCTCAAACAAATAATTTACACATCTAAACCCGTGGCATTGGAAGATAATACGATTGATGAAATTTTGGCATCGTCACATAAATATAATTCAAAAAGTGGAGTAACTGGCTTACTTATTTTTGGAGTAGAGCTCTATATGCAATTTTTAGAAGGCCCCGTTCAAGAACTAGACGAGACTTTTAATAGAATAAAAATTGATAACAGACATGCTGATATTAGAATATTAAGGGTAAATTTAACTGACCGAAGATTGTTTGGGTCCTGGAAAATGAGACCACAAGATCTTGAGCATATGCATTGGTCAAAAGAGGATATCAAAAATGGTTTGGTTGATAAGCTTCAACCAGACCAAGCGCTTGAGGTTTTTGTGGAGCTGTCCAGAGACCTTGATCAGTTTCTTGATCCCGAAGGTGCGTAATAGCTAATTTATCTTAATAAATCCCACCTTATTAAAGGTTTACATTATTGGCCAAGTGCAGATCAAAAATCATTGGGAAGTTTCTGACAGATTGATTGGGTTACGTGACCTACCAAATTGGATAAAACATGAATCATCAGGGTTTTCTTGGTAGCCTCTCAAAAGAAACGCGTAAGAATCTTACGCAACGCCTTGATTGGCCAGGGTTGGTGCGCCTTGCTTTTCATGGGGGCTTGATTCTTGCGTTTGGGCTTGCTATTTACTTGGGTTTACCCTTTTGGCAACTGTTGTTGATACCACAAGGTATTGCGATCGTTTTTTTGTTTACCCTTTTGCATGAAGCCGTGCATCAGACGCCGTTTAGAACCCCTTGGTTGAATGGTATGGCGGCGCGGATAAGTGGTTTTTTGCTTTTCCTGCCATCCACATGGTTTAAATATTTTCACCTCGCACATCACCGTTTTACACAGGTTCCAGGAAAAGATCCTGAACTGGCGACTGAAAAACCCAAAACTAGGTTGGGCTTCGTCAAGCATATGTCGGGTGTTCCAACCTGGATTGGCCATTTCAAAATACTCGTACAGAATGCATCGGGTGATTGCAGTGCCGACTTTCTGCCAAAGAAGGCAGAGACCCGTATTGTCAAAGAATCCCGTTTACTCATTTTGGCCTATTCATTGATTTTGTGTGGCGCACTATTTCTTGGGTCTACAGCATTATTCTGGATTTGGATTTTTCCCTTATTGTTGGGACAGCCGTTCTTACGCTTATACCTTCTGGCAGAACATGGACTATGCCCAACGGTGGCAAATATGTTCGACAACACCCGCACAACTTCCACCAATCAGATGGTGCGGTTTATCGCGTGGAATATGTCATACCACACCGAGCATCACACTTATCCCTCGGTGCCGTTCCACAAACTACCTGAACTGCATAAGATCATGCAGCCAGAACTAATGCATACTGAACCTAGCTACACCAGCTTTATGGGCAAATACACGGCGCAACTCAAAGCAAAATAACGTAGGTAAAAGCTACATTGCGGAGGATTGTAAAGGGGGCCTGTCCATTCCCATTGTTGAGAAAACCCACGGCAAACGCTGTAGCCCTTTTGTTTAGCAACATGTGTATTAATAGTTGTGAATTAGGCGGTATGTTCTAATATTCAAGGTTATTTTATTACACAACTAAAAAAGGCAACGTTCCAAATATTTGAAACGCTGCCTTTTTGTACTTCTATGTGGTGGAGATGGGGGGAGTCGAACCTTTCAATGTAGCCCTTTAAACAAGGCGTTTTCATGACAGTTGTATGGATTAGGGTGCCTACAAGGGTGCCTAAAAACAAATCCGTAGTAATGTCGTAACCAAGGAATAACTAGCCATGAATAGTCCACAAATAGTCACACAATCGCCAATAACCCAATCAGATATCAAAGCCAAACTAGCTTATGACCTATGGTCCACATTCAATCCATCTCAAATAGACCACATACTTGATGCTGTTAAATCGTTGCAGCCTGGTGACGACCAAGCGGCATTTATAGCGTCGTTAAAGCATGACGTAGCGTTACTGGCATAGCTCCACAATAAGGGCTGAATGGTCTGTAAGTGTATTGCGGGTGCTGTGGTCGTAGTAACTGGCCATACATCTGCTGGTGGTTTCTGTGCCGGCTAAAGCATGGTCAATCCTAAACCCATTGTCAGCGCGTGAGTACCAGGTAAACTCAAGTGCTTGCTGACCATTATGGGTGCGCCATAGGTCGTTTAGTGTTTCGTTTGCTAGGCGTACAAATTGATCTGCACAATGAAACTTTGCACCTTCGGCGTCCAGTGTGTTGGAGCCAGTGTTAAAGTCACCAATCGCCAAAAGGGTACTGCTAGCCATAGCTTCTAGGGTATCGAATACACCGGCTTTATCTTTACGTTGTGGAAAGTAAACACCGACTAGCTGTATGCCGGCCCAGGCTACGCCAACAAGCGACCAATCGTTGGTGCAGCCGGTTATGGCTATGGGTGTGCTAGGCAGCTTAGTGGCCACCATAACGGTGTTTTGCCTGGGTTCAGTGTTGGTGTGGTGGAAGTGTGAATAACCTGCTTGCCTAAGCGTAGCTATAAGCTTGTGGCCAACCGCATTACACCTAAACTCGCTAATAACTACGGCGTCACGATCCTGGGTTACCAGGTAGTCACTAATGGATGCAATCCGAGTGCCGCCACCTTGACGGATATTCAACGATAGTAGCTTCATGTTACACCTACTAATACTGCTATTTTTTTGAATAATCAATTCGCCATTGTTCAGCTGGTGTGACGTCACTTTCAATGTCAAAGTAGTCGCTAGCCTGTTCTGTATTTCGTGAAACAAGAGCGTTTATTTTTTTTGATATTTCGTCACTAGATAATTCTTCATTTTCGACTATAGTTCTGAACTTAAGAATAAATTTTACTTCATCGTCTTTTTCCTCGGGCTCGTCATCTGCCCCAAGTTCTTGCCAGTAGCTTTCATTCAGGGTGGATAACAATCAGTTAAAGTTCGCTGGAATCTTGATTTTGTTAGGTAGATTGGAATCTCAGCATTAAGTCAGCGCTTCGCGGATCGCGCGAAAAGCCAGCAATGAATTCTGCGTGAAATCGGGTTTCAGGTAGTCTGGCCAGGTCGAGAGCTTGACGATTGTCATCTGAGCCTGTCGATTAATATAGATCATTTGCCCGAACACACCGCGCGCCATAAAGTCGCCCTTTTCGATATTATCTATCCACCAAAAGTTGTTATAGGCACCCTGTGGACTGGTATCGGTATAAGGTGGCAGGTACAGACTGTTGTCGCCCTGCGCGCAATTCTCAACCCAATTTGCTGGAACCACTCTGGTATCACCTGCAATTCCATTATTCTGCATCATCAGGCCAAAGCGAGCTAAGTCTCCCAGTGTTGCGTTAAACCCGCCACTGGCAACGGCGGTCGAGGCCTTGTCTACAGTAAAAAAGGCATTGTGTTCGGCGTTTATTTTTTGCCAGATATATTGGCTCACCAGCTCTGACAGCGATTGTTTGGTGGCCCTTTCTATTGCCCAGGCGACAACATCGGTTTCGACCGATCGATAATTGAAAACTTCACCATGTGGTCTTGCTTTGGGTAGGCTCAGAATAACATCATGGATAGTTGATGGTTCACTGCCATCGGGTGTTGGGCGCCAACCACAGGCAATATCAATACGGGTCATATCAGAGTAGGGGGCATTATAATCCTCGACAAATTGCACGCCGCTCGTCATTGATAGTGCTTGGCTGAGCTTGGTATCCTTATAACCACATCCTGCCAGTTCGGGGACATAATCGACGAGTGGTGCGTTGATATCGAGGACGCCCTGGTCACAGAGGATGCCTGCCAAACTGCCTACAATCGATTTTGAAACCGATTGGCATAGATGTGGCGTATAAGCGACCATCCCATTGTAATAGTTTTCGACGATAACTTTGTCCTTGTGCAAAACAATAAAACCATCGGTATAAGTAGTGTCGATAAACTCAGAAACTGTCGTATTGGCACCTTTGTGATCGCTAAATTGAATCGACAGTAAATCCTGATTTGCTGTTGATAGCGGTTTTATATCGCCACCGCTGGATTTGACATCGGCCGTTGGAAACAGGCTGCGCATATTCAGGAAAGACCAGCGATTAAACGGCGCCAAATCCCAGTTACTCTGACTTGGTCGCTTGTCTGGTGGTGGTGGAAAACCAGGCATAATGCCCAGTTCCCCTGCCGTTTTAGGTTTAGTCGATTGAGTCAAAATAAATCTCTAAAAATATTAAGAAGAAAAGCCTGGCTGATAACCCTATTCGATTGATTCAGGGTTCTACTGCTTACGTTTTGAACAGATCCCAGTGTCGAACTCAGCCACATCTTCATTACTCCGAATCCGTTTTCTTGCTGGGCTTCATCAGGTTGCCTGATACACTTGTAGCATCGGTGAACTCTTCAAAATATAAGCCAAGATCACGTAATTGGTTGAAACGTTTTTCTGACAACTCTCCAAGCGTCGTGGCTACAGAATTGATCAATAGATTCAGAATGATCGACAGACTGGCAGTGGAATCCCAAAATGTCTGGATGTGGGTATGCCCGGATAATACGTTTTCGGTATATTCCAATGCCCAATGACTATATTTGTCGGTAATAACGATAATGGGTATACCCAGGCTCTTGGCTTTTTTGGCCAGCAGAATACCTTTGCGCGCATAGGACGCCGTATCGACAATTATCAGGCAATTCTTTTGTGGATCGGAATCGAGTACCTGTGAATAGGTGCCCGTCATCCCTGCGGTAAAATAGACATTTTTGCGGGCGTATTTCAGGCGGCTAGCGAAATCGATAGCTAGTCCCCTGGTCGCCTGAAAACCGACGATGTGGAGGGTATCGATATGCGACAACATGTCGGTAATGGTTTCCCATTGCTTAGTAGCGACCAGTTCATAGGCTTTTACTACGGCCCGAATTTCAAGCGTCATACTCGCTTTCAGATGGTTGGAAGCAACATGCTGGATATGGAACCGCGACAGGGCATCATCCAGATCAAAGTCATCGTCGCGTAGTTCTTCTTTCAATTCGCGTAAATTGGAATAACCAAGATTACGAATAAAACGAATGATGGTCATACCACTGACATCCATTTTTTCCGCTAGAGACGCGCCGGTTTCAAATGGTATGGTCTGAAGGTTCTCCAAAATATACGAGGCTATCGCTTTTTCTGACCCAGTTAAATCACCATACTGCGATTGAATCAAGTTTTCGATGCGGGTCTTGCGATTTTGTTTTTTATTATTCACGAAACTCCCTATGATACGCACTCATTTTTCTAGACACTTACTTGGTTCCTAAAATAGTCATTTTCAAACTCCATTATAGAGACTTTTAGTGGTAATTCCGAGCCTTCTGGCGACGTCTGGAATTGAATGCCCTTCTTAGGTGATTTGCTTAACCACAGCAATTTTAAACTCTTGGGTGTATCGTTCGCCTGCCATTGTTGGTCTCCTATTGCGTTACATTGTAACCAATTGGAGTGTCTATTAAGCTGGGTGCGTATCACTAATTAAAATTTGAGTAATGAATGGGGGGCTTACGTAAATGCCACTGGTACTCTTGTTCACAGGCCGCCGCAATTTGAAACAGGCTGGCTTCATCGGCAAAGTTTGCAATAACCTGAACCCCGATGGGCAATCCTTCCCGTGACATAGCAAGTGGCAGCGAAACCGCCGGATGACCAGTGGCATTGAAGAGTGAGGTAAAACTTTCTCTGGGTGCCAGTTGATCAAATAAAACATCAACACTAGCATTTGCAATATCTGGGTCATAACTGCCAAGGACTTCTGGCAGGATGCAAGCCGTCGGCGTAATCATGGCATCGTACTGACTTAAAAACGTGCTAACCTGGCGGGTAATTTTTTCATAAACAGCCATTGACCAAAGATATTCTTCGGCTCTGATAGTTCGTCCTCGTTCATAGGCTGCCAATGTCGTCGTCTGTAAGTTATCTGGTCCCGGCGTTCGGTTTAAATATCCAGACATGTCTCTAATTGAATGATATAAATGCGCACACCAGATCAGTTTTTGGGCTCGCAGATATTCAGCGTAATCAAAGTCTGGAGATGCCATGTGGATGCGATGCCCCTGGGCTTCCAAAAACGATGCTGTCTTTTGGGTGGCGGCTAAAATTTGCGAATCAACCGGCAATCCGGACCAGCTATCACACACCAGCGCAATATCAAGCGTCTTGCTTGGTGAAACTACTTCATTGATAAAGGGCTGAGCTGGCACTGGAATTTCATAAAAATCACCTACATAGGAACCCGCCATAATATCCAGCAAAGCCGCACAATCGCGGACCGATCGGGTCAGCATAAATCCCGTCGCGATACCGCCTAGAGGCGCATTGGAATAGGGCGCTGCTGATACTCGACCTCGGGACGGTTTCAGTCCCACCAAGCCGCAGCATGCCGCTGGGTTACGGATCGATCCGCCACCATCACTGGCCTGTGCAAATGGAACAACGCCCGCTGCAACCATTGCGGCGGCCCCACCGCTAGAACCGGATGTTGTCCGGGTCAAGTCCCAGGGGTTATGAGTCGAACCATAAAGTCGGGTCTCGATGGTCGCGGCCAATCCATGTTCGGAAGATGTTGTGCGACCCAGAGTCACAATACCGGCATCACACATGCGGTCATAAAACCCCATGTTTTGAGTAGCGATGAAGCCTTTTGAAAACTCACTTCCAAATTCTGCCTTGCGGCCTTTTTTAGAAGGGAAATCCTTGACCAATGTTGGTACACCAGGAAAAGCAACATTAGCAGGAATGATCTTTTCTATCCCTTCTAATGCATCATCATATACTTCAATAACACCGTTTAAATCAGGGTTCAGCTCCACAATACCAGCAAGTGCTAGAGCCGAAAGTTCGCCCATTGTTACCTCGCCAGCTTTCACTTTTTCGGCCAGTGCGAGTCCATCCAGGTATGAATATTCGAGTTTGTCCATTGTGTAATTTCCGTGATCTCAACTTTCTCTTTTAGAAAGCCTGTTCTGTACTGAAACGAGGTGCCGAAGCAATTAATGTTCGGGTGTACTCTTCTTTAGGATTGTTAAGAACGTCGCCAACATCACCTATCTCTATCAGGTGTCCATCCCTGAACACCGCCACGCGAGAGCAGATCATGCGCACAACAGCTAGATCGTGAGAGATGTAAATAATCGTTAAATTTTCCTTTTCGCGAATATGTTCCAGCAAGTCTAATATTTGAGCTTGAATAGTTACGTCCAAAGCGGATGTTATTTCATCCGCGATTAGAACTTTGGGTTCCATAGCGAGTGCTCTGGCAATTCCAACCCGCTGGCATTGCCCACCCGACAACTGGCGTGGTCGCCGGGAACTTAGTTTTTCGGGTATTTCAACTAGTTTCATCAGTTCCGAAGTGCGTGTCTCAACTTGATCTCGAGGGATTAGGTTATGAACGATTAACGGTTCGGCGATAGTTTGTCTTATGGTGAACCGGGGGTTTAACGATTCAAATGGATTTTGAAAAGCCATTTGCACTTCGCGGTGATAATTAATCAGATCAGATCCGCTAAAATCAGCAATGTTTTGTCCTTCATAAGTAACCGATCCTGCCGTTGGATTCTGTAAGCGCGTGATGACTCTGGCGAGGGTGCTTTTGCCGGAACCGCTTTCTCCTACAATGCCGATGACTTCACCTTTATATATGTCCATGGAAATATTGCCAAGGGCTTTCACCGGTGGCGCCGATATCCCACCTAACAATCCAAACAGCGCAGCATTTTTGCCGGGGAATTCCACCGCCAGATTTTTAATGCCCATGACGGGTTTCGCTGTAATAGTTTGAACGGGTTCAATTTCGCCCAATGACTGCTGACGAAGCCTGGCGCGAATCGATGGCTGTGAATTAATCAGTAGCTGTGTATAGGGATCTTTAGGGTGAAAAATAATATCCTGTGTGGTGCCCTGTTCGACTACTTTGCCATCCTTCATCACCAAAACCCGATCACAGATTTCGCTGATGACGCCCAGGTCGTGAGAGACAAAAATAATTGTTAGGTTTTGCTGCTGGTTCAAGTCTTTCAACAGTGCCAGAATACGAGCTTGCACCGTCACATCAAGCGCAGTGGTTGGTTCGTCTGCGATCAGAAATTTGGGTTTGCAGGCGATGGCTGAGGCAATCATCACGCGTTGTTTCATACCGCCTGACAATTCGTGGGGAAAGGCATCAACCCGGTGTTCAGGATCAGCGATACCAACAGTATGTAAAAGGTCAATAGCAGTTGTCCGGGCGTCACTGGCGCTAGCACCCTCGTGGTAGCGCAAGGGTTCGGCGACATGGGTACCAGCGGTCATTAATGGATCGAGATGGGAGGACGGATTTTGGAAAATCATCGATGCCTGTTTGCCGCGAATAGTACGCCATTCGTCATCGCTTAAATTGCTCAGATCACGCCCTTCGTATAATACCTTGCCCGATGCGCTTGCTGTGCCGGGTAATAATCCTAATATCGATCTGCACATAACCGATTTGCCAGAACCGCTTTCGCCAACCACGCCAAGGATCTCGCCGCGTATTAATTCAAAAGAGACTCCGCGAACGGCTTGCACCTTCTGGTTTTCCATATGGAAATCGACGCTTAGGTTTTCGACGCTAACAAGAGAGGTGCCTGAATTTTGAGTGCCAGTAGTCATCAGTCTGACCCCAACCGTAGACTGGATAAGCCGTTACCGATTAAAGCCAATCCTAATCCCATAGAAACCGTAGCGACGCCGGGGAAAAAGCTGATCCACCAGGCGGTTGAAATATAGGACTGTCCATTTGCAATCATCACTCCCCATTCCGGCGTGGGTGGTTGAACACCAAGGCCGAGGAATCCCAGACTGGCACCCAATAGAATAACTAGAACAGCATCTGTCACCGCATATACAATAATGGGTGACAGGGCATTGGGAAGCACATGTCGTAGCATGATGTAAACCGGACTAAAGCCCAGCGTCTGGGCAGCTTGAATATATTCAGACTTTTTAATAATTTGCACGTCGGCTCGGATTAATCGCGCATAGGGCACCCAGGCAACAAACGCCAGGGCAATAATAAAATTTACCAGTCCCGGTCCTAACATAGCAACAATGACCAGCACAAGTACAAAAAAAGGGAAGGCGAGGGTAATATCCACAAGGCGCATGAGAATTTTGTCGATAATTCCGCCCATATACCCGGCAACCAGCCCAAAGAAGATGCCAATGATCATCGGTGCGAATACACCAGCTACACCCATCCAGATATCAATTCGTGCGGCATAGAGCACTCTGGTGAACATGTCCCGTCCCAGATCGTCTGTGCCAAACAAATTGCTCGAACTGGGGGGCTGTAGAATTTTAAGGAAATCGATGGCGATGGGGTCATAGTCGGAAATCAAAGGTGCCGCGATTGCCCCGATTAACCAGACTAAAACAATGATGCCACCGCAGATCATAGAGACGGGTAATCTAAAAATGATTGACCGTTGCTCGGTAGTTTCGATGCGTTCGGATTCGATATCTTCGTTAGGGTTCATAGCTCTACCCTCGGATCTATTAACGCAGATAACAGGTCAACAATTAGTGTCACAGATATGGTAGCCATCGCATAAAATAGGGTAATACCCTGCACCACAAAATAGTCGCGGCCTAAAATAGAATTGATGATCAGCTTTCCGACACCGGGCACGGCGTAAACTGTTTCTACAACAATCGATCCACCAATCAGATAAGTCACCATTACGCCGAACAGGTTTAATGTGGGTAATATTGAATTTTTCAGAATGTGATGTGAAAAAATATATCGCTCTGGCAAGCCCTTTGACTGGCTGGCTGTTACATAATCAGATTTCATTTGCTCGATGATAGCGACCCTGAGATTGCGCAGCAACACTGGCACTAACCAGATAGAGGTGCTAATTGCGGGTAGGAACAAATGGTGCAAGTGACCAATAAAGTCTTTTCCATAACCGGTAACTGGAAACCAGCCAAGCTCAACACCAAACAGTCGTGCCATCATGATGCCTAACCAGAAAACCGGAATGGTCAAACCCAGAACGGTAAATTGATTAATTATTTGATCGAGTAGTTTTCCTTCATTTTTGGCAGAAAGAATGGCCAGAAAAACCGTGGTTGGTATCGTGATGCAAATGACATAAACAATCAAAAATACGGTCGGTGGTAGAAAGCTTAATATAAGTTCTGTGACCGGACGTTGATAAGGAATGGAATTGCCCAAATCACCCTGCAATGTATTAGACATGTAGACAAAGTATTGCTGATAGGCGGGCAGATCCAAACCATAATGCGCCCGTACAGCGGCAATCACCTCTGGTGTCGCGCGCTGACCAACCAGCAAGCGAATAGGGTCGCCGGGGGTTAGCTGCATCAACACAAAAGTAATAATGCTAATACCTATTAATACAGGTATCAGATACAGCAATCGCTGAAAAATGACTTGGAGAAAATGCATTATACAACCCACGTGCGAATTAAATAAGAAATGTAAGTTGATGTAACAAGTAAAGAAGGACGACAAACCACAGACTGTGATTCATCGCCTTGGGAACCGCTTAGTTAACAGTAGCGCCTTCTAGTGTCCACTGCAGTGCCGGGGTCATGATAAGCCCCGAAATCCGCTTGCTGTAAGCATTAGCAAATGGAGGGTAGTACAGAGGAATTTGCGACACTTCGGTCGTAGTAATTTCCTGTATTTCGTGATAGATTTTTTCGCGTTTAGCAACGTCAAGTTCTGTTGCACCCGCTTCCATCAAGGCATCAACTTTAGGATTGTTGTAGGTTGTATAAAAAGCCTTGGTGCCACATTCGCCACACAATGCCCAGCCAACAGCCAGATCAGGGTCGGTGGTTTCGTTATACCACCATGAAGCAGATGCATCATAGTCACCGCCTGGAACGCGATCCCACCATACGCCAGCATCAACAATTTCTAGTTTGGCTTTCAGGCCAATCGCAGCCCACTGAGCTTGAATAAGTGTCGCAAGTTGCTGGTCGGCATTACTGCTTCTAACTAGTAAAACAGCTTCACCACTAAATCCACCGGCTTCAGCTAATAGCGCTTTTGCCTTGGCAGGGTTGTAAGTGTTAACAGAGAATCCCGAATGATGGAAGTCAAGCCGAGGCAATGTTGTGTTGGCCGCAGGTGCGTGACCAAATGTAATCGCTTTTGCTAATGACTTTGTATCCAGTGCCATCGCAGCAGCCTGGCGGATTTTCAGGTTATCGAAAGGAGGGCGCGAGTGATTCATCAATGTCATGTAGATAACCGTCGATGGCTCAAGCGGCACATCAACTGCACTGTTGGCCTGAAGTTCAGCTACTTGAGGCCAGGGAATAGTGCGCACTGCATCAATTTCACCAGCCAGAAGTGAAGATACCCGGGAATTTGGATCATCAATTTCGATGAATTCAGCACCGGCATTTTTAGGGTAACCAGTGCGCCAGTAATTAGGGTTAGCAGCTAGAATCAGACGATCACCTGGCAGCCACTCTTTGACCATATATGGGCCTGAGGTCAAAGGCGATTTTGAGAAAGCGATTTCGTCGCCACGAGCTTCAACATCTTTTTTAGATACAATACCAACATTGAAAACCTCTAAGTTGCCCAGGAACGGAGCAGACGGATTTTTCAGAGTTATGATAACTTTATTAGCGCCACTAGGTTTTGCATCCGCCATTTGTTTCATGGTAACGCCATAGGCGCTTTTTTCATGGTCGCGTACACGAAGCAGGCTGAAAGCAACATCTTCAGAAGTAAGGGCGCTACCGTCCGAGAATTTAGCATCCCGTAAATTTAATGTGATGGTTTTGCCATCAGCCGCTAAATCCCACGATTTTGCCAGGCCAGGGGCTAGCGAACCGTCTGCCGCACGTCTGAAAACGCGGCTATAAAGCTGGCCGAATGTTTCAATGTTACCCGCAGAAGCCGACCGCACCGGGTCCAGCGTAGTTGTTTTATAGGGTGAGGCAATGCGAATGACGTCACCTGCTAGTGCAATGCCCCCACTTGTTGCGAAGAAAGTAATAGCTGTAAAGGCTGCGGCTTTCAGTGTTTGTTTGATTTTCATCTCACTATCTCTCCAGTTAAGTTAAGTATATTTGCAGTGGCACGAGCATTTTAATTTGCACCAACTTGAGACAGAATGTTATATGTATCCCAATATGTCAAGTTAATGTTATATATATAACCTAAGCGCACTTCATGCTGCTAAAATAGATTGTTCCGATTCATTGAGAATGGGGCAGCTAGCATCTATTCAAGACCATACGCCTGATGTATCCAATAAAATATAGGAATAATTCAGAAAAGTTAACCCTTGCCCAATTCATTTAGAGCTTAACGTGGTTAAGCCTTCACATTTGGCATACACAACACGCTGAGCCTCTATAAGCGATCTAGAAGTCCCATAGGCAGTATCACTATAAGTTAGAACTATTGCCTCTAGGCGTTGCTCATATTCTTTGGGCACGTCATCGCCGGCAAGCTCGTCTAGGGCTTCGTATATAATGTCTTTAATTACGTGCTCGACTTCTACATAGCTTTCCATGCCTAAGACTTGAGAAGCCACCTTGGGCGGTAGTGCCAACAATCTAGCCTTGGCATTAGCTATTTGCCCCTGCCAGGCTACAATTACCATTTCCAGCGGCAATAACGTTCCGCACTGTTGTTCTAGTTCAAGCGTGGCTTTTTCGGCCTGGAGTTTGGTTAGCTTGGCGCGCTCCTGGCTTAAATCTAAAACGCCACTGCTTTCCATGTCCCTGGTGCGTAGCCAATCGCTAACCTGGCGCACTGTAAATTCGACCGATTTGCCGTTTTTGGTGGATGGGCAACCGCTTCGACGCCACTTGTCCACGCTGGTCAATTCGACGCCAAATGCTTCGGCAATCTGTGATCTGTTAAATTTCAAAATAGTTGTTTCCCTTTAGTAAAAATGATAACTAGTGAAATAGTGCGCTCCTGAACCACTCTTGATGAGATCGGCGAGTAGGGACCCAATGCTTTCGTTATAGGGGGGGGTGGTAATGTTGGTTCTTTTGGTCTTTTTAGAATCTTTGGCGGGGTATTGCTTAAAAGAACCAAAATGACCAAAAGAGCCAAAAGAACTAAAGTAACCAATATTAACAATAAAACCATTATTTACAGGGGGGGTTAAAAAGACCACTTACACATCAAGTCCCGCGATTAGTGAGTTAATCGTGTCATCAATTGGATTAGATAGACGAGTATAGAGTTTTTCGTTCTTTTCACCTCGTCTGAAGGTCCACCTGTGCCCCTGGTCGTAATCTTCGCCAGTCCATTTAATCAATGCGTTTTTAGCGGGCCTACGTCCGATTGGGGTTTCTTCCGTTACATGGCTTAGAATCGCTTGGGTGCTTAGCTCACCGTCGCCTAGCGCTTCTAAAATCGCATCCACTGTGGTTTTGTCGACTCGAATATCTTTACGCAGTTGGTTTTCTTTGTCAGCTGCTTTTGCCTCCTTCTTACCTAATCGGACAATTGAGTTCAACAACTGCTCGTAGGTGCAGCCATCAAGCTTGCTGTACTGGAACGCGACCTTTTGTGCGACGTCACCCCGCGCCTTTCGATTATCAAATATTGCTCTGTACTGGTTATGA
>Ga0209830_10001206_pt1 | contig 23372 bp, 25 predicted proteins | sample ArcticOcean_MG_C_12_FD_187439 | JGI IMG/M metagenome (GOLD analysis project Ga0209830, IMG submission 187439) | Marine microbial communities from western Arctic Ocean - ArcticOcean_MG_CB8_130 (SPAdes) (version 2) | ecosystem: Environmental > Aquatic > Marine > Oceanic | place: Arctic Ocean...
TTACCTGGCGCCCTGCTCTGTGAAGTCCGGACTTTCCTCTAGTATAAATACCAGCGATCATCCAACCAACTCAGATGCATTATAAGTGTTTTTATAAAATTTTATTCATCTAATAGCTGTTTATAAATATCTCTCTTATTTTCTTTTGTTATAAGTGAAATTAACTTAGCTGCGTCTTTGGCCGCCAATTTATTAAGGAAGCCTTCTTTAATTTTTTTATCCATGACTAATGATAGTTTTTCTGTAGATCGACCTTCAAGAACGACTACAAACTCCCCTTTGAGAGTGAGCTCATTGTTTTTTACCATTTTTAACAATAATGCTATGTCGCCTCTCACTACTTCCTCATGTATTTTTGTTAGCTCTCTGCAAATTGATATTTTAGCTGAGCTTGGAAAGCTCGCTCCCATATGCTCAAGAGTATTTTCCAATCTTTTAGCTGATTCAAAAAATATCATAGTATTTTTTTCATGCTTTAATGAATGAAAAAAGTCTGTTTTTTGTTTTGATTTTCTTGGTATAAAACCTAAAAAAGAAAAGCTGGAGGTGGGTAATCCCGATAGAACAAGAGCATTAATAACAGAAGAAGGGCCAGGTATTAATGTAAATTTAATATTGTTTAAAATACATTCTTGAACTAAATGATAACCAGGATCTGAGATAGCTGGAGTTCCAGCATCCGAAACAACTGCAATTTGAATTTCTTTATTTATTAAAAGATCTACTATCTGCTTAGTTGCCTCTGACTCATTGTGCTCATGGAGCATTCGGCATTTTTTATCAACCTTTATAAACTTTAATAATTTATTTGTATTTCTTGTATCTTCGGCGTAAATATAATCAGCTTTATTTAGAACATCTATTGCTCTTAGTGATATATCATTTAAATTACCTATTGGTGTTGATATTAGATTTAACATAATTATAAAATTTAGAGTGATGAAACCCAGCTTAACATTTATTTTACCTATCCTGATCCTAGTATTATCAAGCTGTAGCTCTTCGCCCGTTGTTAAAAATATAAACTCTGCTGATAACAGCGAACAATTATTTATTGATTCTAAAATCAATAATCAAGTAGCAATTTCTGATAAAGATAGACAGTTATTAAGTGATATTCTTAATAATCTATTTTTATACAAGGGTCTTAGTGATGGGGATTTGATAACACTAGAATCTTATATTGAGAAAAATTATATAAAAAAAGTAGCTTTATCAGAGGTTGCCTCGGTAATCTCAAATAATATTAAACTTAGAAAATCTGGCAAGCTTGAAATTAGTTATTTAACTAACAAAATAAATAAAGAATACCTCATTGAATCTCTTCTCAACAAGAACTATCCATTTGAGGTAAGTTTTAATAGTGGTTATAAGATTGATGTCAATTTAGTTGACTCAAAGCTTAAGTATTTTTGCTCTAGTTTAATGAATGATCAGAGAGCACTTATTGAGACCTCAATTTTTTCTACAAATCAAAAGAGTGAAAGTAAATTAATAATTGTTTACTTAAAGCAATTTGAAGCCATTGCAAATCAACTTAGAGAAAAATATCCAAATAATAGATTTGAGCTTGTTGAGGGTTTAGAATTTGAAAATTTTACTAAAAAAGTTTTGGGGATAGATACTAGCCTGTCTCGACATCAGGATATTCAGAATCTTGATAGAAATATTGATATTAAAAATAGTCCAAGAAAAAGGAAGGATTTTAACAAGATATATTTCATACTTGATCATGAGACTGGTAAATCAATCATCCCTATATTTAGAAGTTATGCTCTAGATATAGATTTTTATGCAACAAATAAAATCCTTCTAGGCATTTCAAATATTAAACAAATGAATGACTTTGAGGGGGTTATCATCCCAGGCCCTCGTTATTTCTTCAAAAATCTTAGTAAGAAAGGAAATATTTCTAGTTTAAAGAATGAGCTAGATAAAGCACTTATAGACGACTTAATAATGATTGAGAGGGTTTCACAAGCAAACTTCTCCAAGATTGATTTGCTGTTAAATACCGGGAAAGTAAAATACAAAAACAATTCATGCCTAGAGAGGGATCTAACTTTATGGAAGATCTCCTTAGATGATTTAACTAATCGCTCTTAAGATCTCTTTCTAGAGATGAAAGACTATCTAAGAATCCTGGTCTCTCAAAGATAGATTTTTGATAGTCCAATAGAGGTTTTAAATGTCTGTTAAGAGGTAGTCTTATTCCAACCGATGGAAGACGCCATAATATAGGTGCAAAACAACAATCCACTAAAGTGAATTCGTCACTCATAAAATACTTAAATTCTTTGAATGTTGGCGCAATTGAGGAGATTTCGTGAAGCAACTCTTCTCTTAGCTTAATTAATTCTTTTTCTGGAAGCTCACCAGCTATTAAAGTATCCAAAATTGGACACCATTCTCGCTCTACTCTTAACATTAAAGTCCTGCTATTCGCCCTAGCAACTGGATAGACCGGAAGTAAAGGAGGATGAGGAAATCTTTCATCAAGATATTCCATCATTACAGAAGGATCATGAATAGCAAGATCTCTGTCAACTAAAATTGGTAACTTATGATAAGGGCTTATAGACAAAACATCTTCTGGGGTTTGCTCTGGTTTTGATTCCTTTATTTCGGCAGTAATGTCTTTTTCTGCCAATACTATTCTAACTCTCTGGCTATAGTGGTCATCTCTGTCTGAATATAAAATCATAGTTTTTCCCTAATTGTTAATGGTAGTCTTTGTGATATTCTCTATAAAGCATATAGGAAACCGCTGTAAATATTAAAAAGTAGAATATTACATACCATCCGATTCTTTCTCTTGTTGCCTTTGAAGGTTCTCCTACATAGACTAGAAAATTTGTAAGATCATATATTACTTTATCGAATTCGTCTTTAGTTAATTGCCCGGATCCTTCTGGTACTTCTAAAAACCCACACTTTTCTGTAGTTAGTGCTTTTCCTGTTCCATCTCTTTTCTCACCACCATTTCTAGCAATAACGGGTATATTTTTACAGATTAGCTTTTGACTTCCTTGAAGAGCCATTAGCACATTAGGCATAGCCGTTCCAGGGTAAACTAGGTTATTAACTCCGTATTGCTTTGATGAATCTTCGTAGTAGGCTCTTAAGTATGAATATATCCAATCATCACCCCTGACTCTGCTAACAAGCGTTAAATCAGGTGGCGCAACTCCAAACCATTCTACCGATGAATCTTTAGACATTGAACCTGTCATAAGATCACCAGATTTAATAGATTTGTCAAATACCAAAGTATCAAAAAAAATTTCTTCTGGAATTTGCAAGTCTGTTGCTACCCTACCCCATCTTGAATACTGAAGAGAGTGGCATCCATAGCAATAGTTCATAAATGTTGAAGCTCCGCTTTGGAGGGATTCCATATCATTCAAAGAGTATTTAAACTTGTCGCATTCTCCATAGTCTTTACAAGGACCACCTTCTGAGGCATTTACATCAGTTATAAAGAAAATGCATGCAAGTGACATAGCGTGCCACCATTTAAAATTATAAGAGAGCTTATATTTATTTATCATAGTCTTTTTGGTACTTCTTTAGTCTGTTCAAACTTTGTATAAATTGGCATTAACAAGAAGAAGGCAAAATAGATAAATGTACAAATGACACTCATTGTTTTTCTTACTTCAGTTACGCCAACAGTTCCAAGATAGCCCAAAGTTAAAAAGCTGATTGCAAATAATGCTAGTGCAATTTTACTATAAATTCCCTTATACCTAATTGAGGCAGCCTTACTATTATCTAACCAAGGAACTACAAAAAGAATAGCAACCGCTGAACCCATTATTATTAGGCCTCCTAACTTGTCTGGAACGGCTCTCAACATCGCATAGTAAGGAGAGTAATACCATACAGGTGCAATATGCTCTGGGGTAACCAAAGGATTGGCTTTTTCAAAGTTAGCCATTTCAATGAAATACCCTCCTCCTTCTGGGAAGAAAAACATAATAATTGCAAAAACTGTCATAAACACACCAATTGCAACAAAGGCATTTAAAACTTTATATGGAAAAAAAGGGACGCTATCTAAAGGAATACCATCATCATCTAGAAATTCTTCGATATCTACACCTTCTGGATTTCCTGCTCCAACTTCATGAAGCGCAACAAGGTGAAGAAATACAAGAGCTATTAAAACTAAAGGCAGGGCAACTACGTGTAAAGCAAAAAATCTAGAGACAGTTATACCTGAAATATAATAATCACCTCTTACCCAAAGCTCTAATGAGTCTCCAATATAAGGAATAGCTCCAAATAATGAAATTATAACCTGAGCTCCCCAATACGACATTTGGCCATAGGGCAAAACATAACCAAGAAAGCCCTCAGCCATCATTGCTAAATAAATTGCACAACCAAAAATCCAAACGAGCTCTTTAGGCTTCTGATATGAGCCATATAAAAGACCTCTGAACATATGAAGATAAACTACTGCAAAAAACATTGAAGCCCCTGTCGTATGCATGTATCTAATAACCCATCCATAATCAACGTCTCTCATAATATATTCTATGGATGAAAACGCTTCTTCTTCAGTGTTTGAATAAGGCATTATTAACCAAATTCCAGATATTATTTGGATTATTAGCACTACAGATGCTAGTGCTCCAAAAAGATACCAAAAATTAACTTTAGATGGAACTGGATGTTTTGATAAATGTCTTTCGTAGGTATTTAGAATAGGTAGTCTGCTATTCAGCCAACCAAATAATTTTCCTGGCATTTCACTCATTTAAGCTAGCTCCTCATCTTCACCGATAGTTAAAATACTTCCATTAAAAAAGTGCGGGGGTACTGGGAGATTAGTTGGCGCAGGCACGCCTTTGAAAACTCTTCCAACCATATCAAACATAGATCCGTGGCATGGGCAGAAAAAGCCCCCAGCCCAAGATGCATCCCATGGCTTTGGCTCAACTTCAGGATGATATTTTGGAGAACACCCCAGATGAGTACAAACTCCAGCAATAACAGTGTATTCACTGCTTTTAGATCTTGTTAGATTTTGACCTCTATATAACTCATCAATATCTTCAGAGTTTGGATCACGTAATTTTGAAAGAGTTGCTTCTAAGCCTTTTAAACTTTCTTTAGTATGTCTGATTACAAAAACAGGCTGTTTTCTCCAAGCGACTTGAATTTGTTGACCGTATTGCATTTTTGATACATCAACTTTTACAGAAGCTCCGGCCGCCTTAGCTCTTGCACTTGGATTCCATGATGCTATAAAAGGTGTTGCTGCGAAAGGTATTCCTGAGAGACTAACAGCTGTTGTTAATCCAATTAAAACCTTTCTTCTTGTATTGTCTTTTTCTTGCATTAGTTGTTTATGCCCGTATATTTACTAATAAAAAACTAGCAGATTATACCACCAATCTTCGAGAAAAAATTTGGAAAAATTAACGTTTTGAGAACTGTTTGCTTTTTCTTGCTTTTACTAAACCAGGTTTCTTTCTTTCAACCCTTCTATCATCTCTAGTAAGAAGACCAGCTTTCTTAAGTTGAGCTCTTAACTCTTCATCATATGAAATTAAAGCTCTTGAAATTCCATGCCTAATAGCTCCAGCTTGTCCAAAACTACCTCCGCCCTTTACCTTGACGTTGATATCAAGTTTTCCGCTAAGCTCAGTCATCTCAATAGGCTGCATAACAAGCATTTGTGCTACTTTTCTACCGAAATAGATATCTAACTTCTTATCATTGACTATTATGTCACCCTTACCTGAAGTCAAGTAGACTCTAGCTGATGAAGTTTTTCTTCTTCCGGTCGCGTAATGAACTTCTGATGTCATATTGTTGGGTTCCATTCTATAGGTTGTTGTGATTCATGCTCATGCTCTGTACCACTAAATACTTTTAATTTATGAATCATAGACTTTCCTAGCTTATTTTTAGGAAGCATGCCTTTAACAGCCTCTTCAATAATTCTTTCAGGAAATCTTTCATTCATCTCCTTAAAAGTTCTAGTCTTAAGCCCACCAGGATAAAGTGAATGAGTATAATATTTTTTATCAGTAAATTTTTGACCTGTAACTTTAATTTTTTCTGCGTTAATAACAATAACGTAGTCTCCGCCATCAGTATGGGGAGTAAAAGTAGGCTTATCTTTACCTCTTATTCTAGATGCTATTTTAGTTGCCAATCTACCCAGAACCTTGTCTGAAGCGTCAATAACATACCATTGTCTTTCGACATTTTCTTTTTTTAGTGAGAACGTTTTCATAATCATATTTTTGTAAGATGCGAATATTAATGTTTAGACGGAAAATTAGCAATATTTAAGTGCATTTAAATTAAACTTTTTAAGTGTTATTCAAATATTCAATAGTTTGCATTTCAGTTAATCTACTCAAACACCTATCCCATAAGATTTTTAATCTAGTTCCTTTATAAATATTTAAATGGTTAATATTTCCAAAAAAGAATTTCACTTTAGTATTTTCCCTGTAACTGATATCAATAAAAGATATAAACCTCCTTATAGTGTCAGCATTATTATCATCGCATTCTGCAAAGTCATTAATAAAAACCCATTCAAAATTCTTTGATATTTCAATGAAGTCTTTTGAGCCTGTAGATTGATTAAAAAAGTCATTAAATGAAACCCATAAGAAATCTTCTGATGAAGATTTGCAACGAAATTTTCTTGAGTTTATTTTTAAAATGCTTGATGTAATTTCATGGTTGCTAAAATTAGATTTTATAAACCTTAAAATATCCTCATCCTTATTTGGCGAGCTATTGGAATTATCTCTATATTTAAATATATTCCTAGCCCTATAATCAACCAAACCCTTTAGCTCATATATATTCAAGCTATCTTTAATCATTGCAATTGATTTCATAAATTTTTGTCTTTGTAGTCCATCTTTGTATAAATCATCGGGATGAACATTTGATGTTAGAAATAACTGCGACCCATTCTTAAGTATCTGACTTAATAGGTTTCCTATGATCATAGCATCAGCCACATCTTCTACCTGAAACTCATCTATAAGCATAATTTTATACTTACTGCTTAGTGATTTAGCTATTATATTCAGCGGGTCTTTGTTCCCGACGAGTCTTGATAATTCTGAGTGCACCATATGCATAAAATCAATGAAGTGAAAAGAGATAGAACTTTTACCATTACCAATATTTTTTAAAATTGCTTCGGATAGCAAGGTCTTTCCTCTTCCAACTGCTCCCCATGTATAAAAGCTATTCTTTAATACTCTCCCCTTAAGGCTATCTAGCACTGTTTTCTTTTTCGTTTGAATATTAACTATGTTTTTAATTAAATTAATCTGCGCGTCATCTGCCTCTATATCTTGGTTTTTAAGATCGTTAATGATATTTTGAAGCATGGGCATTATAAAAATTTTACAGGTATTTAAGATTAATTATTTAGCAGTTATTTTAATTACTATTATTTCAACATTATTTATTATTAATAATAATAACAAATTTGTAACAGCATCTGATAAATCTATTTCATCCGTCGTTACTGTTTTTTCTTATGGGGGTAATACCTACCGTTCATCAAGATCAAATGGAATTGGTTCAGGAGTTATTTTTTCAGATGATGGTTATATTGTAACTAACCTTCATGTCGTTTCTCAAAATAAAAAAGTTGCTATAAAGCTTAATAACGGCAACCAGTATGATGCAAAAATAATAGGAGCTGATAGAAATTCAGACATAGCAGTTTTAAAAATATTACCAACTGAGACATTAGATTCCATAAACTTTGCTGACAGCAAAAACTTAAAAATTGGTGATAAGGTTTTGGCAATTGGAAATCCTTATGGCATAGGAATTTCAGTTTCTAGTGGGATTATTAGTGCAACTGGAAGAGATTACGGCAACCCATATCTTGAATTAATTCAAACTGATGCTGCTATAAATCCAGGAAATTCTGGTGGTGCTCTTATTAATGAAAACGGTAACTTGGTTGGAATAAATACAAAGATATTCTCTAAAACAGGTGCCTATCAAGGAATAGGCTTTGCCATTCCTTCGGAAAAAGTCATTCAAGTTGCCTCTGAAATTATTCAATACGGTAAGGTAAGGAATGTTTGGATAGGAAATTTTAGGGTTGCTATGATTAGATTTGAGCTTGATAAAAACTTTCTATTAAATGGGCTTCAAATAGTTGAAATGGAGGGTGAAGGGCCTTTATTTAAAAAAGGTGTAGGTGTTGGAGATATAATATATGGGGTGAATGATAAGGATGCAACTTGGAAAAACCTTACCCAATTCCTCAACCTTGCAGCTCCTGGAGATTCTATTAAATTAAATGTATTTACAGAAAATAAGAAAAAGAAAGTGGTAGAAATTAAAACAAGTGCTTTAGAAGAAATTAACTTGGCAATCTAAGAATATTTGCACCAAGATAATTAAGCTTCTCCTCAATCCTCTCGTAGCCCCTATCTATATGATAGATCCTATCGACAATGGTATCACCCTCAGCGCAAAGACCAGCTAAGATCAAGCTAGCAGAAGCCCTAAGGTCTGTTGCCATAACCTCAGCTCCATATAGAGTGCCCACGCCTTTAACTACTGCATGATTTCCTTTAACTGATATATCACAACCCATTCTATTTAGCTCCTGAATATGCATAAATCTATTTTCAAAAACATTTTCATAGATATTTGATACTCCATTAGCTATAGCGCTAATCACAGAAAATTGTGCCTGCATGTCAGTTGGAAATTCAGGAAAAGGAGCTGTTGTAATATCAACTGGTTTTGGCTTTTCTAGCTTCATAGATAGAGATATTGAATCATCAGTACATGTTATTTCAGCACCAGTTTCAGCAAGTTTTTCTAATACTTTTTTTAATCGGTTCGGATTAATTCCATCTATACAAATATCTCCGCAGGTAACAACTGCAGCTGCTAAGTATGTGCCTGCTTCTATTCTATCGGCTGGAATATTAAATGTAACTCCTGTCAACTCTTTGACTCCTTCAATAGTTATCTCATCAGTGCCAGCACCTTTAATTTTTGCACCCATCGCATTGAGCATTTCTGCTAAATCTACTATCTCTGGCTCTTTAGCAACATTTGTTAAGTGAGAAGTTCCCTCAGCCAATGCAGCTGCCATCATTATGTTCTCTGTCCCAGTTACAGTAATGCCATCAAATTTTATTCTAGCACCTTGCAGTCGGTCTGCAGTCGCCTCAATATAACCACTTTTAAGCTCAATTTTTGCTCCAAGCTGCTCCAAAGCGTCTAAATGAAAATTAACAGGCCTTGAGCCAATTGCACAGCCTCCCGGTAAAGCGATTCTAGCTTTACCATATCTTGCCACTAAAGGCCCTAAAACTAATATTGATGCTCTCATGGTTTTAACTAGCTCATACCTTGCTTCTGTATCAGAAAGATTGTTTGAAGAGATTGTAAAATCCATATCTTCATTCAAAATAATCTCAGCACCCATAGATCCCAATAATTCAAACATGGTTGTTATGTCTTGAAGAAAGGGAAGGTTTTTAAGCACTATGCTGTCTTTACATAAAATAGTTGCTGCAATCATAGGCAGAGCTGCATTTTTAGCTCCGGAACATTTGATTGTTCCGCTTAAGGGATTTCCGCCTTTGATTAATAATTTTTCCAATTGTTTACCCTACCTTTGTATCCAAACTTAATGCGTGCAAAGAGCCTGACTGAAAATTACTTTTGAGAAGATTTAAAACTTTTTTATGCTGCTCTATTAAAGAGGTTCCTTTGAAGGACGAGGAAGTTACAACTAATTTAAAATTACAAGAATCGCCATCGAAAGAGCAATCTGCATCCGGAATACCCTCAAGGATAATTTTTTCTATGGCATCTCTATCCATCTATTCCAGCATCTCCAGCATCAGATATCCAATTTTTTAAAATTATCTCGATATTGCCATCATGATTATTAGCGAGAGCTTGAAATTGATTTCTAAATGTTAATCCTAAATTAACTCCATTGACGATTATATTTACAATCATCCATTGATTATTACTTTTTCTTAATTTATATGAAATTGGATATTTACTACTGCCTGTATCTAGCATCTGCTTTACTTCTATAGTCTTAAGACCCGACCAGTCGGATTCTCCTGGAATGGTAATTATTGACTGATCTCCCCATTGCGCTAATGTCTCAGAATAAGTATCTAATAAAGAATTTCTAAATATTGCAACAAAGTCTCTCCTTTGCTGTGGTGAAGAGGCTTGATAGTATTTTTTTCCCATAACGCTGGCTGCAACCCTTCTAAAATCAATCATTGGATCAAATATTTCTTTTATTTTATTCTCATAAGCCTCTCTATCTTTTGAAAATAAATCTTTATTTTCAATAAGAACTTGGACCATTTTTTGAGCATTACTATCTATAAAAACATAGGGATCTTCCTCAGCAATTAGAGGTAATGAACTCAGTAATAAAATAGAGATATAAAAATAATTTTTATGTATGGCAAACATTGTTCTATTATAGCATTTGAAACATAATAAAAATTCATTGGACTCATGAAAAAATATAATTATATTGCGTCAGCTAAGAGAACATTTAAAATTGAAGCTGATGCCATAAAAGGCCTTACCAATCAACTTGATAAGAACTTCTCATTGCTTTGTGATGAGGTGAGAAATAATCAAGGAAAATTTGTGATTATGGGTGTTGGTAAATCAGGTCATGTAGGGCAGAAAATTTCTGCAACGCTCTCTAGCACTGGTACAGGATCTGTTTTTATCCATCCTACTGAAGCCGCCCATGGCGATATGGGACTAATTGATAAAATAGATATTGTTTTATTAATATCAAACTCTGGCGAGACTGATGAAATAATTAATATCCTTCCTTCTTTAAAAAGACTTGCTTCAAAAGTAGCCTCTCTTACAAGTAACAAGAATTCATCAATATCAAAATCTTCCGATATTCCAATTATAATTAAAACCAAAGAGGCATGTCCTCTTGATCTTGCTCCAACATCCTCGACAACTGCCGCTCTAGCCTTTGGGGACGCTCTAGCAATAGCTTTATTGGAATCCAAGGGATTTACAAAAAATGATTTTGCAAGCTCCCATCCTGCAGGTAAGTTGGGTAAAAAATTAATTACTCAGGTTCAGCATATAATGCACAAAGATCTAGAAATACCTAAAGTAAAAGATACCACCCTGCTAAGCGAAGCGTTGTTAGAAATAACAAATAAAGGCTTGGGAATAACACTAGTTACAAATAAGTCTAAAGTTGTTGGAATATTTACTGATGGCGATCTAAGAAGGTGCTTAAATGAGAAAATTGATATTAACTCAACTAAGATTAAAGATGTTATGACTAAGAAATTTAAAACAATAGATTCAACAACCTTGGCGATAGACGCTGCAGAGGTTATGGAGACAAATAAAATATTTACCCTAGTTGTTATGAGTGGGGCTAAAAATGTTGGGGTTCTTTCAATGCATGACTTAATTCAAGCAAGGATTCTATAATTGAATAAAACACTAATATCTTTCATAGTTTCTCTTGCTTGCATATCAACTTTATCTGCAAATACTTTTCTTGATAATCTTATTATTAATTCTGACACTGTAGAAGTAAGAAAGAATAGTAGTCAGATAGTATTTCTTAATGATGTTCAGATCGAAACAAGATTTCTATCAATAAAAGCTGATATTGCTCTTTACGATAATATTAAAAAAATAATGACGCTTAAAGGAAACCCTTCTTTAATCCAGTCAACTTCAGGTGAGCAAAATTTTAATGGTGATGCGGAGGAGATAGTTTTTTATAGTAATAGTAAAATTCATCTTTTAGGAAATGCATCGATGGATTATGACAATATAAAAATCTCATCTAGCTCAATAATCTTCAATCCTCAAAATGGAATTGTGTCTTCTGATGAATAGCTTAAAGAAACTAGATTTTTAAAATGCTTACTCTAAAAAATATATCAAAATCAATAAAAACAAAAAAAATTGTTGATGGTATTAATTTTGATGTAGAGCCAGGAACTATTAATGGACTACTGGGGCCGAATGGCGCAGGAAAGACGACAACTTTTTATTTAATTGCTGGATTAATAAAATGTGATAGCGGTAAGATTATTTTTTGTAGTGAGGATATTACATCCCTTCCTATGCACAAGAGATCAAAAATAGGAATCAAATATTTACCGCAAGAGCCGTCTATTTTTCAAAACCTTAGCGTATACGAAAACCTTTATGGCTTGGCTGAGATTTCATTTCAGACTAAACAAGAAATTGCTTCTTTCATGGATCAATCAATAGAGGAATTTAATTTAACAGAAATACTTAACCTTAAAGGAAGACAGTTATCTGGAGGCCAAAGAAGAAAAGTTGAAATTGCAAGAACGCTTGCAGCACAGCCAAAAGTGATACTTCTTGATGAGCCATTTGCCGGAATAGACCCTATTGCTATAGAAGAAATAAAACAAGTTTTAATCTCACTAACAAAAAAAAATATAGCTATATTAATTACAGACCATAATGTTAGAGAAGCTCTCGAAATATGTAACAAGGCAATTGTTATAAACAACGGAGGTATTATCGCAATGGGCTCAAAAGATGAGCTTATAAAGAATGAGTTAGTCAAAAAAGTCTATTTAGGAAATATGTATAGTTAAAAACTATGGCGATTTCATTAATAAAAGATTTTAAACAAAAACAGAAAATATCCTTAACCCCGCTTCTTAAAAAATCCATTGATCTTCTTCAGCTTTCAAGATTTGAACTAATACAGAAAATTGAAAATGAAATTGAAGCGAACCCATTTATTGAAAAAGAAATGTTTGAAGACGATAGCTCAGATTTAAATCACGTAATTTCTGATGACTTTGACTTCAACATAGCTGCAACTGAAAGCCTTAGAGAGTCTTTAATAAATCAAATTAACGAGCTAAGCCTCAATAAAAAAGAAAGAGAAATTGCATTATCAATAATAGATTGTCTGGATGAAGCTGGGCAATTAGTCGAGCAAATTCAGGATATTGAAAAAATGAAAGGCTTTGAAGCCTCACATAACGATATTGAAAAAGTTCTAGTAGATATCATTCAAGGACTTGAGCCGATAGGCATTGGCTTCAGAAACTTCAAGGAATGTATAAAAATTCAAATCAATAAAAAGAATATTAAGGATAAAATCAAAAATCTCTGTAATAAAATATTGTTTGAGACGCCATCAAGTGATCTAGATTTTATTAAAAGTGAGCTCATGAAAGGGGGTCATTTGGAGCTTGATATCGACAATGCCATAAGTGAAATTAAAGTCTGCGATCTAAGTCCAGGCCTGAACTATGAAAAAACAAATTATATTATTCCTGATCTCAAGATAGAGCTTAAAGATAAAGATATATCCGTAAATTTTATTGCTGATAACTTCCCTGCAATAAAAATTGATGATGATCTGATAGCACAAATTACTAATGAGCTAAAGAAGAAACCTAATAAGGAGCTTTCTGAAAAAATTCAGGATGCTAAATGGCTGATATCATCGGTAAAAAAGAGGAATGACACTGTCAAAAAAGTTGGTGAGTTAGTTTGCAACAAACAAATATCATTCCTAGGAAATAATCCTCTAAAGATAAATCCTCTTTCAAACAAAGACATTGCTAATGAGCTTAATGTTCACCCTTCAACGGTTTCGAGGATATTAAGATCAAAGTATATAGATACTCCAAAAGGCATTATCCCTCTTAAATCTTTATTAGTATCGTCTGTTTCAAAAACTAGAGACGTCACCCCTCTTCAATTAATGGAGTTGATTGAAAGTATTATAAAGAATGAAACTAAGCCAAAAAGCGATAATAAGATTACCTTAGAACTTAATAAAAGAGGGTTTAGTCTAGCTAGAAGGACAATTACTAAGTATAGAAAAAAACTTAATATTTCCTCAACCAGAATTAGGTGAATTCCGCTGTCCTTAATGTAGAATTAATTAATGAGTAATTCTGATGGCAAAAATAATTTAAAAGTTATATTAGATGACTCCTCTGATTTATCATTGAATCAGTTAAGGGATCTTCTAAGCAGTATGTCCTCTTCTGAAATAGCCCATGCTCTAGAATCTTCCCCACCTAAGCAAAGAAAATTATTATTTTCACTTCTAGAGACCAATGAAGAGGGAGATGTATTAGCAGATCTTGGAGAGGAAATTCAACAAGATTTAGTTTCAAATATTTCAAATGAAGAACTAACAGAAGCTGTAAAGGAATTAGAGTTAGACGAGGTTGTGGATATACTTCAGAATCTTCCTGAAGAAAGAATGAAGATAGTCCTTTCAAAAATGTCTCTTAGGGATAGAAATAGGATAGAGCTAGGACTTATATATCCAGATAATACTGCTGGAGGTCTGTTAAATACGGATGTAATAAGTGTTAGACCAAATCATACTATAGAGGTCGTCATTACCTACCTAAGGAATCAGGATGAGCTTCCTGAAAATACAGATAAAATATTTGTAGTAACAACTAATGATCAATATATTGGGGAAATATCAATAAGTAAAATTATTACAAGTGCGCCAACCTTGACCGTCGAAGAAGTTATGGAAAAAGGGACTGCTCCAATTTTAGTTAGCCAAGATGATAAAGAGGTAGCTATCATTTTTGAAAGGAATGATCTTATTTCATCTGCTGTTATTAACAATTCGGGTGAGCTACTTGGAAGAATTACCATTGATGATGTTGTTGATGTTATTAGAGAGGATGCTGATCAGAACTTCCTTGGAATGGCCGGCGTGGCAGAGGACACCTTTGCTCCCCCAGGAAGAGCGGCTAAAAGTAGAGTATTTTGGCTTAGCATGAATCTTATGACAGCTTTCATAGCCTCAATGACTATAAATGTTTTTCAAGATGTATTGAATCAAATAGTATATTTAGCAGTTCTTATGCCTATAGTTGCCAGCATGGGTGGTGTTGCTGCGACACAAACTCTAACTATTGTTCTTAGAGGCTTAACACTTGAACAAATTAATTCATCAAATATTAGATGGCTTTTTAAGAGAGAGTTAGCAGTATCTATTCTAAATGGGCTAGTGCTTTCAATCTTAGTTGGCTTTGTTACTTATTTTTGGTTTGAGGATTTAGTTTTGTCTCTACTTATATCATGTGCGCTGATTATTAATCTTATATGTTCTGTGATTGCAGGAGTTTTTGTTCCTTTGATATTGAGAAGGTTAAATCAGGACCCTGCTATAGCTGGAAGTGTTGTAGTTACTACTGTTACCGATGTTGTTGGCTTCCTTTCATTCCTAGGCTTAGCTTCAATCTTTTTAATTTAATCTCTCAAGTTTAGGGCTATTAATGGTGCCATCAACATTAAATTTTAAGGTAGATACATTATCTAATACATCTTCAAATATATTTTCCAGAACATAACCCCCGGCAAGAGCAGGAATGCCTCCAAAAATAGCAGCGTACCATGGAATATTTTCTGATATTTTTAATCTCATAGATAGGTCTAGATTTAATTCGTCCATCTCTCCATTCTGACTCTTTAGCACCTCCCCCATCCATTTCAAACTTGCCTCATCTGTCTCTAAAATAATGGGTGAAGTGATTAGACCTCTACTTTCACTAAAGTATATTTTTCCTGAAGCCCTTTGTATCTCAAGGGCGCTATTTGAAGAGGGGGTATTTTGATTATTTATACCTTCAATCATTGCGTTTAGATTTAAAACTTTGATTGCTCTTAAAAATGCTGAATTTGGTATATTTGCATCTAAAGAAAAATCTTTAACGAGAAAATCTATATCACCCTCTAAATTCTTTAATGAGCTCAAGCTGTTCCATTGAACGTTAAGACTAGACTTTAAAAAGTTAAAATCATAGTTCAAAATATCTTTTACAGGGTTTGATGAGTTATATATTTCATATATGCCCTTAATTTTATATAGATCATTTACTCTATCAATACTTATGTAAGCTTTTTGCTCATCGGAGTATGGTCCTACTTTGAGGCCTTCACTGGAAATGTTAATATTATCAATCGTTAAAATCTTGCTATTTTTAAGTAAATAAAAATCAACAGTCTTAAAAAAACCCTTATCAGTCTCTAAATTTTTAGAAATAAATCTTATATTTAAATTAGCTAATTCATCTATATCATCTCTTGCATAGCCAATATTATTAAATTTAAATTTTGCATTTTCTAAATTGATCTTTATGAAGCCAGTTTTATCAAAATTAATTTTTCCATTCAAATCCTTTCCTGATAAATCTATCCGAGATTCTTTCTTATCAAAATAAATATTAAGCAATTGGTCTTTATAATTATTGCTAAATATATTAAATACTTGTGCCTTAATTTTAACTGCCTTGATTGTTGAGTTTGTATTTTCAGTTGAGTTTGAAAAACTATAGTCCTCCATTTTAATTTCATCTAAATCTAAATATATGTAAAAACCCTTCTTCTTTTTATTTGCTACTTGTATATTTTTGAAGTACTTACCAAGTATAAAATATCCAGATTTATTTGAATCTATAAATATATCGTAATCTTTATTGCCAATAAGATATGAAGGCTTTGATAGATCATCTATATAAATAGATGTCATTAATACAGATCCAAGAGTTTTTTTAATTTCTTTAATTGGCGAAGTGATGTCAGTTCTTTCTAGATTCGATTTAAGCTGAATTGAGGTTTTTCGATTTTTAACTTGTAATAATGCTGAAAATAACTCTTCTCCATTGATATCAAAATATTGATTTGATGAAATTAAAGTATTCATACGAATTGAAATATCAGATCGAACTGAAAGCACCTTATCTTGGTCATAAGATATACTTCCCTTTATATCCTGGTCAGGAATATTAGCTGAAAACCTTCCATGAAGTGACTGGTTTATGTCTGAATATATTATCGAATCTATATAGTTAATTTTATATCCCGACATGGCTTCAAGGCTAGAATCTAAAAAATGCATCTTATTAAAACTTGAGCGTTTGCCTGAATTGATGTCAAAAATACCTTTTGAGGTTAGTTTGATATTAAATGTGTAGTCATTAAATGAACTTAGATTAAAAAGCTTTAAATTATCAACATCAATAGTTTCTATGAAGTGCTCGCTCAAATAGAAGATTTTATTTGACGAGGGTTTGTATAGAGCATTAATTGCGATGAAGGGAAGTGAATTAATCATTCCATTTCTTAGAATAAGTGACACTTCTTCATCATGAACTTCAAGTTCATAGCTAGTTGCTGAAATAGATAATGATTTATTATTAATGTTTAAATTTTGGCCTTTTATCTTCGAGGACTTACCTGACCTGGCATTGCCTGATCTGCTCTTTAGCTCTATTGAATCAATTTTTAATAAAGACAAGTTTATATGATCCTCAAATATAGATTTAAACAAATTAAAACCAATTACGATATTTGGAATAAATATAATTTCTTCGAGACCTTTATCGACAACGCTTATATCTTTGGAAGTGAATTGAGGATTAAAAAAGCTTTGATTGGATTTAATTGATTTAATATCTATTGAATAATTATAAAGTAGTGTTTTATCAAGCAAATGAATTGCTTGGAGAGGCTTATATACTAAAAGACTATAGGATCCTAAAATTAACGAAAATAAAAGAATTACAAAGAAAAAAAAGTATAAAGATATTTTTTTTAGCCTAGTCATATTGCGAAAGTCTTTTATCTATAGAAAGCTTATTTAGAGGACTAAGAGCTACAAGAAAGCATAAAGAGGTATTAAAAAAGAAACTTACAAATAGGATAATGTACGAGAAATTTTCAATTGCTAGAAATAAATTACTCAATCCAGTAAAAAATACAGATGCAGCTCCAAAGAAGATGCAGACTTGTAAATATGAAAACAATTTAAAGGTATTTGAGTAGCTATTTATTACATAAGAAATTAAGCAAAATAGTATTGCATTCAAGCCAAACAAAGAATTTGATATCAGATCTACGAATAAACCTATGCTTAAAGCATAAAATGGATTTATATTCTGAGAAGACCTATAAGCCAAAGCGCTAAAAACTATAAATGTTAGAGGCACAGCTACATAAATTTTTAGTAATGAAGGGGCTGTAAATGATTCTAAGTAATTTACTAAAAATAAAATAAGCATTGTTTTTAAAATTCCAGGTGCTTTCATTATTTTTCAATTATCCCTAACATGCTATGTTTAATAGGATCGGCTATTAAGTTAATATCAATTTTAATATTAGTCTCATCGATGCTTGTAATTCCTTGAACATGGCCTATGAGAATACCCCTGGGGTAAATTCCACCAAGTCCAGATGAATAAAGCTTTTGCCCATTTGATACTGGGTTGGTCCATATTAATGAGCTGTATCTACAAGAAACAATACCAGGCTTACCGCTCCCCTTTGCATTACAGAAATATCCCTCTGTTTCAAGAGGAATATAATGAGAAGTGTCTGTTAAAAGAAGAACTTCTTTTACTCCGTTATCAGAAATAACTTGACCAACAATTCCTTCACTATTTATTACAGCACTTCCTGTAAAATTAATATCTGAAGATGATATTACTTCTAGATACATCATATGAGTATCACAACAAAAATATTTAGCAGTATCAAAAAGCTTTATTTTTGATGAGTGAAACACTTCATCTATTTCATACTTACCCATCATTTTTGTTAATGCTTCCTCATCCATAAAAAATTTATCACCCCTTGATACTATGAAATTCTCTAGATAACTTTCATCAAGGGCTGCTTGAAGAGTTTTATTTTCATTGATAAGTTGAGATTTAGATGAGGAAATCTCATATAGATAAATAAACGGGTCAAAGGTAATTTTTTTTAAGAGGTATTTTGAGGATATCGTAGTTGATATATAAATATTTTTAATATTATCAAAGCTTTTGTAAGTAATATCCAGATATAGTAGGGTAGCTCCGGATAAAATACATAAAAAATATAATGCCTTAGAACCAGAATTAGGCGCTACCCTAGCCATATCAGCTACTCTGATGAAAGAAGATCGATATTGTATTTATCCATTATCTCAAGAGCTTGACCGCCGCCTCTTGCAACACAGGTTAAAGGATCTTCTGCAACAATTACAGGAATGCCCGTTGAACTTGAAATAAGTTTATCTAAATCTCTCATTAAAGCTCCGCCGCCCGTCAGAACAATTCCTCGCTCAGCTATATCTGCAGCTAGCTCAGGGGGAGATAGCTCTAGAGCATTTCTAATAGCTCTAACTATTCCATAAAGAGGATCTTTCATGGCTTCAAAAATTTGTTGACTATTTATAGTGAATGTTTCAGGGATTCCTTCTGCTAAATTTCTTCCAGTGATAGACATCTCTAACTTTTCTGATTCTGGTGTAGCGCACCCGATAGTATATTTAATTTTTTCAGCAGTAGATTCACCAATGACACATCCATAGTTTCTTCTTATCCATGATGTAATGCATTCATCCATTTTATCTCCACCAATTTTTACTGACTCAGAATAAACAACACCGTTCAGAGAAAGAATAGCAATTTCTGATGTGCCCCCTCCAATATCAACTACCATATTTCCACTTGCTTCTTCAACAGGAAGTCCAGCTCCAATAGCGGCTGCCATAGGCTCTTCTATTAATTTGACATCTCTTGCACCTGCACCTAAAACCGACTCTCTAATAGCCCTTCTCTCGACTTGGGTAGATCTGCAAGGTACACAAACCAGAACTCTTGGACTTGGTTTAATCCATCTTTGCTCATGAACTTGAGCGATAAAATGCTGAAGCATTTTTTCTGTAACCTGAAAATCAGCAATAACACCTTCTGATAGTGGTCTTATTGCTTTTATATTACCTGGGGTTCTTCCAAGCATTTTTTTTGCCTCTGTTCCTACAGCTACAACTGTTTTTTGGCCTCTAGATTCTCTAATTGCAACAACAGAAGGTTCGTCAAGGACGATACCAACATCTTTTGTATAAATAAGGGTATTAGCAGTCCCAAGATCTATGGAAAGATCATTAGAAAAGTAGCCTCTGATTGTCTTAAAAATATTGAATTCCACGTGATTCCTTAAATTCCTTAAAATATATGTAAATAATACTCTAGTTGGGTTAATATCTTCCAACTAATTTATAATAGTATCCTATATATGGACAAGAAAACAGTTAGAACCATTGCTCACCTATCAAGACTCACTTTTGATGAAAAAAATGGGGAAAAAATTACAAATGATCTTAATAATATTATTAAATTTGTAGATCAGTTAAACGATGCTGAAACCTCAGATATTGAACCTTTAACTAGTCCTTTAGAGAAAGTAGCCAGGACAAGGCCTGATAATGTCACTGCTGAAAATAGAAAAGAAACTTTTCTAAAAAATGCACCGTCATCTAATGAGGATTATATTCTGGTTCCAAGGGTGGTTGAATGAGTATTCAGTTTAAGACAATAAAGGAGCTTAAGGATATGCTCCAAAAGAAAGAAATCTCTAATAAAGAGATGGTTGAGGATACATTTACATTAATAGAAAGTAATAAGCATCTAAATGCTTTTGTTACATTAAATAAAGAAGTGTCTTTGAAGAAAGCAGAAAACCTTGATAATAATCCTTCAAACCTTCCTTTAGCTGGTATTCCTATTGCTCAAAAAGATCTTTTTTGTACTAAAGACCTTAGAACTACATGCGGCTCTAATATGCTATCAAACTTCATACCTCCATATTCTGCAACCGTAATTGAAAATTTAGAAAGTGCAGGTTGCATCTCTATTGGCAAAACAAATATGGATGAATTTGCAATGGGCTCATCGAATGAGACAAGTTTTTTTGGCAATGTTGAGAATCCATGGGGTGAGGGATTAGTTCCTGGAGGAAGTTCAGGGGGTTCTGCTTCAGCAGTTGCTGCAGGAATAGTCGCGGCAGCATCTGGAACTGATACAGGTGGATCAATTAGACAGCCAGCATCTCTATGCGGTATTACTGGTTTAAAACCAACATATGGAAGAATCTCAAGATGGGGTATGATCGCATTTGCCTCGAGCCTAGATCAAGCTGGGCCTATGGCTAGAACAGCGGAAGACTGTGCACTTATGTTAAATGAGATGTGCTCTCATGATCCTAAAGATACAACATCGCTCGATGAGAATATTCCAGATTTTACGCAAAACTTAAACTCATCGATAAAAGGAATGAAAATTGGGCTTGTAAAAGAATTTGATTTATCAAAACTAGATAATGACGTAGTGAAAGTTTTTGAGGAGTCCAAGAGGCATTATGAATCTCTAGGAGCTGAATTTATTGAAATATCTCTTCCTAATATCTCCCTTTCTGTTCCAACATACTATGTTGTTGCTCCAGCTGAATGCTCTTCTAATCTATCTAGGTTTGATGGAGTAAAGTTTGGAAGAAGATGTGAAAATCCTAAAGATCTAGAAGATTTATATGTCCGAAGTAGATCTGAAGGCTTTGGAGAAGAAGTAAAAAGAAGAATTCTTATTGGCTCATACGTTCTGTCTGCTGGTTTTTATGATGCATATTATAAAAAAGCTCAGCAAGTAAGAAGGCTTATTAAAAACGATTTTGTCTCAGCTTTTGAGAAAGTAGATGTAATTATGTCGCCAACAACAAGAGGGACTGCCTTTAAGGCCGGCTCCATGGGGAGTGACCCTATTCAGATGTATTTAGAAGATCTTTTTACAATTCCTGCAAATTTAGCAGGTTTGCCTGCAATGTCAGTTCCAAATGGTATTGTTGATAATAAGCCCGTAGGCATGCAATTAATTGGGAACTTCCTTGAGGAAAGTAAAATTCTCCAAGCTGCTCATAGCTTTCAATCTTCAACTGATTGGCATCTCAAGACACCTAATGGAGATATAAGCTAATGACATGGCAAACAGTTATAGGTCTAGAAATCCACGTTCAGCTTTCTACAAAATCAAAACTTTTTTCTGGAGCATCCACTGGATTTGGTGCAGAACCTAATACACATGTTGATTTGGTAGATATGGGTCTTCCTGGAGTCCTGCCTGTGCCTAATAAGGATGCATTCCTTAAAGCTATCCGCTTTGGTTTAGCTACAAATGCAGAGATTAACCAAGTATCTTCATTTGATAGAAAAAACTACTTTTATCCAGATCTACCAAAAGGGTATCAAATTACTCAAATGGCCATGCCTATAGTAGGCAAAGGTTCCATTAAGATATTTGCGAATGGTGAGGAGAAGATTATTAATATTACCAGAGCTCATTTAGAAGAGGATGCTGGTAAATCCGTGCATGATCTATTTGATGGTGAAACAGGTATTGATTTAAATAGAGCTGGAACCCCGCTTCTTGAAATAGTATCGGAGCCAGAAATAGCCAATGCCAAGGAAGCAGTTGCCTACTTTAAAGCAATCAGGCAGATTGTTACTTTTCTTGATATATGCGACGGGGTTATGGCCGAAGGGTCTATGAGATGCGATGTTAATGTCTCAATGAAAAAAGTAGATGATTCAGAACTTGGAACAAGGGCTGAAATTAAAAATATTAATTCTTTTAAATTTATAGAAAGAGCAATTGCTTTTGAGATAGATCGCCAAACTAAAATTCTTGAATCAGGCGGATCAGTGGTTCAGGAAACACGCTTATATGATAGTGTTAAGAACGAAACAAGATCAATGAGATCAAAGGAAGAAGCTAATGATTATAGGTACTTTCCAGAACCAGATTTATTACCAGTGGTCATATCAGATAAAGAACTAGAAGAAATTAGATTAAGTCTTCCGGAGCTTCCTGAGCAAAAAGAAAAAAGATATATCAATGAAGTAAAGCTTGAGGAATCTGAAGCTAGAATTATTGCTTCCTCAAAAACTATGGCAAATATGTTTGAGGATGCTTGTCTTAAAACAGATGATTCTTCATTAGTAGCTAGATGGCTTGTTGGTGAAGTGAGCGCCCTTTTAAACAAAGATAATATTGAAATAGATGAGTCAAAGCTAACTTCAAGTAACTTTGCAGTATTAATTGAAAGAATTTCAGATAAAACTATATCTGGCAAAATTGCTAAATCGGTTCTAGAAGAAATTTGGGAATCTGGTAATGATGTTGATGCAATTATTAATGATAAAGGCCTTGTTCAAATTCAAGATGAGTCATTGCTAGAAAATATTGCAAAGAAAATTATTGAAGATAATCCTGCTCAAGTAAATGCCTACAAAGAAGGGAAAGATAGGTTATTCGGTTTCTTTGTAGGCCAAGTAATGAAAGAAACTCAAGGGAAAGCAAATCCGCAAAGCGTAAATGAAATCCTTAAGAAACTATTAAAATAGTATTTAACTAGAGTATATAAAGACTTAGAGTTTCAGCAACAAAAGCAGGTTTTGCCACCCCTTTTATCTCCATAGTTACTTCAGTTTTTGCTAGATATTGCCCAGGATTTTTTTCAGT